>WNFP01009799.1_pt1 | contig 14088 bp, 12 predicted proteins | sample 5400201 | NCBI WGS metagenome assembly WNFP01 (sample SAMN13153355, study PRJNA577476) | soil metagenome | isolation source: 115 cm saprolite under Madrone tree | place: USA:California | collected 2016-06-14
CCATCGCGGCGGCTGAAAAGGCCCTCGCCATCGACGACACTCTGGCGGACGCTCATGCAGCGATCGGGTCGGCTTCTCAAGATCTGTGGCACTGGGATCGCGTAGAAAGGGAATTCAGGCGAGCTCTGGAACTAAACCCCAACCAGGTCATCGCTCACCAGTGGTACGGGCTGTATTTGTCTTCAATCGGGCGCCATGAGGAAGCTCTGACGCATTTCAAGCGTGCCCTGGAACTGGATCCCCTGAATCTGACTGCACACACGAATCTTGCCACCGGGTACGAAAATGCCCGCCAATACGAACAGGCTTTGGAACAATTCAAACAAACCCTCGAAATCGATCCGAATTACGCCGCCGCACACTCTAACCTCTCGCAAACGTACCTGGATATGGGGAAGTACGACTTATGGCTTGAAGAATGGAAGAAGGGAGCCACCCTCGCCAATGTTCGGGAAGATCTTGGGATCGAAGAAGAAAACGCCCGAGCGTATGCAAAGGGTGGTTATCACGCTGCCCTCAGCCGCGATATTGAGCTTCGCAAGCAACTAGCACAGCGCAGGTATGTAGACATCGGTTTCATCGCCTATGATTATGCGGCGCTTGGCGAAAAAGAGCAGGCGTTCGCATGGCTGGAGAAGGCGTATTCCGAGAAGGCCGGGAGCCTGGGATACATCAAGGTCACTACGCTTATGGATCCTCTCCGTTCCGATGCGCGCTACATTGATCTGCTGAAGCGCATGGGCTTGCCACAATGAGGCTTCTTGACATCTGGAAAGACGACGCCCAACTCGGGCCTGAGCGAATCGGCCACCAAGATCGGCGCGATTCGCTAGGGTTAGAGCTGAGGCCGATACTCCCCACAGTGAAAATCTTTGCATAGTTGTCTGCAGAAACGGGCCTAACCTGGTCGCAAGTATCTTGCATGCAAGCACTTATCCGAAGTTCTCTCTGGCACTCAAACTGCGATCAGACAGGCGCACCCACCCTCCCCGGAGACATCCTTGATATCAGAGCGAGTTTTTCTGGCATTCGACACGGGGCGAGGTCTGGCCTACGTTCAAGCTTCGGGTTGGCAACGAGCTTATCTGCTGTGGACATTCCGGAACTTCCGCGGCCTGCCGCATAAGATTCTGAATGCCCGACAGCGCGAACTAGTTGAGAAGTTGTACCCCACGGCTTCCTTCAACCTGGCGCACCAACTGGACGAAGCCACTGTAATCGGCACGGTCGACGATTTCAGATTGCAGCGCCCTGCACCGGTTCCAGTCTCTGCCGTAGCCGAGAAATTGCTCCCAAGCGTTCCTGCGAAGAAGTTCGCTGACGTCTTGATTCGGAACCGCAGTGAACAGATTCAAGCGCTCTATGCCCGGCTGGCTTTTTCCGGGCTGACACGAAGAGTTGGCGCGGGAGCGCTCGTTGCCGTCATGGTAGTCCTGGGCTGGCAGCAGTTGCGAAGCCGTCCGGTTGTGTCTGCGTCGACGGCAAGTTCAGCAGCTAAGATGCGGCCACGCGGGCAGAATCGTCCGGAGAAGGAACGGGCGAAAGGCATCGACTCGGTGGTGGTTCCACCTCCGACGAACGAGGGTTACCAACAGCTTTCCCTGGCACAGATCGCCAGCACAGTGCCAATCACGGCCACGCCACTTCCGCCACTTTCGGTACGACCAACAACAAGCCAATCGCCCAAATCGTTTCGTGTCAACCAGCAGGCCTCCAATAGACGCTGGCCGAACCAAAGAGTACTTAGCGCCCATAGCATCGTCGCGGATCTTGCGGACACGCAAGATGGTTCTACGGCACTGCCTCGGATGCGGATCTCAGGGCCGCCGCGAAAAATTGTTTATCCGGACTGTCCCGACAGCGCACGCGGCAAAGTCTCCCTGCAAGCGGTGGTTGGTTACGATGGCACGGTAAGCCAGGTCAGAGTATTGACCGGTAATCGATCGTTGGCTGTGGCTGCGGCCAGGGCCATCCGGCAGTGGCGTTACCAGCCATTTTCTGGAGATGCGCAGAAGGTGGAACGTGAGACGAGAATTACAGTTTCCTTTATTTCCGGTGATGTTGTTGCCGTGAGTTTTCCTGACACGGCTCCGGTTTCCCGCTAGCCACCTCCAAATCTATCGGCTCACCATTTCTCAGGCGTAAATTCCGCGCTGCCGCAAGGTGTAGGCGACTCGATCGATGGCCAGCATATAGGCGGCAATGCGGTTGCTGACGTTGTGACTAGCAGCGTAGTGCAAGACTTCGGCGAAGGAAGTTCGCAGAGTGTGCTCCAGGTGGTCGTTGACCATCGCCTCCGACCAAAAGTATCCCTGGCGATCTTGTACCCACTCAAAATAAGAGACCGTAACCCCGCCCGAGTTGGCCAGGATGTCCGGGATAACAAACACGCGCTTGTCGGTAAGAATGTCGTCGGCCTCGGCCGTGGTGGGGCCATTCGCTCCCTCGCAAAGGATCTTGGCTTTCACCCGGTCGGCATTGCGGGTGGTGATCTGATTCTCCACCGCGGCCGGAATCAGAATGTCGCAGTCCGCGACTAATAACTCCTCTGAATTGCTTTCATCCGCGCCAGGAAAGCCTGCCAGCGTGCGATGGTCTTGGTGGTACCGCGAGAGCACCTCCACATCGATGCCGTTCCGGTTGTACACCCCGCTCTTGCTCGTGGACACGCCGACGATCTTGTAGCCCCGTCGGTGCATGAGCCGGGCTGCATTCGAGCCCACATTGCCGAACCCCTGGATCACGACTCGCGTCTGCTCCCGGTTCCTGTCGAGGCGCTTGAGAGCCTCGTCGCAGACGGTCATCAAGCCGCGTCCGGTGGCTTCAATGCGCCCGTGAGAACCGCCCAACCCGAGCGGCTTACCGGTGACCACCGCCGTTTCCGTATGGCGCACGTGCATGGAGTAGGTATCCATGATCCAGGCCATGATCTGCTCGTCGGTGTTGAGGTCGGGGCCGAGGACATCTTTTTCCGGGCCCAGCAGTTCCATCAGCCCGGCTGTGTAGCGGCGGGTCAGGCGTTCGAGTTCGCGATTGGACATCTTGTCGCGATCACAAATCACGCCTCCGGCGGCGCCGCCGAACGGGATGTTCACCACGGCGCATTTCCAGGTCATCCAGCTGGCGAGTGCGCGAGTCTCGTCCAGAGTTACGTTGGGACTATAACGAAGGCCACCCTTGGCGGGTCCGCGGTCAATGGAGTGTTGCACCCGAAATCCGGTGAACGTTTCCAAGCGCCCATCGTCCAGCTGAACCGGGATGTGCACGATGATTTCGCGGCTGGGTTCGCGGAGTATGTTCCATAATCCGTCGTCGAGTTTCAGTTTCCTCGCTGCCAGGTCGGAGCGGACAACCTGCGCTTCCCACGGATTCACTTCTTCCAGGTATGCGGTTGGCATCAATCCCTCACGGAATCAGCTCGGTGACGCAATGCCTCTATAACCAGATGACGATAAAAGTGTAACTCAGTTCCGCGCGCGGGCAGAAGCAATCGGCTACGGCAGGCGCTCGCACAGCAGCCAGATATGACAACTCATGTGCATGCGTCCGGGCTCGAAGCCCGCAAGCACGGTCTTGTTGACCATGAAGCCGTTACTGAGCAGAACCTCTCGCCACTCGGTCACTGTCTTGAACTCGAAAGGCATGTTCATTTCGGGAAGGCCTTGGGCAATGGCGTTGCTGAAAAAATCAATCAACACCAGAACCTGATACTGCACCGCAAGTGGCGTAGCGACGAACGTTCTCAGCAAGGGCTGCGTCTTCAGTGTTTCGGTCAGCCCTTCCAGATGATCGGGCAGGCCATAGGTGTCTTCCTTGATCAGCGCGTATTTTGCAATCTTGCCGAGGCGCCGGAGGACTAGAGAAAGGTCACTGGGATTAATATGGTGAAGCACGGCCTGCACCAGCGCCACGTCCACGCTATCGTCCGCGTACGGGATATCGGTAGCCGATGCCATCTGCACGAACGGCAAACACCGCGCCTCTTCGTAGCGGTAATCAAGCACGTCAGCCGTGAATACTTTGTACCCTCCCTTGGCCAGTCTCGCGGCGAAGTAACCGCTGCCGCAGCCGTAATCGAGCACTCTTTGCCCCGGGAGCAGCTTCTGCAGTTGCTGAAAATCAGTTTCAGGTTTGGTTTGGGTCTTATAGTGGTGATAAACCTGATTGAACCAGAATAAGGGGTCCGCTTTCCGGAAGGTGCGCTCGAGCAGCTCAGAAGTCACGTGGACCAGTTGTCGGGTGTTAACTCCATCCTGTTGGCTGTGGGCAAGCTTTTCGAAAGCGCCGTCCACCATTGTGCAGACTCGGCCATTCGCCGCATCGAAGAATTCACGATACCCGGCTTTGACTGTAGCGCTCACGAATTCCACGACTGCCGGGTTTCGCAGAGCATCAGCGACGGTTCGGAGTGCCTGATCCTGGGTCATGGAAGCTCGGTCATGGAAGGTCGGTCACGGGCACACCTAATGATATCGGATTCGCAAACGAAGGAATGCGGCCCGCCACGGAGTCGGTGTCCTCAGACCCCGCAGAGCTGCTGTTCGGTATAATGCCGCGACTTGTGAACGCGTCTTTCAGGTGCTGCCAGGAGGGTCGTGCCGCTTTCACTGAACACACGCGGAGTCGGAGAGGTCACCATCGTCCGTTGCAGCGGGCGCATCGTGACCGGTGAAACCGAAGTCTTGCACCGCCATGTTCGCGAGCTCTTGCTTGATCGTAGCGATATCGTGCTGCATCTGGGCGAGATTGTTTTCATTGACAGCAGCGGACTGGGAATGCTGGTACGGCTGCTGAGCAGCACGCGCAGCGCCCGTGGCGATTTGAAGCTATGCCAAGTCCCGGAGGGTGTTCGCAAAGTCTTGAAGATGACCAACCTGATCACGCTTTTTGACACCCATGAATCCGAGGAAGAAGCGGTCCTCGCATTTTACCAGCGAAAAATAACGCCAGCGCGGCCTGTGCCGACCGGCCTCGCCGTCTTGTGTATTGACCAATCGGCGGATGTGCTGGCTTACCTGCGGGAGGTGCTAAGCCGCGCCGGCTACAACGTGCTTACCAATAACAACCTGCGTGATTCCTTGATCTTGCTCAGGGCCACCCGACCCGCTCTGACAATCATGGGGCCCAACCTGAAAGCAGCGCCCGGCACGGAACAAGCCTTCCGAGCCGCTTGCGTAGCGTGCCCAGTGCTGGAACTGGGAGATGAATTTTCCACGCTGGAGGCTAGCCAGGCTGCGTCCGACCTTCTGGAAAAAATCCGCGCGTTAGGCAGCCTCGGCCCGCCTCGGCCTTCGTTCTAACCAGCCTCACTTCTTAATGAGGTTGGTGTGACTGGCTACGCACTGCCACCTGTTGTTCTGGAACAGCCAGGTATCGGTGAAGCGTCCATAGTGCTCGAAAGCTTGACGCTTGTAAGTTCCCTTGGTGTGGTACGTTCCGACGACGATCGCAGCATTGGGATACGAGATCACCCTCGTGTCTTCATTGGCAATCAGGCTGGCACGATAGTCTGGATCCTTCAGGTCGGCGAGAAACTGTGCCTTGTTCATGACGGTGCCGTCGTAATCCGTATACACAAAGGCATCAGAAACAAGGCTGTTGAGTGCTTTCGAGTCATGATGAAGTTGCGCCTGGTTCCAGGCATTCTCGAGGGCGATGAGCTTGCTCGCATCTGCAGAGACATCATTCGCCTGATCCCGCGCCATCAACCGGACGCTCAGCAATAGGAGGCACAATGTGACCCTTATCTTCATGGCATTTCTTGCCCTATCTGCGGAAGGATCTCCGACCACACACCTTCTTCAGCCGGTGACTAATCTGAATTTTTAGTCGAAGATCCCTTCAATCCGATAATACTATTCCCAGGGCGCCTTACTGAACATTCAAGGTGAGGGTAGCCGTGTGAGTAAGGGCTCCGCTGGTAGCGGTCACGGTCGTCGCTAACTCATCGGCCCCAATTTTAGGAATTCGCGGCCTCAATCGTGGCACATCATAACCCAGACACTCAAAATGTAAATCAAAGCGGTAAAGTTTACCCAGAGGTGGACGCAAGCGTCCCGCCCGTGCGGGTGCGGACAATGGTTTGGGGAACATCTTCAGGTGCGTCGGTCCTCGCGGGTCGATGACGCGGATAAAAAGCGCCCACAAATTAAGAAGCGTCCCAAACTCTCGCGAGTTATGGGACGCCCGAACAGCCCTCCCCCGAAGTCTGCTCATATGCAGAGTACGGTTCCGCTCTCGGGATGTAAATTCCACCTTCGTGCTAAGGGTGTGGCACTAACGGGCTATATGACATATATGACAATATATGACAGCACGAGCGGGATGCCCACGCCCACATCCGGCGCCAGAAGCTAATCGCTGGAAGCTGGAAGCCCGAACCGTCCCGTCTTGGCTTTCTTAGCCGGTGTGACGCGGCGGTTACTCCCGTAATCGGAGCCGAGGGGATTGCCGTTGACCATAGCAGCCTCAGTACTTACATTCGCGACAGGGGGTTGTAATGAAGGATATTCACGAGGTTTTACGCCGTAAGCAAGCTAAGTATGCCCAGCTCTCCAAGCAGATTGAGGCCCTGCAACAAGCGGCCGAAAAGCTGCGCGAGGTTGCCCCTCTGCTGGCCGAGAACGAAGACGAAAGCTCGGTTTTGGCGGAAGTAGAGGAGCAAGGCAACAGCATGGCCGCCGGAGCTGGATTGGCATCATCCAGCACTGCGACGCCAGCCAAGCCGGCACGCGCTCCGCGCTGGCCTTAATCCAGCCAGGTTTGCAAGGTATACAAGGCCTGCTTATGACATTTCAGTCTCTTCTGGTTTGCAAAGACGAACAGGCAACGGATGTTCTCACCTCCGCCCTGGCGGGCTTCGGCCTGGGAGTGCAGTGCTGCGGGTATCCGGACGCGCTGTGCCGGCTGACGGAGCAGAAGTTCGACGCCGTGATCGTTGATTACGACGATCCGCACAGTGCGGCCCTGGTTCTGCAGAATGCCTACCAGTCGTCGGCGGGCGGCAACACGGTGACCGTGGCGCTGCTCAACGACAAGACCAAAGTGCGCCACGTTTTTGGCGCAGGCGCAAATTTCGTCCTTTATAAACCAGTTTCCCAGCAGCAGGCGGAGGCCAGCCTGCGTGCCGCCATCGCTCTGATGAAGCGTGAACGGCGCAGGTCTTTCCGTGTTCCCGTCCAACTTCCGGTGAAACTGCGAGTCGAGAGCGGGGCGGAGATGGAAGGCATCCTGCTCGACCTGAGCGAGGACGGCCTCGATGTATTGGCGGCTCAGCCCTTGTGTCCTGCTGCCACCGTCAACGCGCGTTTCATTCTTCCCGACCAGACTACTGAGATTGATCTTCGCGGCGAAGTTGCGTGGGCGAATCCCAATGGCGAATCGGGCGTTCGTTATACCGACCTTCCAGACAACCTTCGCCAGACTCTTCGGGAGTGGGTCGTTGCCAACGCGGCAGAATTCCTTCCTGAAGATCCCGAGCCGGTTTCAGAATGCCGATTGAGCGATCTCAGCTTGGGCGGCTGTTACGTAGAAACAGAGTCGCCTTTCCCGGAGCGCTCCGGCATTGTCCTTTGCCTGAAGGCGGCGGGCATGGAAGTACAGGCCGAAGGCCTGGTACGAGTCATGCATCCCGAATGGGGATTGAGTTTGCCTCGGGCACAGCGGAACAGCGGGAGCAGGTGGGCAACTTTATCGGATTTCTCACCAGCCGTCCCGGAACCGTGCCTCAATTGCTCATCACCCCGAAGGCCCTGGCGGCAGGCAACGCCGACGACTACCCCAGCAGCAAGGCTTCCGTGGAACCTGAGGATCTCTTGCTTGATCTGCTCAATCGCGCCGATTCGCTCAGCCAGGAAGAGTTTCTCCAGGAGCTTCGCCAACAACGCAATTCCGAGGAAGTTGCTTCGTCCTAATACATACCAGCCGTTTCACCTGATTTTCGTTAACCGCAAAAGCTAAAAGGCCCGCATGGTTATCGCATGCAGGCCTCTTAGTGCCCTCTCGGGCTTGCTCCACCCTATGCATCGCAGTCTATCGCGAGCTTCTCCGGAAAATGTTTCAGGCAAATTAATTTGATGTCAAAAATTAGAGACATATCCACAGGTCCCGCTGTGAAGTACCGGTTCCCGGTATTGGCTCGGGAACGCGTTTGCCCATTTTCGTCCATTAAGCAACAATCTTTCGTGGCGGCGCTGGCCATTCTGTCCTTTGTTCATGCCAGTTGGTGAACGGAGTTTCTTTCCCTCACCCCTCCGCTCAGGAGCGAAACACTTTAGTGCTGACAAAACGTCCGCCTGACATGGTAAACGCACCCGCCCCGCTTGATGCCTTGTGGAGAGGCCCGCTTCTCGCGTCGCCGATTCTGATCATCATGTTTGCGGGCTTCGCCGTGCTCCTGCCTACTTTCTTTCTCGGAATCCCTTCCGGTCACGATTTCGAGTTTCACGTCAACTCCTGGATGGAAGTGCTCAATCAATGGAAACAGGGCATTCTCTATCCGCGCTGGGCGGCTCTGGCCCACTACGGATTCGGTGAAGCGCGATTCGTTTTTTATCCTCCGGCTTCGTGGTTGCTCGGAGCCACGCTGGGGTCGTTCCTGCCCTGGAAAATAGTTCCCGGAGTGTACGAGTGGATCGCGCTCACGCTTTCCGGCTGCTCGATGTTTCTGCTCGCTCGCCGATTTGTGGAGCGTCGTGACGCCATCTTTGCCGCGGCACTGTATGCCGCCAACCCCTATCACATCGTGATTGTCTACTGGCGAAGCGCCTTTGCCGAGTTGCTGGCAGGCGCGCTTCTGCCTTTGCTCCTGCTATACGTATTGCGCTCGGAGGAGGAGGGCCGGAAGACGATTTTGCCTTTGGGCCTGATCGTGGCCGCAGCCTGGTTGACCAACTTGCCATCCGCGGTCATGGTCACCTACTCGCTGATGTTGCTGGCATTGGTTGTCGCGATCCTGCGCCGTTCGCCGCGAATCCTTGTGATCACTTCTGGGGCCCTGGTCCTGGGATTCGCGCTGGCGGCGTTTTATCTTGTGCCCGCCGCGTACGAACAGAAGTGGGTGGAAATCGCGCAGGTTTTGTCACCGGGTGTCCGTCCTCAGGACAACTTCCTGTTCACCTTTATCGACGACCCGGATCACAACCGGTTCAACCTGCTGATCTCCCTGGTGGCGACCGCCCAGATCACCCTGCTGGCCTCCGCTATGCTCATGTCTCGCCGTTGGCGAACTCGCGCCCCTCAGGCGTGGTGGACGCTCACCGCCTGGGGGACAGCTGCAGCCGTTCTCATGTTTTCCTTTAGCTTTCCGCTTTATCGCATTCTCCCTGAACTACGTTTTGTGCAGCTTCCCTTGCGCTGGTTGCTTTGCCTCAATGTGGCTTTCGCCCTGCTGCTCACCACATCCTCGCGAGCGTGGCTGCTGCGTGCCTTAGCCTGCGTCGTGATGCTGGCTGTGCTGATGTGGGTCTGGCATCGGGTTCAGCCCCCATGGTGGGACAATGCCGCTGACGTCGCGGAAATGCACGACAATCAGCAATCCGGCTTGGGCTATGAGGGGACCGATGAGTATGTTCCCACCGGGGCTGACGCTTACGAAATCAACAAAGATGCGCACCGTGTGGTCTTTGAGGAGGATGGCAACTCGCGCATCTACATCACCCAGTGGGCGCCAGAGTCCAGGTCTTTCACGGCGAGCGTTAGCCACTCTGGCAAGCTGGTGCTGAAGGTGTTTAACTATCCGGCATGGAAGGTCCAAGTAAACGGCCGCCCAGTGCAAGCCAGAACACTAGAAGTCACGGGCCAGATGATGGTTCCGGTGGACACTGGGGAAAATCAGGTTCGCATTACTTTTACGCGGACGCGCGACAGAACAATCGGTGGGCTGATCTCTTTGGGAACCGGCATCATGCTACTAGGATGGACATTTTTCACTAGACGTATTCCCAGTCTTTCTGAAGAACGCTGAAGCCATGCGTCGCATTCTCATCGCCACGTCCAACCCAGGCAAGCTCCGCGATTTTGCCGGAGCGGCCTCCGCCCAGGAAATCGAGGTCGAGCCTGTTCCCAATTTCTCGTCCATCCCAACCGTGGTCGAAGACGGCTCAACCTTCGAGGCCAACGCACGCAAGAAGGCGGAAGGCTACAGCCGCTATGTCCCCGGCGAAATTGTCGTGGCGGACGATTCCGGCCTGGAAGTGGATGCGCTGGGGGGCGCTCCAGGAGTCCATTCCGCGCGTTACGCTGCCGACCAGCCCCACTTGGTAGATAACAATACCGACGACCACGCCAACAACCTCCGGCTGATTCGAGAGCTTAGAAAAATACCCCCTTTTCTATTTTCCGCCGATTCAGAAGACATTTGCAGAATTGACGCCCGAAGAGAAAGCCCCGTACAGCCACCGCGGCGCGGCATTCCGACAGTTCCTATCTTGGTATGATTCAGCGCAAAAAACCAATAGCTGAGAACGGGGAACGCGCTTTCCTCTTTACCCCTTAGAATAACTAGTGACGACTTGTAAAGTTCAGCCTTGGGGTTTCACCGGAAATGAGGCAGTCGCCGCTGCCGGGTGCGCTAGCTTGCGACCGGCGTTCAGCGAAACTACAATCGTGCTCGTGACTTCGCAGTTCATCCGTATTGTTCTTCTCATTGGTTGCTTGCTCGTGCCAGACTCAGGCGTACTTTGTGCGCAGTCGAAGGCTTCGATTGGGCGGGTGCGTGTCATTATCCTCTACAGCCGGCATCTGGGCGCGCATGGAATGGGCTACAGCGACCGGTCGCTCACCGAACTCTCGCAGAGACTTTCACCGGCCGACATTCCCACCATCATTGCGCTCCGGGCCGACCGGAAACTCAAAGTTGGAGCGCAGTTTGCCCTGGCCTCCCAATGTGGCGCAAGCATCCTGCCAGTTCGCGAAGCCGCCAAGCAGCATGAAATGGACTTCCTCGATGCTGCCGAGGTGATGGATCTGATCGCAAGCTATGCGCGTTGCGCACCTGATGCCAGAGAGAAAGCACGCGCCATGCGAGAAGAGCTAGACAAGTTGCGTCAGCAGGATCAGCTCAGAATTGCGGAGGAAGCAAAGCGAAGCGCTGAGAACGATGCGCGGATCCAGGAGAATGGTCTTAAGATGATGGATCCGAAACGTGCCAAAGAACTCACCCGGCAGGAGAGAGAAGAGGTCTACCATCGCTCTCTGAAAGCGATGGGACTCGATGAAAATCGTCCACTGACGCCCGCCCAAAAACAGATGGTCGAGCGGATGTACCGCACCATGGTCTTGGGCGAGGCCGGTTCGCCGCCAAATCAGTAGAATATATATAGGGTCCCAGTGGATATGAGTCCATCGATTATCGCTCCCCCGCTTTCTGGAAACATCCTTGGTTCCATCGCCAATGCTTTTGTTGTTGCCGAATGGCGTGATGCCGGTGGCCCGGCAGGACCACCTCGCCTGATAGCCCCACGGCATCTCCACCACAGCGATGACGAGGCCTGGTACGCGCTCGAAGGGACCTTGCGCGTTCAGGTTGGCAACGACGAGGTCGACGTCGGTACGGGCTCTGGCGTGTTTGTGCCACGAGGGACACCGCACACTTATTGGAACCCGGGCCCTGGCCCAGTTCGATATTTACTCGTCATGACCTCGAACATTTTTCGCTTGATTCAAGAAATCCATGCAATGGCAGAGCGAACCCCCGCTTCCCTGCAAGCCGTGTTTAGGAAATACGACTCTGAGCTCCTCTGAGACGCTGGCGGTGGATATTCTCAACCATTAGAGAACCCCGGATCAGGAAACCACTTTCTTGACTTCCCTTCTCCTCCACCGAGATAATAAAAAGTTCTCTCATCATCTTCAGTTTCACAAGGGGTTTCGTGGCGACAACCGCCAGTCCTAGAGCTCCGGTCAGCGTCTCCAAGGGCATAGCTCCCCTGCGAGCGGACCATGGGCATTCATTCTTGTTGCGCAAGCTTCATTCACTCAGCGGCATCATTCCAGTGGGAGCGTTTTTGGTTGAGCACTTCGTCTCCAATGCGTTCGCCACCAGGGGCCCCGGGGCATACTCCAAGCAGGTGGAATTGCTCTCCAGCTTTCCTTTTGTGTTCTATCTGGAGCTGTTCGGGATCTGGCTGCCGATTCTCTACCACGCCCTCTACGGCTTTTATATCTGGTACCGCGGCGAGAGCAATGTCGCCGACTATCCCTGGACGGGCAACTGGATGTTCACTGCCCAACGCTGGACCGGCGGCATCGCTTTTTTCTACATCGTATGGCACACCTGGCATCTGCGCTTTAGCGGGATTCACATCCTAAGTCATCCGGACGCGGCCTTCGGCAAGGTGCAACTGGAATTCCAGCACACCTGGGCAATCGCTTTTTACGCCCTGGGAATTTTCTGTGCTTCATGGCACTTTGCCTATGGACTTTGGCTGTTTGCTGCCAAGTGGGGAATCACCTCCGGAGACGCGGCCCGGCGCAGGTTCGGTTACGTTTGCTTCGTCATCGGGGCAGCGTTCATTCTGGTGGGAGTCCTGACTATGGGTTCATTCCTCAACACGCCGCTGCAGCCGGTCGGTCCCGAGAATGGAGCGCGTGACTCTTTTGCGGGCGCAATAAGGCCAGGGACCACTGCCCGGTAGATGGGAATCCGAAAGACATGGCATCACAACCGAAAATTATCGTGATCGGTGGCGGACTGGCCGGACTCTCGGCCGTCATCAAAATTGCCGAGATGGGCGGGAACGTGGATTTGTTCTCCATCGTGCCCGTGAAGCGCTCGCACTCGGTCTGCGCGCAGGGCGGCATCAATGCCGCCAAAAATCTCAAAGGCGAGGGTGATTCGACCTGGCAGCACTTCGACGACACGGTCTACGGCGGAGACTTCCTGGGCAACCAGCCTCCGATCAAGGCCATGTGCGATGCCGCGCCCGGCATCATCGATCTGCTGGATCGCATGGGCGTGCCCTTCAACCGCACCCCGGAGGGACTGCTCGATTTCCGCCGCTTCGGCGGTACGCTCTACAACCGCACGGCGTTCGCCGGCGCCACCACCGGACAGCAGCTCCTTTATGCCCTCGACGAACAGGTCCGGCGCCATGAGTCGGAAGGCAAGGTTAAGAAGTTCGAACACTGGGAATTTCTTTCTGCCGTGCTCGATTCCAACCGCGTCTGCCGCGGTATTTGCGCCATGGATCTACGCTCGATGGAAGTCCGCGCGTTCCCCGCCGACGCCATCATCGTTGCTACCGGCGGCAACGGTGCCATTTTCGGCAGGTCGACGAATTCCGTCGTGTGTACCGGATCGGCGCAATCCGCTCTTTATCAGCAGGGATGCTACTACGCCAACGGCGAGTTTATTCAAGTTCATCCCACTTGTATTCCCGGAGAAGACAAGCTGCGCCTGATGTCGGAGTCGGCACGCGGAGAAGGCGGACGCGTCTGGGTGCCGAAGACGCCCGGCGACAAGCGTGATTTCAAATCTATTCCGCAAAACGAGCGCTGGTATTTCTTGGAAGAATGGTATCCGAAATACGGCAACCTGGTGCCCCGCGACATTGCAACCCGCGCCATTCACAAAGTGGTGTACGAGCACAACCTCGGCATCGACGGCAAGCCGATGGTTTACCTCGATCTGACTCACATCGATCGCAAAGTTCTTGACCGCAAGCTGGAAGGCATTCTGGAGATTTACGAAAAGTTTGTGGGCGACGATCCCCGCCGCACACCCATGAAGATTTTCCCCGGCATGCACTACACCATGGGGGGCATGTGGGTGGACTTCACCCAAGCCACGAACATCCCTGGCATTTATGCAGCGGGTGAGTGCGAATATCAGTACCACGGAGCCAACCGGTTGGGCGCTAATTCCCTGGTCTCCTGCATCTTTGGAGGCTTCGTCGCCGGGCCAACCGCCGTGCGTTATGCTCGCAACCTGCAAGCTGCGCCGAGCAATGGCTACTTCGATGCCGAACGCAAACGCCAGGAAGAACACAACTCCACGCTGATGAAGTCGGATGGCACGGAGAACCCCTTCCGGCTGTGGCGCGAGTTGGGCGATCTGATGACCAGGGACTGCACCGTCATCCGTTACAA
>WNFP01006170.1_pt1 | contig 14078 bp, 13 predicted proteins | sample 5400201 | NCBI WGS metagenome assembly WNFP01 (sample SAMN13153355, study PRJNA577476) | soil metagenome | isolation source: 115 cm saprolite under Madrone tree | place: USA:California | collected 2016-06-14
GCCGCGTGTACTTCACGTTTTGGGAATATCAGCCGCTTGATGGCGGCACCAACGAAACCCCTAAATACTTCGACCGCCCCAATCAGACCAACTCTATTGATCACGTGTGGACCATCAGCGCCACGAAAGTAAACGAGGTTTTGCTTTCCTACAGCCAGGACAGCGTCCACATCCCGGTGGACGCAGCCCACTTCCTGGATCGCACAAAAGGCGCCGTGCAAGGTACTGGGTTGTTCGGCCTTACTTACCCCTACATATTTCCGGCTGGAAAACTGCTCCCTAACCGCATCCCCACCGTGAACATGTCTGCCTTCTCTGGATTGAGCGGCGGACCATATCCCTCCCACTCCGCGGGACCTATCTACGATGTTTCAGAGAGCTTTACGTGGATCAAAGGAAACCACACCCTGAAATTCGGGGGCGCGTTTGAGCGCTCTGGCGAAAACGACAACGACGAGATCAACGTCGCGGCTTGTTCCACTTGCACCAACAACCAAAATGGCCAATTCGCCTTCAGTGACAGCGGTAGCAATTTCGTGCGCCCGGGATTTACTCGGGCGTCTTCCGGTGCCGGCGTCGCCAACGCGGCGCTTGGTCTGTTCGATACCTACTCGGAAATCGGCCATCGTGCTTACACCATCTTTCGTTCCCACATGTGGGAGGGCTTCGCGCAGGATTCCTGGAAGGTCAGGCAGAATTTCACGCTCAACTACGGTTTTCGTTACACCGTCATCGTTCCCTATCACGCTTTGTGGGGAAACATGATTGTTTTCGACCCCAGGTTTTACGACTCGACCAACGCGGTGACGATCGATCCGCAAACCGGTCTCATCACCGGTTCACCGACCATAGCCCAACTCTATAACGGTATGGTCATCCCCGGGAGCGGATTCCCGTCTTCCGCCACGGGGCGCGTTCCCGAAGCCGATTCGGGACAATTCAATGGCCTTTTCCGCGGCGTGCCTGATCATTATTCGGACATCCAGTGGGGTGACATCCAGCCGCGAGTGGGGTTTGCCTATCAGCTCAACAACAAAACCGTGGTCCGTGCTGGCGGCGGCCGCTACTTTACCCGCCTCGGTGTCAGTGACTCGATCTTCCTTGGAGGAAATCCTCCCTTTCAGCCGAACTCCAGCGTGTCCTTCGGCTCCGCCGACAATCCAGGAGGCAATGGAACTACGCCCAGACCGCTGGTCGTCACCACACAAAGCAAGGCCTTTAAGAATCCTGAAGCGTGGGATTGGAACTTCACCTTCGAGCGTGAGTTGTTCTGGAAGTCGCAGGTGAGTCTTGGATACGTGGGCCGGCGCGGATTGCATCTGCAGCGAGAGTCGGACATCAATCAGCCAACTTTGGCTGCTGTGACCGCGCCCGCGAATGCAGGCGTCAATATCAATGCCTTGCGGCCATTCAAAGGCTACGGCTCAATTCGCGAGACCGACAACGTAGCCAATTCCATTTACAATGCCTTCCAGTTGGCATGGGACCGCCGCTTTGCTGGCGGCCTCCAGTTCGGTGTGTCTTACACGTTGTCCAAGAGCATGGATAGCGGCTCGAACCAGCGCGACGTCATTCCAAACACTTACGACCCCGCCATGATGTGGGGACCATCGGAGTTTGACGCTCGCCATATCGTGGCCATTAACTATCTCTATCAGTTGCCATTTTTCCGTGGCCAGAATGGTTTTGCCGCCAGGGCACTCGGAGGATGGCAAATCAGCGGCATCACCCAGTTCCAGACCGGCTTGCCTTGCAGTGTCGCAGCCGCAAATGATTACGCCGGAGTGGGACCGGACGCCAACTACGGGTGTGGCGTAAACGGCCAATACTGGATCGTCAACGGTGTGCCCAAAATCATCGGCACATTTGGCCCCACGGGCCAGTGGTTTGCCACCACCAATCCCGACGGGTCGCCGATTTTTATCAAACCCACCGCCGGGACCTTCAACGATGCGCGTGTTCGCAACATTATCCGTCAGCCCGGATTTCAGAACTGGAACATGGGCCTCTTCAAAACCTTCGCCTTCAATGAGAAGAGGGGCTTGCAGTTCCGCGCCGAAGCCTACAACGTTTGGAACCACCCCAATTGGTGTGCCAACAGCGGCTGCAACGGCACAACCAACATTGGTCTCGACCCCACCAACACCAAGACCTTCGGCAAGGTACTTACCAAAGGCAGTGGCAGCTCTGGTCAAGGCGAGCGCAACTTGCAGCTCTCGCTCCGCTTCTATTTCTAAACGCAAGCCGCGCGGGCGTCTTTCTTGTCCGCTTTTGTGAACGCCGGACTCTGGTCCGGCGCGCTTACGACGCCTTAGATGTGTAGAGGGCACGATACAAGCGTGCCCTCTCCGCCCCGTCGCTTTGCCGACGCACGCGCCGTCGCGTCACCGCTGCTGATCTGTCACCGATATTTTTTCTTCTCTGTGTCTCTGTGGCCCAACCCGCCTCACGAATGGTCCACCCCTGCCAGTTGATACGCCACGCCCGCCACAGGGTCATTTCGAACCGAGCAGGCCGACTTTTTCTTCCGCATTCGTTCCTGCGAATGCGTCGGCCTGCGGATGTGAGAAGCCCCTCTTCTCCCTGATTTCGTAGCGGCGGCCTTCTGACGCCGCTTCAACGTTCTGCTTTCAATTTTCTGATTTCCAGTCTCTGTTTTCTACTTGCTAGTTTCTAGTTTCTGCCTTTACGCCCCGCGTTCCACTTGCCGTTGATACTCCGCCCGATCGAAGTGGCCCTGCGACTCCGCAATCAATCCATTCTCTCCGAACTTCCACATCTCGTGCCCGCTGAAGCGCACCTTGTGCCCGGTGCCTCCTGGACCGGTATTGGTGCCGAGGAACGTCCAGTGGTAAACAGCGCCGTCGCCCTCGATCGCCACGCTGTCCATAAGCAGCTCCATATCTGGAAACGCGATCATGAATCCCTGCGCCACTTCGGTGATAGCGCTGCGCCCCGCGGCCAGAGCTCCATTCACGCTAAGCGAGCCGTCCAACGCGAAAAACGCCGCCACACGGGGCGCGTTCTGGCTGCACCACGCGCTCGTGTAACGTTTCGCAAAGTCTTTCAGCCACGCAGCCTCAATCTTCATCCCCATCTCTCCGGATCGCCTCCCGAATTTGCACCACCACGGCTCTCGGCCGCAAGAGCCACCCGGCCCGGCCCCCCATCCCACCACCTGCGATCCCGAGCGTAGCGGAGGAATCTCGCTTCTCTTGCCCGCGGTTGTGAGACTTCCGCCCCATCGCGCACGCTTTCCGGGCGTGATCGAATCTCTCTTTGCTTTTGTGGCGGGGACGCGGGAGCTAGTCGAGAAGCTAGGTAGTGGCTCACTTCGCGCTCGATGGAGTGAAGTGGAAAGTAAACGAAAATCCGGGCAACTTTACGCGCACCTTATAGTCCGCGGCAAGGTAGATGATCGGCGCTTCGTCGGTGCCGGTGCGTTCGACTGTCACTTGTTCAGGTTGAAGCTGAATCTCATGCTCTTGGGCCTTCCGCATGACCGCCCTGCGGAAATCCTCATCCGTGCTCTGAGGAGTCAACCCGATTCGGGTTCCGACTTGCGCCGCGAGGTCCCGCATATCCTCGCGCAGCTCGATGTTGGCCAGTTCGCACGAAGCGATCTGCCAGCCCGCGACGCCGGCGAACGCGAGGACCGCCAATCCGAGGATTAGTTTCACTTTTCGCATCACGACAACCGGTAATTCAGCTTACTGGAGCTAAGCACTCCGCGCCGGTTTATCAACACTTCTTCAAAAGTGTTCGTCCGACCAGACGGCTGGAATTGGCGAATTTAGTAATAGACCCGTTTCCCCGGCCCATTCCTAACTCGGTGGCGGCAAGGGTGTTTGCGTGAAGTCAAAGCAATCGGACATATCGTCCGACGCCGCGTCTCTCGGGTTGATCGGTTTCAACCCAAATGTCACTTCGCAGAACTTCACCAGGCTCACGTGCGAATGGAACGTCTTCGAAATTCCCCGCTTGGAGTATGGACTGATCACCAGGCACCCCACGCGCGTCCCGTAGCTGAATTGGGTATTCCCGTAACTCGGTCCTTTCGCCGGACTCCCTCCCGTCCATTTGTCCTTCAGCGGTGGCGGATCCACATGGTCGTACCAGCCGCCCCAGTCGTCCCAGGTAATAAAGATCACCGTGTCCGCCCAAACCTTGCTCTGCCCCAGTTTCTTGACGCGGTCCGCCGTCCACTGGCTCCCCAGCTTCACCGTCTTCTGCCCGGCGCTTTTCCCGGAGGGCGGGTGCTCGGAAAGTTCCACGGGACTGCCCGGCGCGTACACCCAAGATACGTTCGGCAATTTCCCTGCGGCCGCGTCCGTGTCGAGTTGTGTCCACGGCAGAATATTCTTGCTGCCTTTCAGCTCTACAATTTTCTTGAAGTAACTAAACCCCGGGTCGCCGTACGTCGCCCAGGTCAGCTTCGCGTTCTCCAGCGCCTTCGGCAGGGTCGGAATGTTGAAGGGTTCCTGCGGCTGGTAGGTCCGGCTCTTGTTCGCATTGTCGATGATCGGCGAAGCCGCCGCGATAAGCATCAGATGGTTGGGTTCGGACTGGCTGGCCACTTCCGTGAAGTAGTTGTCGCAAAGCGTGAATTGTCTCGCAAATGAAAAATAAGCGGGAATGTCCTGTTCGCCGTATTGCTGCTTCACCGCGTGCGTCGCCCGCTCCAGCCAAGCCGCGTGATCATGCCGTGGGTCGCCGCCGGCCGGCGGGTCTTCGGCTGCCGGAAGGCTTGCGCCATTTGCGCCGGGAAAGCTGCCAAAATAATTGTCAAAGCTGTGGTTTTCCTTGACGATGATTACTACGTGCTCGATCGGATTGTTCGGTTTCATGGGCTCTCAAGAACCTCCGCGGGAGCCAGGGATCTCCCGGCCGCACATCTTCGGTTGACTTTGGCTCGCCTTTCATCGCAAATGGTCATTCCAAAATAGCTCGCTTCGATCAACCGTACAACTCATGAACATCCTCGACCTCATTGTCGGCAAGCCCATCAAGACCAGCGACGAGCGCGCCGAGCAGATCGGCATAAAGGAAGGCATTCCCATCTTCGGCCTGGACGCGCTCAGTTCCGCCGCCTACGGCCCGGAAGCCGCCCTCAGCTTGCTGATTCCGCTTGGCTTGCTCGGCGTGCAGTACATCATCCCCATCAGCGCCGCCATCATCACGCTGCTCGTGATCGTCTACTTCTCCTATCGTCAGACCATCGCCGCCTATCCAACCGGCGGTGGTTCCTACACCGTCGCGCGCTTCAATCTGGGCTCATCCGCCGGACTGCTCGCCGCAGCGGCTCTATTGACGGATTACATTCTCACGGCGGCAGTGGGGATTTCCGCCGGCGTCGGCGCGCTGGTCTCCGCCGTTCCCTCCCTCCAGCCACACACTGTCCTGATCTGCGTCGCTATTCTCGTCGTCATCACCATTCTCAATCTGCGCGGTATCCGCGATGCTGGAGTGGCCTTCATGGTGCCGACGTATCTCTTCGTCGGAACGCTCCTCATTACCATTGTTGGCGGGCTAGTGCGTGTCGCCCTCAGCGGTGGACATCCCGTCCCCGTCACGCCTCTGCCGCCCCCGCCGGCCATCACCGAAGCCGTAACGTTCTGGCTCTTGCTGAAAGTTTTCTCCAGCGGTTGCACTGCATTGACCGGCGTCGAAGCCGTCAGCAATGGCGTAAAGGCTTTCCGCGAACCTGCCGTGAAAAATGCGCAGCGCACGCTAACGGTCATCATTCTTCTATTGGCGATATTACTGGCGGGAATTTCCTATCTCGTCAAGGTCTACGCCATCGCGGCCACCGATCCGGGCCACCCCGGCTACCAGAGCCTTCTCTCCATGCTGATCGCCGCCGTTTTCGGCAAAGGTGTTTTTTACTACGTGACGATCGCCGCAATTCTTTTCGTTCTGTCGCTTTCCGCGAATACCGCGTTCGCCGATTTCCCGCGCCTCTGCCGCGCCATTTCCCAGAACAATTATCTGCCGCATGCCTTCGGCTACCGCGGACGCCGTTTGGTCTACACCTACGGCATCGTGGTTCTTGCGCTGCTCACCTGTCTCTTGCTGATCCTCTTCGATGGCGTCACGGACAAGCTCATTCCGCTTTACGCCGTGGGAGCTTTCCTGGCTTTCACCCTCTCGCAATTCGGCATGGTCGTGCACTGGCGGAAAAACCGCGGTCTCCATTGGATGAAAAGCGCTTTCGTCAATGGACTCGGCGGATTCGTCACCGGCGTCACCGTCATCGTGGTTCTGGTCGCGAAATTTGCCGAAGGCGCCTGGATTACCGTCATTTTTATTCCGTTGCTTATCTTTCTTTTCCGCCTCGTACGCCGCCACTACCACATGGTCACCGTCCGGACGAGCTGCCCGGGGCCGGTCGCGCTTGCCGTCGAAGCCACTCCACCCATTGTCGTTATGCCCATCGAACACTGGAGCCAGATTTCCAAGCAAGCGCTCGAATTTGCCGCCCGCCTGTCCCCGGAAATCATCGCCGTCCATGTCGAGCCGGGCGATCATTCGGAGTTTCTGCACATGGATTGGGAGCGTTACGTGGATCAACCCTTTCGCGCCGCCGGCGTCGAGCCGCCCAAGCTCGTCACGCTACCGTCGCCCTACCGCTTCATTGTTGTTCCCATCGTGCAATTCGTTCTGGAACTTTCAGAAAAGCATCCCGAGCGGCGCATCGTCGTGGTCATTCCCGAACTTGTCGAAGACCATTGGTACGAATACTTTCTCCACAACCAGCGCGCCCGCCTCCTCGAGTGGACACTCCTGGTGCGCGGCAATGAGCGTATCTTCACCGCTAACTCCCCCTACTACATCTTGGAGGGCGCCGCCAAGTGAGTCAGAAGGCAGCCGCGTATTGCCATCTTTAGGAAGGGAATCGGGTTCATTGGCGCCCTATGCGTTCGAAGGGCGAACCACTCATTCGAGGCCAGCCTTTTCCATAAAATCCTCTAAATTTAGCAATGTTACCTCCTGCAACTTAGGCAGGTGAGCGACGGCCAGTCCCATTTCCAGCACTCCAGCTTCTACTGAGAAACATTCCAGAAAAGTTTGAGGTGGCTTTGCTCCTTGAACTTCGTCTTTCTCTTTAGTCCCGGATAGAGGTTTTACCGTTCTTGGGCAGCTTCCGGTTGACGGCCATCAGGAGGCAGGCTCCGGAACGGTCTGTGGTGAGTTACAGGTCCGGGCGGGAGATAAAGATGTACTCCGCTTCTCGGGGCATTCGGGCCGTCAGTTTCCTTCTTTTGTCTTGCCTTTCCGGAACAGTCGCGTTCTCTCAGGGCGTGAATTTCATCCGCCACGTGGCGGACCCTCTGCCGCTTGGCAACCTGCATGTGAGCCGGACACGTTGCACGCCATATTCGGCACTCTCCAGTCCCAACGCTGCAACTCTGGCAACAGGCGACTCAAGCTCCCCCTGCGATACACCGCCGGTGAGTGCCCTCCCGGTGAGCCCGTGCCATTCGGCAAGCCTGGCGCGAGCCGGATGCAATCCGCCCCGGGATCTTATTCCAGCAGACCTGGCGGCCAAGGGCAAACAAGGGCAAAAAATTCTGCGCGTGCGCGACCGAGTTCTCGAAATCCTGCAAACCGAAAATGCGTGTTCGGCGTGGTTCCGGGAAAAGGATTCGAATCCAGCCGCCACGTTTCGAACGCTCAACTTTGAGATCGACCGCAACGGAGAGGATTCAGTCAGGGAGTCGAAAGTCTCCGGTGGCATGACCATTTTTCGGAGTCCGTATGTCGCCAGGGTCATCCAGGCAGACGGAAGCTATGGGACGATCACCATCAATACAAAAGGCGCATTTTTCTCGCCGATTGCGATGCTCTTAGAAGTTCAGTGGGAGGGTGGACCTTTGATGTTACGCGGGACACGGTCAATCGGCGTGGGACCCTATGAAGGAGACACGTTCCATGCCCAGATACTTGCTCTCCTACATGAATTTGGACACATCGTTGATCTACTGCCGACGGACGAAGCTGATCGGGACGGAAAGTCTGCGCAAAATACGGCCGAAGTGCTCCGTTTTTGCCGTGCCGAAGTGGAATCCAAAGGCAAGCGGGCCACGCTCTCCGCCACGCGCTGAGGGACAAGTTGCAGCACGGTTTGGCTTCGTCGTGTACGTCTGGCGAACGAATCGAAAAGTTTGACGCGCTTTTTTCCGGTTGACCTTCTCCGACGGGCGCATCATCCTCCTCGGGATGGAATCCGCGGTGTGGCCCCTGCATGATCTGACGCTGAAAGCGCTCTACCTATCTTCACTGACGGTGTTCTACGAGGAATTTGGTTTTCAGCTCACAACTCATAGCCAGGACGCAGTGGTTCTCACAGCCGGTGACAACTCCCGCCTTACCCTGAAACAGTTGGTGAATGGCAGGCCGCGTCCGCCGAAGACGGCCGGTCTTTTTCACTTTGCTTTACTCCTCCCGGATCGAGCGTCGCTTGGAGCTTTCCTTCGGGTTGCCGCCCGAAAGTCATTTCGTTTCGTGGGCGCTGCCGACCATCTCGTCAGCGAATCACTCTATTTTTCAGACCCCGAGGGCAATGGCATTGAGGTGTATGCGGATCGCGCGCGCCAACTTTGGGAATGGGAAGGAAATACAGTAAAGATGGCCACCATCGCGCTCGACCTGGATGAATTGGCGCGCATCCCGGGTCCGGAATGGAGGGGATTTCCGCCCGGCACGCGTTTCGGCCACCTGCATCTCACCGTTGGAGACCTCGATCGCTCGGCGGAATTCTACAAGGCGCTGGGGCTGAGCATGACTTTGGACTGGGGCAATTTCAGGTTTTTTTCTTGGGACGGCTACCACCATCACCTGGCGCTTAATCTCGTCGAAGGCCGGAACGCCGCGCCCGTCGCTCCGGAAATCGCTGGATTGGAATCGTTCTCCATTGATCGCGATACGTTTTCCCGGGAGGTGCTGGATCCCAACGGGATTCGGCTGCTGCGCTCGACACTGTAGAACACGCCACAAGCGGGTTTATGCCCTCCTGGAATCAGTTGAGAGCCTCAAAAAAAAAGAGCCTTGGCGTGAAACGATCTGGCGCCTCCCGGCACTAATTGCATAGCCAAGCCCAATCGGAACAAGCGGCCGCATCCAACGACATTGTGCCTTGCGGTTGTTTGTTCCTATTGGCTGGTGATTGATAGGTAGGGGGCACTCTTGGGAGAGTTGTGCTCCCTGCCTGTCGTTTCCTTCAACTCGACGCTGATTCCGTCCGGCCCTCGAATTCCGCCCTCACAAACCTGCTGAAGCTGCAATCCGGATCCTCAAAGAAACGATAACCTTTCAGGTACGCGTACCATTGCCGCGACGCGGAATTTTCTCCTAAGGTGGTTATCGAGCATCTAGAAAGGATCCCGTGAGCCACAGCGAGACACCGCCCATCGTTGTGAACCTTTTCCTGACAATTGTGTTTGTGATTGCGTGCCGATGGATCAAGCGCAATCCCTCAGGCTTCCTGCGATATGCCCTCTTTCCTTTTGGCGGATTGAATGTAGAGCGCTGGCCCCGCTTCATGCTGGTCATGGTCCGCGTCTGTGCAGGATTTGGGTTCTTTTTCTTCTTTCTAGCGTTTGTTGACTTGCTGGGCACCCGCGATTGCTCCGGCAGCAACCGAGAGCCAACCCCCCGAGATGGCCAAGAGCGCGGCATGGGTACGTCCGGCAACGACAAATCCGGCGCCGAGAACTTCCGGGCCGGCGGCTTCCGCGCCGCCATCCAACTCCACTCCAAGCGGTTTGTCGGACGCGGAGGCGCCGCCGGTGCCGAATCGTTCGAATCCGCTGTGCGCGCCGCCGCCTGGCGTAGTGAAGGAGAGACTGGCAACCGTTGGTTCGACGTTCATCATGGGTGCGATTTTCATCGGGTTCTTTTATCTCTTGGGTATTGCCTGGCTGGAGTACGCATTTCTGATTTTCTTCGGCCTTGCCATTCCGATTTTGTTTTTCGGAAGGAACGCCAGCGTGGGAGCCTGTCCGTACTGCGGCGGATTGATTCAGCGTCACAACAGGTTGCGTCCGGAGCCGGTCGGTTGCGAGCAATGTGGGGAAATCTCGAAACTTGAGAACGAAAGATTCAGCCCTTACGATCCAGGTGCAGTGAGCGAGACACCGATCTTTCGGTCGCCGCTGTATGAAGATACCGTCTGGCCGAATGGCTGCGTGCAATGCGGCGCGCCGCCAACTCGATTCCATGTCGCCCAGGCCGTTCGGTACCAGGCGCGTCGCCTGGCCACGCCGCTCGTCAGTTCGGTTTATCTCCCGCACCCGGCGGCGAGGGCCACTGGCGTTCCCTATTGCGCGCAACATCGCGACGCCATTCAGGTGATTCCGCCGAAGGAGATGTTCGGGTGGACTCCCTGGAAATACTTGCCAGGTTTTGAAGAGAGAATGGAAGCACGGCGGAGGGCATTTCTAATGTGGCGTTCGCTGCCGATGATGAGGCGCTACCTGGAAGCCAACCGGCGCGCGAGGAGCGGCGTGTCCACAGGCTATCGCGAGCCGAACCTCCTCGAAAAGACGGTCTCAGAAGCGTTCGCAAAGCCCCAAACACAAGGGCCGGGTGGCCCTCTGCCACGCACTTATCCTGCCAAGCCTGAGGCCTGACCGCGGACTACGAGCTATTTGGGACGGCGCCGGTCCAGAAAGAAAGCTACGAGCGAAAATATAGCGAAATAAAAAGCAGCATTCGCAAGGATGGCGATGCGCAGGAACCAGCCGAACGTCCAGGCGAAGGACCTGCCGGTTTCCGGAGTGACGACTTCGGCCAGCTTAAGGCCCGGTGAGAAAACAGCGATGACCAGCGGGATGACTTGTGGCTCGATGGGGACGGCAATGGCAAGCGCCAGGAATCCAGCGGCCAGTCCGAGGCCAGCCAGCAGGAGAAGACGCAACGGTTTGCTCTTCGGCATCAATGCCGAGTCTAACAGAGGATTCCGCGGCGCTGGTCTACCTTCCTATGGGAAAATAGTCCGGCTTTCCAGGAATAAAGGGGCATATGAATTACCGGCAAAACATCACCTTTTTCTCAGTCCTGTGCGCTGCCATTTTTGGTGCACTCATGGTCTGGCCGCGGGCGGCCATGACCGAGCAGGATCCGGCACCGCAAAAGCAGGCGACGCCGACGATCGATGAGTATCAGCCGAAGTCCACGCTTGTTGCCAAGGAACACAAGATCGAGCGGGCGAAATTTCCGTTCGTTGACATTCACAGCCATCACTGGAATCCCACGCGGGAAGAAGTGGACCGACTGGTCAAGGAGATGGACACGATCAATTTGCGGGTGATGGTGAATCTGAGCGGAGGGACGGGGGAACAACTGAAGAATACGGTGGCGGCGATGAAAGGGCGCTATCCCGACCGTTTTGTGATATTCGCGAACATGAGTTACGACGATTTGAATACACCGGGATTCGGGAAGCGCGTGGCGGCGCGGCTGGAGGCGGACGTCAAAAACGGCGCGCAAGGCCTAAAAATCTTCAAGAATTTCGGTATGGATTTGAAATATGCGAATGGTGAGCGCGTTCACGTGGACGATCCGGAGTTTGACGCCGTGTTTGAAAAATGCGCGGAGCTGAAGATCCCCGTTTTGATTCACGTGGCGGAGCCTTCGGCGTTTTTCGATCCATGGGATTATCACAACGAGCGCTGGGAGGAATTGAAGGAGTTTCCGGGGCGCGCTCGGCCGCCGGCCAAGTATCCGCCGTTTGAGACGCTGATGGCGGAGCGCAATCACCTGTTTGCAAAGCATCCGAAAACGAATTTCATCGCCGCACATCTGGGATTTCACGGAAACGATCTGGCGCGCCTGGGAAAACTATTTGACGAAAATCCCAATGTGTACGCGGACATTGCCGCGGTGCTGGCGGAATTGGGACGGCAGCCGTATTCGGCGCACGACTTTCTGGTCAAGTATCAGGACCGCGTGCTCATGGGGAAAGACATTTACGACGTGAATGAATACAAATGGTATTTCAGGGCGCTGGAGACGCGGGACGAATACTTCGAGTACTACCGCAAGCGGCACGCGTTTTGGCGGATCTACGGCTTCGAAGTGCCGGATGAAGTGTTGAAAAAGGTGTACTACAAGAATGCTTTGAAGCTGGTGCCGGGGATTGACGCGAAAGCCTTTCCGGAATGAGAAGGGGTAAGTAGCTATTTGGGCGCACCGCAATGCGCATTCCCTCTCCCCGGGGAGCTTGGCGTCTCAAACGTGAACTGAAACAAGAGCTCCTACTCTTCGTGATCGAGCGGTTTGCCGTCAGGGCCTACCTGGACTTCCGATTTCTTTCCATCCGTATCAACCTTGGCCTCGTAGGCAACGAGTTTGTCTTTCTTGGTGAGGGATTCGACTTTGAGGATTTTTCCTTTGCCGGCTTTGGCCTGCAACCCGGCTTTGACCTCAGGCGAGAGGGAATCGAGCGCAACTTGTTCTTCGATTTCAACGATGGAGCCATCAGCGGTCATAGAAATATCCTTGCTGTGGCCGTTGACCGTCATTTCCACTTCGTAGAGGGTTTGGTCCTTTTCTTTCTCCGTCGAGAATCCGCGAATGGTGGCTCCCGCACTCTGCGCGGCTACTGTCTTCTCGACAGCAGGCGGCAGGTCGGAGCGCTTGATTTTCTTTTCCTGGGCTAAGGCGACGCTTGCGAACAGCAAACAGCTGACTGCGACCGCTACCAAGTAATTTCTTCTCATGATTTCTCCTCGAAGCGGGGAATGAATTCCACGCCAACGCAAATCTACGACTGCCTACCTAAACGCAAGATGAACGAGAGCCCTGGGGTGCGCGCTGATTTGTTGGAACTACCTCAAGTCAACTGGGAGAGTGTTTTGAAACGAGCGCTAATGCTTCTTATTGGCCGCCGGCACGCCACCGCGAAACGCGCCCCAATCCTGCGTCGGGTGATTCGTGGTGATCAGCGTCGAGCCCGCTTCATATCGCCGCACGAAGATCTCGAGCAGATCTTCAGCCGCGCTCGCGCCGAGTTTCTTCATGCCGAAATCCGCCGCGAGGTCAAACGTGCTGCGGACGAGCGCGCGTCGGCCGGCGCGACTCGCGCCGACAGCGAGGGCCATGACCGCCGCCAACGTGCCCGACATTCTGCAACTCGAGCCGCTCGTCGCCGCTCCGTAAGCCCGGCGCCGTGCAAGGATCGTGGCGGTGGTGGCCCAGCCCGGCAGTCCTCATGGCAGCGGCCTCGGCGTCTTCGGCCGGGTTGTCGAACGCACCCTGGCCTGGCGGCATCGCTTCCGCCGCCTCGCGCTGCGCTACGAACGCCGCGCGGACGTCCACGAAGCCTTCCTCAAGCTCGGCTGCGCCCTCATCACCTGGCGCTACCTATAAAGAGGGAGTTTTGAAACGCACTCTAAGGGATTTTCACAGGGTCCGCCGGGCTGAGGAAAAGGGCAAAAATAATTGTTGCGGGGGCTTGACGAATAAAGGAAAGCTGGTATAGTTGCAAATGGCCCAGAGGTTCTCTGAATCTCCGGGCGTGATTAGGGGCATCACAGTCGGGTCGAAGGAAGTCTTCCGAGCGTAAGATCAAGCGAAGGCAAGTAGTAGATCCTATAGTGAGGTTCTTTACGAACACTGGCTAGAAAGAAGTCGAGCATCGCGTGGAGTCACCCAGGTGTGGGTGGCTGTACCCGGCGCTCGACGCCGGGTTTTTTATTTTGCGGCAGTGATTAGTGGCGAGTGACGAGTGGTGGATTTCCGCAAGGGAATTCCGAAGCAAGTCGCAGGGCAACTAAAACACGAAGCAAAAACTCAGCGGAAGCTGGGGTAAGCAGAGCTGGAAGGCGAGTTCGCGCAAAGCGAATGAGTAAGTCCCACCAGACAGAGTCCCGCGCAATGATATGCAGCAGTCGCGATGCGGCTGTGAGGGACATTCCGATGGACTCGGAATAAACGCTCTTTGACAACAGAAAGGCTGGCAAGTCCACGCCGATAACCCTGTGACCCGATTACGGTCGGGCGGGGTGCCATGGTGTGGATTACTTACAAGTTTGCTCGAGTCGAGCAAAACTGTGGAAGAAAAGGCGGCTTATTCA
>WNFP01002729.1_pt1 | contig 14076 bp, 14 predicted proteins | sample 5400201 | NCBI WGS metagenome assembly WNFP01 (sample SAMN13153355, study PRJNA577476) | soil metagenome | isolation source: 115 cm saprolite under Madrone tree | place: USA:California | collected 2016-06-14
GGCGGATCATCTCCAATATCGAAGTTGAGGACGGCAAGGACGGCGGGCTCGTCGCGGGCTCCAACTTCGTCCTGGCCGAGCTGTCAGTCCAGGCGAAACCTGAGATGCACTGGTGGGTCGGGCGCGCCACGCATCACCTGCGGCGCGTGGAGGGCCAGCTGCGCATGAGTCAGAAGAAGGTCGTGCTGATCAACGCCGCCGAGCCGCTGCCGAACCTCTCTTTTTTGATCTAGGCTCGCTCTATCCAGCGTGAACGATGACGCCGCACGCGACGCGGGCGCCGCTGTTCCCGGCGGGATCGGTCTGCATGTCGTCCGCCTTTTCGTGGACGACGATCGAGGTGCCGTTGGAGCCGAGGAGGTAGGTCGGCCCCGGGTCGAGGCTGACCCGGGAGTCGGTGAATTCCAGATGGCCCTGACCGTTGGCCTCCACCTCGATATTGGGTAGGTCACCCGCGTGTGGCCCTTTCGGATTTTCCAGGCCGTGCTGGGTATTGCCCGGATTGAAGTGAGGCCCGGCGCTCTCGAATGCCGGCGGCTCGCATCGCCCCACCGAGTGGATGTGAACTGCCTTGACTCCGGGTTTGAAGCCCTTGATATCGAGCAGGACACGGACGCCGTCGCTGTCCTGCAGGAGCACGCCGCCGCCTACCACGTGCCCGTCGGCATCCTTGAGCGTCACGCCCGCGGAGGGAGGCGGCGGGGTTACGCCGGGGACATAGGGCAGGCGACACGAGGTCATGAAGACCACTGTGAGCGCGACAATCCAGGCCGCGTGCCTCATCAGGACAGCCGCGGCCGGTCGCCTTCGACGATGATCCGCCACAGCACGCGGCTCTGGCTGCGGTCGTAGTCGCCGTGGGCCCGATGCATCGTCGCGCGGTCGTCGATCACGAGCACGTCGCCCTTGCGCCAAACGTGGTGATAGACGATCTCCGGCCTGATCATCCGGTCGAGCAGCGCGCTCATGTAGGCCCGGCTGGCCTCGGGCGTCATGCCGCTGATGTGAGTCGCCTTGGAGATGTGGAAGTACACCGCGCGCGATCCGTGCACGGGATGCGTGCGCACCATCGGATGCTCGATAGGCGTGCCGTACTTCTCGCGGTCTTCCGGGCGCGTGTCGTCTTTCCCATCGAGCCCGTTGAAGGACGTCAGCCCTTCGAGGCGCCGGCGCTCGTCCTCGGGCAGCGCCAGATAGGCCGCGCGCATGCTGGCCACGCTGGTGCCGCCGCCGGCAGATGGAATCTCGACGCCGTAGAGAATGGTGGCGGCCGGCGGGCATTCGCGATTGGTGTGGTCCGTGTGCCACCTCTCGGCGGGCTGCTGGCCGTTGCGATGCCAGATCAAGCCGATCAGCGGGTGGTCCGGCATGTTGTGCTGGGAGTAGTGCTGCTCCATCGGAGGACCGAAGACGGACGCGGCGGACAAATACTGGGTCGGCGTCAGCCCCTGATCGCGAAAGACGAGCGCCAAGTGATCGGCCAGCGCGCGGTTGAGCGCCTGCCGGGTCGCGTCATCGATCGGCGCGCTCAGATCGACACCGGCGACCTCGGCGCCCAGCGAGGGATGAAGCGGGGTGATTTCCAGGCGTGCCATTAACCGTTGTAGGAGCGACGGCCGCGGTCCCGCAGCCAGAGCCGGACGAGGCGACGCTTGCGCTCGGGCTCGGGCCAGTCGCGGAAGCCCGTGCGCTTGTGCGCGATCTGCCCGTTGTTGACGAACTGCATGCGGCCCGCTTCGAAGAGAAAGTCCATGCGCAGATCCGCCTGATCCATGGTGCGGTCAAGCTCATCCAGCGCCGCCTCGCCCGTGGCGTCGAGCGCCACGCCGGCCAGCGCCTGGCCGTTCTTGACCTGGAAGCGCGAGAGCCGCCCGCGGAGCCGGTCCGCCTCGATCTCGAACACGGGGTGACGCGTGACAAGCGTGTCGCCCGGGGCGTGCTCGCGCTGCCGGTCGAAGTAGAAGGGCTCGTACAGGCGGCCGAGGAGCGCGGGGCTCCGCCGCCTCATCTCGTTGTGAGCCGAAACGAGGCTGACGAGGCGGCTCACGCCACCCTCCATGGACGGATGCAGGCACAGGAGCCCCACGAACTCGGGCGGGCAGAGGTTGTAGCTATTGTCGGTGTGAAAGCTCTGCTCGACGTTGGTGACGTCGGGGCGCACGCCGTTGCCGGGAGTCTGCCCGGTATCGCGCACGTCGTAGATCATGGTGCCGTCCCACTTCTGCGCGACCGGCCGGGCGATCAGCGAGGAGAGCAGCCAGAAGAGGCACACCGCCTCCGCGCGCTCGATGCGCTCGAGCGGGAGCCCATCCACGATGGCGAAGCCCGGACCGTGCTCCAGCAAGTCCTTGATGCCCGCCATGGCGCGGCGGCAGTGCGTGAGATCGAAGGCGGCGGGATCGAGCGCGAGCGCGGGCAGCGGATCGGCGCGAAGCTCCGCGGCCACCGCCAGGAGCTCTTCCTGGCAAGCCGCGTCGAGGCGCGCCCAGCCCTGGCCGGGCACCAAAGTGGCGCGCGTCCACGCGATTGGTCCCTCGATCTCCGTGTCGATCATCGCGTCAGTCTACCCCATCGGCTGCCCTTATTGCTGGGGCGCTCTCCTTATACTGATTGCGCCGGGCGGGCCCAGGGCCTATCCTAAACATGCTCGAGAGGGCATATTATGGAAGAGGATCTAGAGATCCGGCAGCTGCGTGAGCGCCTGGAGCTATTTCGCCAGCTCGTCGAGAACAGCCAGGGCCTGGTCTGCACGCACGATCTCGCGGGAAACCTCCTCTACCTCAGCCCCGCCTCGACGATGGAGCTGGGGTATGCGCCCGGCGACGGCGTGGGCCGCAATCTCCGCGAGTTCCTCGCCCCATCGGCGCGCCCGTTCTTCGACGGCTACCTGGCGCGCATTCGCGAGAAGGAGGCGGACCGTGGCCTGCTCCGCCTGGTAAACCGCAGCGGCGAGGAGCGGCTCTGGGCGTATCGCAACGTGCTCGTCCGTCTCGATGACGGCCGGCTTTACGTGCTGGGCCACGCCGTGGACATCACCGATCGCATCCACCTGGAGTCGCTGCTTCGGGAAAGCGAGGAGCGCTATCGCACCGTGACCGATGGTCTCGAAGAAGGCGTGCTCTTCAAGAGCGCGGCCGGCGCCGTCTCGGGCTGGAACCCGAGTGCGGAGCGAATCCTGGGATCCGCGCTCGAGCGACTGGGCGCCGACGCCATCAAGGACGACGGCACCGCATTCCCGCCCGAGGAGCAGCCCGACGCGCTCGCGCTGCGCAGCGGGCTGCCGTCGCCGCGCATGATCATGGGAGTTCCGCGCGACCTGGGCAAGCGCGTCTGGATCTCGCTGCGCGCCCATCCGCTGATCCGCTCGGGCGAGAGCGCGCCCCACGGCGTAGCCATGTCGTTCGTGGACGTCACCGAGCTGCGCCGCCGGGAGACCCTCAGCGGTCTCCTTCCGATCTGCTCGTACTGCAAGAAGATCCGTGACGCGGAGGGTACCTGGTGGCCGGTGGAGGTCTACGTCGGCGATCGCACCGAGGCCGAGTTCACCCACGGCCTCTGCCCGGCGTGCACGCCGCTAATGCACCAGGATTTGCGCCTGAAGAAGTAGCCGCTCCCGCCTCTTCTGAATCGGCAGTCCCTCCGGCCAGGTTGACACCTTGTGCTACATGTAGCACAATGAGCGCATGCGCAGCGCCGGAGTCCGCGAGGCCCGCCAGAACCTCTCAGTGCTCTTGGACGAAGTCCGGAAGGGGCGCGAGGTCATCATCACGGAGCGCGGGCGCCCGGTGGCGAAGCTGGTGCCGCCGGATCGCGCGCGCGGCAAGGGCGTCCCGAACCTGGCAGCGTTCCGCCGCAAGATGCCGGTCCTCCGGCCTCCACTTTCCACGACGGTCACCGGGGACCGCACGGATCGCCTCTAGGCGGCGCGCTCCCGGGCGGCTTCGCGAGCGCCGGGCCGCATACCGGGCTGGGCTGCCCGGCCCCCTCTATTGCGACACGAGCGCCCTGCTCAAGCTCCACCTGCCGGAGCCAGGCAGCGACGAGTTCAACGAGGTCGTGGAGGGGCGGGACGATGTCCTCGTGTCGGATCTGGCCGTGACCGAGATCGTCTCGGCGCTCGCGAGGCGTCTCCACGAGGGATCCCTCGCGCGAGAGGCCGCGCGCCGCCTTGAGCACGCCATCCTCGGCCGCCTCGACGAAGGCGTGTACCACCGCGTCGAGCTGACGCGCGATGTCCACCGCCGGGCGGAGCATTTCCTCCTGAGCCTACGGGAGACCCCGCTCCGCGCCGCCGACGCCCTTCACCTGGCCCTGGCGACCTCGGCGCGCGCGGCATCGCTGGCATCGTTTGACGCGCGGATGATCGCGGCGGGGCGAGCGGTCGGCCTTGCGATATACCCGGGGTGATCCCTTCGCCGGGCCCGGGGTCATGGAAAGTTCACCAAAACGTCATCCGCGGGTACGGATGGAATGGTCTGCTCGTGAGAGCCAAGGAGGACGCCATGGCTCGATCGATACTCAAAGACGAGTTCGAGGATCTCGGCCTCGACCACGCCCGGCTGCGGGAGACCGCGGAGCACCACCCGCTGATCAGGCGGGCGGCGATGCTGCTGGCGCGCCGGAGGAATTGCTCCGACGCGGAGGCCCTCCGCCAGATCCTGAGGACGAGCGTGGAGATCCGGAAGCCGGTCGCCGACGTGGCGCGGGCCGTGCTCTCCGCCGAGCTGGACTCCTAGCGCCTAGGCCGCTCGCCCGCGCCCGCGTCAGGTTCATCAGCGTCTGCTGGGTGCCGAGCGTCTCCGGACCCTCCGGGTCTCCGCCCGACCGGAGCTGCGTGTACGCGCCGTCGCTGCCCAGCACCCACGCCTGGCGCCCGTCGCGCAGGCAGATGTCGAGTACCTCCCACAGCTTTCGCTTCGGCCCCTCGGCGAGCACCGGCGTCGCCACCTCGATGCGGTTGGAGAGATTCCGGTGCATCCAGTCCCCCGATCCGATGAAGAACTCGCCCTCGAGGGGATTGGCCTGGCCGTTGGCGAAGTGGAAGATGCGCGAGTGCTCGAGGAAACGCCCGATGATCGAACGGATGCGGATGTTTTCGGTTTGGCCCGGCACTCCCGGTCGGAGGCAGCAGAAGCCGCGAACGATCAGGTCGATCGGCACTCCGGCCGTCGAGGCCTCGCACAACGCCTCGATGATCTCGGGATCTTCCAGCTGGTTCATCTTTGCGACGATCCGCGCCGGCCGCCCTTTGCGCTGGTGGCCGGTCTCGCGCCCTATCAGCTCGAGCAGGCGCGGGCGCATCGTGGTGGGCGCCACCAGGAGCACGGACGACTGCGGCGATTGCGCGCGGCCGGTCAGGTAGTGGAAGAGGTTGACGACGTCGTGCGTGATCAGCGAGTTGCAGGTCAGGAGGCCGACGTCGGAGTAGATCCGCGCCGTTTTCACGTGGTAGTTGCCGGTGCCGATGTGGACGTAGCAGCGCAGGCCGCCGGCCTCCCTGCGGACGACGAGCGCCACCTTGGCGTGCGTCTTGAGCCCGCCGATGCCGAACGTCACGTGGGCGCCGACACGCTCGAGCTCCGCGGCCCAGTGCAGGTTGCGCTCCTCGTCGAAGCGGGCCTTGAGCTCCATCACGCAGGCGACCTGCTTCCCGTGCTCGGCTGCCCGGATGAGGGACCTGACGAACGGCGTGTCGTCGCCGATCCGGTAGGCCGTCATCTTGATCGAGACCGTCTGGGGATCGTCGGCGGCGGTGCTGATGAACCGCTCGACGCTCCCGTCGAAGCTGTCGTAGGGATGATGGAGCAGGACGTCGCCGGCCTGGATGGCGTTGAATATCGCGGAACCTTCCTCCGGGAGGGCCGGATGCGGCAGCGGGGTCCAGGCCGGGTCGCGCAGCTCCGGCAGCGGCAGGGCGGCAACGTCGAACAGGGTCGTGTAGTCGACCTCCTCCGGCAACTCGTAGACGTCCGCGGGTGACAGGTTGAACCGCTCCCGCAGCATGTCCCGGATGCCGGGATCGGCGCCCGGCCCGAATTCGAGGCGGACCACCGGCTCGTAGCGGCGCTGGCGAACCTGCTCTTCGACCAGCTCGCGAACTCCCGCCACCGAATCGTCGTCGATCTCGACCTCGGCGTCCCGCGTGAGCCGCACCGCGGTCGTGGCCGTGATCGTCATGCCGTCGTAGAGCCTGCCCAGGTTGCCGCGAATGATCTCGGAGAGCTCCACGAAGAGCCGGCGGCCCGGGACGAGGCCGGCGGCGAGCGAGACCCACTGGGTGAAGCCCCCGGGGACTTTCACGCGCGCGTACACCGACTCGTCGCGCCCCGGGTCGTAGAGCGCCAGGACGAGCGAGGTGGACAGGTTCGAGATGAACGGGAAGGGATGGTCCGGATCGATGACCAGCGGCGTGAGGGCAGGTGAGACGTGGGATTCGAAGTAGCCGCTCGCCTCCTCCTGTTGCTCCGGTGTCAGCTCTTCCCAGCGCTTGAGCGCGATGCCGTGCGCGGCCAGGTCCGGAATCAGGTCGTGACGGTAGCAGTCGGCCTGCCGGCGGATCTGCACGAGGAGCTTGTCCCGGATCCGCTGCAGGAGCGCGCTCCCGGCCGCAGTGTGCTCGCGGCGGAGCACGGCCATGCGCTTCATGAAGAACTCGTCGAGGTTGGACGAGAAGATGGCGAGGAACTTCACCCGTTCGAGCAAGGGGGTGCGCTCGTCGAGCGCCTCGGCGAGGACCCGGTCGTTGAATTCCAGCCAGCTGAGATCGCGGTCGATCCAGACCGCGGACAACGGCTGGGACAGCTTCGTGTTCAGCGCCCCGTGGTCGCCGATCGATGCCCAGGCTTGCGCGCTCGTGACCGTCATGGCGCCGCCGGCTTCGAGTCCGCCCGCCGGGCGAGGGCGTCGCGGAGCAGGTCTTCGACGTCTCCGACCGTGTCGGTGAGGAAGTTGAGCTTGTTCGCGAGACCCTGAATGTCGGCTGCGGCGCGGCGATTGACGGCGTAGTCGAGCTCGCCGCGCAGGCGGTCCTTCATGTCCTGGCGGTTCTGGCTCATCATGATGACGGGCGCCTGGAGGGCGGCCAGCATGGACAGGAAGAGATTCAGCAGAATGAACGGATACGGGTCCCACGCCTGGCCCCCGAGCGCGACGTTCAGCCCCGAGTAGACCACCAGGACCGCGCAGAAGACGACGATGAACGTCCAGGAGCCGCCGAAGCGGGCGACCGTGTCGGCGAGGCGCTGGCCCAGGGTCGACTCCTCCTCGATGATTTCGTTGGCGTTCCGGCTGGCCCGGACCCGGACCAGGTGCTGGGTGGCGTGGAACTGGCGCCCGAGCACAGTCAGCATGTCCATGCCCGCCAGCGGCTTGCGCTGCAGCAGGGTGGCGATGTCGTCGCGGCTCACCTCGAGACACGTGGTGTCTTCCATGGCGACGGCGGTGGTCTGGTGCGGGGTCTCCTCCAGCATCGAGGCGAATCCGAAGAAGTCGCCGTGGCCGGGCTCGTCGATCAGCACCTCCTGGTGGTCCTCGTCCACGGTCGTGACCCGAACGGCGCCCTCCATCATGACGTAGGCGTGCTGGGGAGGATCGCCGATCTTGTAGATCCGCTGCCGCGGGGCGAAGCGCTTGAGCTCGACCTGGGAGGCGAGGACGGCGGCCTCCTCCTCATCGAGCAGCGCGAAGAGCGGGACGTGTGTGAGCTCCTTCGGATCGCACGCCATCGGTCACCTCCTTCGGCTTGGTCGCGCGTGACGGTCGCGAGGCTCGCGGCGACGTGCTCGGGTAGCACTTCGGCCCCGTGGCTGACATAGTACAGCGTCGGCAGGAGGGAGCGGGTCTCCGGGTCACACGATCAGGTGGCGGGCGTCGTCCGTCGAGAGCACGAAAGGAGGCTGCCCATCGCGGACAAGGATATAGCTCATGAGGAGCGCTTGCCCCTCACTTGCCGATGGCTTGAGATCCCTATAGCATCGGGCCAAGCCACGGCCATGGAGCGCACAGAGCCATCCGGTCCGCATCGGCGGTCCAACCGGACAACCCGCCGACCACCCTTGGTTTGGCGGATCATCCGGGCCCGGCCGAGGCTTTTCATCTCCTCCGCCGTCGGCATCGCCGCGATCGGGGCGCTCACTGCGCTCACGGCCTGGAGACCGGCGATGCGCGGTCTCGTCGGCTGGGACCTCGGTATCGGTCTCTACGTCATCCTGGCTATCGAGATGATGGCGCGGGGCGATGCGCACCAGATCCGCCGTCGCGCCGCGACCCAGGACGAGGGCGCGATCGTCATACTTGTCCTGACGGTGGCCGCGGCGGTGGCGAGTCTCCTGGCCATCGTGGCGCTGCTCGGCACATCCACGACCGGTGCGTCACAGCGGCGGTCGATCGACCTCGCCCTCGCGATCGTCACCATCGGGTTGTCCTGGTTTTTCATCCACACGATGTTCGCGCTGCACTATGCCCACCAGTTCTATGAGGAGGGCGCCGTCCCCGGGCTGGCGTTCCCCGGGGGTGACAAGGAGCCGGACTACTGGGACTTCGTCTACTTCTCGTTGGTCATCGGCATGACCGCGCAGGTGGCCGACGTGGGCATCAAGACCAAGGAGATCCGCCGGACCGTCGCCGCGCACGGTGTCGTATCGTTCTTCTTCAACGTCGCGCTCCTCGCCCTGACGGTGAACATCGCCGCGAGCTTGATGTGACGACTATCTGACGGCGCATGACCATCGAGTCCTCCGCACCGCGCCGCAAACTCTCGGCCATCCTCATGATCGACGTCGTCGGCTTCAGCCGCATGATGGGACAGGACGAGGAACGGACCATCGTGCTGATCCGCGAATTCCATGAACGCACGCAGGGGCTCGTCGAGGCGCACGCGGGGCGGGTCGTCGACACGGCGGCGCACGGGAACGCCGTGGTGGCTGGTGGTCGGGGGCATCGTCGTGACGGCGGTAGGTCTCACGCGGCTGCGTCCACAGCGCGAGCCGTAGCGCTCAGGGCCTGATCCGGCTGGTCCGCCGGCCAATTGACGGCGCCAGTCTGTCTAGCATAGCATCCACTCACCCGGGGTCGCCTCGCTCGAAACAACCTTTAGAAGGAGAGCGCCATGATCGACAAGGAAGTCCTGGAGGCCGACGACCGCCGTTTCGACGCCATGCGCAGGCAGGACTGGCCCGCGCTCGAGGCCTCGCTGGCCGACGATCTCGTCTACGTGCACTCGACGGCGCGGCGCGAGACCAAGGCCGAGCACGTCGGCAACCTCCGCGCCGGGAAGCCGTATTACCGCGGGATCGCGCCGCGCGAGCGGAGCGCGCGCGTGTTCGGCGACGTCGGCGTCGTGAACGGCACCTCGGACATGCACGTCGAGAACGCCGGCAAGGAGAACCGCTTCACCGTCCGCTACCTCGCGGTGTATGCGAAGAGTGGCGGCGCCTGGCGCATGGTGGCCTGGCAGTCGACGAAGGTCCCGGACGCGTAGGCATGACGACGCTGGTGCTCGGCGCGACGGGCTTCATCGGGCCGCGACTCATCCGGAAGCTCGCCGCGCTCGGAGAGACGGTGGTCGGCATGGATCTGAATCCCGGCGTCGCCGCGTTCGCGGACGTTCCGATCGGCGCGCCGGTCGTGCGCGGCGACATCACGCAGTTCGAGGACGTGATGCGAACCGTGCTCGACGTGAAGCCCGAGCGCGTCATCAACCTCGCGTACGGGCTCGGCGCGGGCGAAGGCAATCCGCACCAGGTCATGCGCCTCGACATCCTCGGGATGGACAACTGCTTCGAGGCCGCGCGGCTCGCGGGCGTCAAGCGCATCGTCTACGCGAGCTCGATCGCGGTGAGCGGCCAGCAGAGCCACTTCGGCGACCGGCTCGCGACCGAGGACGATCCGCTCCACGGCACGAGCCAGTACGCGATGCACAAGATGTTCAACGAGTTCCAGGCGCAGAAGTACATCAAGAACTACGGCATGTCGATCGTCGGCGTGCGTCCCGCGAACGTGACCGGGCCCGACAAGGTGCGGGGCTCCGTCGACCACGTGCAGATCATGGGCGAGGCCGCGCGCGGCAAGCCGATGCACCTGCCGAAGAAGGGCCTGATGCGGACGCTGATCCACGTGGAGGACATCGCGGAGATCTTCCTGCGCGTGCTGATGGCGGAGGCGCCGCGGCACCACCTCTACAACTCGGGCGGGATTCCCGTGAGCCTCGGCGAGCTCGCCGACATCGTGCGGGGATTCCTTCCCGATGCAAGGATCACGTTCGGCGAGGAGGGCGGCCGCGAGGACTCGGGCAACTACCTGGTCGACAACAGCCGGCTCACCAAGGAGTTCGGCATCGAGTTCCCCGGGCTGCACACCCGTGTGCTGGAAGTGATCAACGACGTCCGGCGGCACGAAGGGCTACCATTGGTCGCGACCCGTTAGAGGGTGCCGTTCACAGAGGAGGAGCCATGCGGACCTACAATCGGATCTCGGCGGACTGTCACCTCGACCTCATCTGGCTGCCTCCCGATCTGTTCACGTCGGAAGCGCCGGCGCACCTGAAGGACCGGATGCCGTACGTGGCGGCTGAGCCGGACGCCAACGGCGACCGGTGGTGGGTCGCGAAGAACGGCGTGAAGTTCGGCATCGCGGGCGGCGTCGGCGCTTCCGGCACCAAGTGGGTGCGGGGCAAGCAGCTGCGCGTTGATGTGATGGCGTCGACGGGGCTCTACGAGGACGGCAAGAAAGGCGTGCGCCGGCCCGGCGACCCGCACCTGCGCGTCAAGGAAATGGAGCGTGACGGCGTCGACGCCGAGGTCATCTACGGCATCCTCGCGGCCGCCGCGAAGCTGAAGGACATCGAGGCGTCGAACGAGATGGTCCGCATCTACAACACGTGGATGGCGGACTTCATCGCGCAGCATCCGGACCGGCACATCGGGCTCGCGAACCTGCCGTACGGCGACATCGACGCCGCGGTCAAGGAAGTGCACCGCGTCGCGACGATGGGCTTCCGGGGCATCGAGCTCTCGTGCTCGTGGGACATGGAGCCGATGTGGCACGACCAGTGGGAGCCGCTGTGGGCGGCGATGAATGAGGTCAACCTGCCGCTGCACTTCCACACGTTCCCCTCGGTATCGCCGGACCTGCGGGAGAAGTACACGGGGCTCACCCAGCGCGCGCTCACGTACAGCGGCCTTTGCATGTTCCAGATCACGCTGGCGAACATCCTCACCGCGCTCATGGGGAAGGCGGTCTTCGAGCGCTATCCGAACATCCGCGTCGTGTTCGGCGAGAGCGGCATCGGCTGGATTCCCTACGTGCTCGACCGCATGGACTTCGAGTACGAGGACCAGTACAAGGACCTTCCGCTCAAGCTGAAGCCGAGCGAGTACTGGCGGCGCCAGTGCAAGGCGACGTTCCAGTACGACCGCGTGGGCACGAAGCTCATCGACGAGATGGGCCTCGAGACGCTGATGTGGGGCTCCGACTATCCGCATCCCGACGGCGTGTGGCCGGAATCCGAGAAGTACATCACCGAGCAGTTCAAGCATCTGCCCGACGATGTCGTGCGCAAGATGACCTGCGAGAACGCGGGGCGCTTCTACGGCCTGATCAAGTAACGATGGTAGTGCTCAGAGCCAGGCGCCCAGGCCTCGCCTGAACCGGTCCAGCTCGAGGAGATGCACCCGCCGGCTCGCCTGCGCCGTCGCCCGCGCAACGGGCGTGTTGTAGCCCCACGCTGCCAGGAAGAGACCCACATCTTCGAGGTCCGCGTGGGTGGTGACGTGCTCGAGGGTCTCGAGGCGATCCTCGACGAACCACACGCGCGGCCGGCGGCCGTGCGCCGTGGCGTAGGCCGCGATCAGCGCCCGCAGGTTGTCGCACTTGTGGGTTCCTGCTTCCTTGCCCTGTATGTCGGCCAGCTTCACGCGCCAGTCATCCAGGATGAGACGGGCAAACTCGCCTTCCTTCGTGGTGACGAGCACGGCGCGCTCCGGCTCGCCAACGAGCCGGCGCAGCTCGTCGAGCCCGCAGTACGGGACGTTGCGTCCGATCCAGCCCGCGCGATCGGCGGCGATCCATTCGCGGCGCAGCTCGTCGAGCGTTCTGGTGAGCAGTCCGCCGAGCTGCCCAGCGCGCGGATCCGCCGCAACCTCCTTGTCCCGCACGCCCTCCCAGTCCCGAATGATGTCCGCCTCCGGCCGCCCGAGCCTGATGGCGCGAAGGAGCAGCGGCATCTCCCAGCCCGTCATGATGACGGGCCGGAGCCGCCGGAACGCGGGCAGGAGATCATCGCCGGCCACGGGGTCGGCCGGCCAGACCTTCGCGGCGGTGCGCCGGCTCGTCTCGAAGTACTCGGCCATGCCGTCGCACAGGACGCCGTCGAAGTCGAGGGCGAGGATGTCGGCGGTGGTCACCGAAGGTCACCCGCCAGCGCACGCCCCACGATCTCCTGTGCCTGCGCGACGATGCTGTCGAGGTGAGCCTGGCTGCTGAAGCTCTCCGCATAGAGCTTGTAGATGTTCTCCGTGCCGGAGGGGCGCGCGGCGAACCACCCTCGATCGGTGACCACCTTCAGGCCGCCGATGGCGGCTCCGTTGCCGGGGGCGTGAGTCAGCTTGGCCACGATGGGGTCGCCGGCCAGCTCGCTCGCCGTCACCGCGTCGGGCGACAGCTTTCCCAGGCGCTGCTTCTGCTCGGGGGTGGCGGGCGCATCGATGCGCGTGTAGTACGGCGTGCCGAGAGCCGCCGCGATCTCTTGATAGTGCCGGCCGGGATCCTTCCCGCTGCGCGCCGTGATCTCGGCGGCGAGCAGGCCGAGGATGAGCCCGTCCTTATCGGTCGTCCACACCGTCCCATCCGTGCGCAGAAAGCTCGCCCCGGCGCTCTCCTCCCCGCCGAAACAACACGAGCCGTCGAGCAGCCCGTCCGCGAACCACTTGAACCCGACGGGAACCTCGAGCAGCGATCGCCCGAGGTGACTCACCACCCGGTCGATGAGGCCGCTGCTCACGACCGTCTTGCCGATGGCCGACGTCGCCGGCCAGCTGGTCCGGCGCTCGAGCAGATAGCGGATGGCGACGGCCAGGTAGTGATTAGGGTTCATCAGGCCCATGGAGCGGGTAACGATGCCGTGCCGGTCCGCATCGGGATCGTTGCCGAAGGCGATGTCGAAGCGGTCCTTGAGCCCGACGAGGCCGGCCATGGCATAGGGACTGGAGCAATCCATCCGGATCTTCCCGTCGTGATCGAGGGTCATGAACCGGAACGTCGGATCGAGCTTCGGGTTGACCACCGTGATGTCCAGGCCGTACTGCTCGGCGACGGATGCCCAGTACCCCGCAGCCGCGCCGCCAAGCGGGTCGACGCCGATCGCGAGGCCGGCGGAGCGGATCACGCCCATGTCGATCACATTCGCCAGGTCTTCGACGTACGGCGTGACGAGGTCAACCTCGGTGGTGGTGGGGGCTTTCAGGGCCGACTCCCACGATATGCGTTTCGCGTCCTTGTTGCGCCCGCGCAGCAGCGCATTGGCGCGATCCTGGATCCAGCCCGTGACGTCGGTATCGGCCGGTCCGCCGTTGGGCGGGTTGTACTTGAATCCGCCGTCGCCGGGCGGATTGTGCGAGGGCGTGACGACGATGCCATCCGCACGCTGGCCCGTGCGCCCACGATTGTGAACCAGGATGGCGTGGGAGATCACGGGCGTCGGCGTGACGCCGTCGTGCCGGTGGATGACGGTGGAGACCCCGTTGGCGGCCAAGACTTCGAGCGCGCTGCGCTGCGCCGGAGCGGACAGGGCATGCGGGTCCTTGCCCATGAAGAGCGGACCGTCGATGCCCTGGCGGCGCCGGTAGTCGCAGATGGCCTGGGTGATGGCCAGGATGTGCGCTTCGTTGAAGCTTCCGCCCAGCGATGTGCCTCGATGCCCGCTGGTGCCGAAGCTAACCAGCTGGCTGGGATCGGATAGCTCAGGGTGGCGCTCGTAGTAGGCGCGCTCGAGCGCGCCGACATCGACCAGAAGCTCGGGTGGCGCCGGCTGTCCCGCCAATGGATGGAGGCTCATGGCCCTGGAGTCTCCCGGATCCCTCA
>WNFP01003508.1_pt1 | contig 14072 bp, 7 predicted proteins | sample 5400201 | NCBI WGS metagenome assembly WNFP01 (sample SAMN13153355, study PRJNA577476) | soil metagenome | isolation source: 115 cm saprolite under Madrone tree | place: USA:California | collected 2016-06-14
ATGTTCCTCTAAATTGCTTATAGCTGACGGCCAGCCTCTGCAATAGTAAGAAATAATTGCCCGCGCCACCCTGAACGATACTCCACCAGCCTCAGCGTTTCCATTGCAGCCGCGGTTCTGCGCAAAGGATCGCTTGAAAATAACTCTCCTTACGCGGCCGTGAATCCAATACAATGCCGCGCTGGCAAAGTCCAACCGCATGTCCATTTTGTCAGTTCGTTGTTGCACAGCGCGACGCACGAGCGCGGAAGGTATGCTCCTGCCGAAAGGGTGCCGGCCATGCAACTGAATTCAGTCTTGCTTCGCAGCACGGTAGTCGCCGCGCTGGGAGGATTGCTTTTTGGATTTGACACCGTAGTAATTTCGGGAACGACGCAAGCGCTCACGGACTTGTTTCACCTGACTCCGCTTGCACTGGGCCTGACTGTTTCAAGCGCCTTGGCCGGCACCATCATCGGTTCGATGCTCGCGGGAATTCCCGGCGACGCCTACGGCCGCCGCGACAGTCTACGAATTCTCGCGGTTCTCTATTTCATTTCGGCGATTGGCTGCGGCTTCGCATGGAGTTGGAGTGCGCTAGTCGTCTTCCGGGTAATCAGCGGCCTGGCCATTGGCGGATCTTCGGTTTTGGGCCCGATGTACATCGCGGAGATTGCGCCGGCAAAATATCGTGGACGGCTAGTCGGGCTGTTTCAGTTCAACGTGGTCTTCGGAATTTTGCTTGCCTATCTTTCCAACTACATGATTGGCACGTTGAATCTCGGTGCTACGGAATGGCGCTGGAAGCTGGGCATTGCTGCGCTGCCCGCGGCTTTTTTCCTGATGATGTTGTTCGGTATTCCGCGCAGCCCACGCTGGCTGGCAAAAAAAGGCCACATTGACGAAGCACGCGAAGTGCTGCGCATCACCGGCGAGGAAGATTACGAGCAAGAGTTGCAGGACATCGTGACTTCTATTGACGCAGAGCATCACGCCGGTGACTCGCTGTTTAACGGTAAGTATGGCTTTCCCATTTTTCTGGCGGTTTCTATCGCAATGTTTAATCAATTGTCCGGAATTAACGCCATTCTTTACTACTTGAATCAGATTTTTGCGCAGGCTGGGTTCAACAAGGTCTCTTCCGATCTGCAGGCCGTTGCGATTGGCGCTACCAATCTGATCTTCACCATCATCGCCATGACCCTGATCGACCGCATTGGCAGGAAAAAGTTATTGCTTACGGGCGCAGTGGGAACGGCATTATGCCTGGCAGGAGTCGCCTATGTTTTCCTGTCGCACAGCCACGAAAATATTCTGGTGGCGCTGTTGGTCTGCTACATCGCGTTCTTTGCGTTTTCGCAGGGCGCCGTGATTTGGGTTTATATCGGAGAAGTCTTTCCGAACCGGGTGCGAGCGTCGGGGCAAAGCCTGGGCAGCTTCACGCACTGGGTGATGGCGGGAATTATTTCCCTGGGTTTTCCAACCGTTGCCGCAAAGTCGGGTGGTTACCCGTTTGTCTTTTTCTCGGCGATGATGGCGGTACAGTTCTTTGTGGTGCTGCTCTGGTATCCGGAAACCAAGGGCATCACGCTTGAGGACATGCAGAAAAAACTTGGCATCGTGTAGTCCACATCCCACGAAAATCTCGGGCGCGCACTCAGCCCGTTTATTTCGTCAGCTTTTCGATGTAAAAACCGAACGGCTCGAGCGTGACGGTTTTTCCATCCGCTGCCGACGCGCCACTCGCCAGCGCTGGCTTTGTTTGCGCTGCGGCAAAACCGTGCTGCGCGAGGTCGAATTTCGCCGTCTGTTTTGCGTTCGAGAAATTCAAAACCACCAGGAACGCTTCGTTCTTGTAGCGCCGCAAGTATGAATAAACATTCGAGTCGTCGTTGTTCACCGAAACATAATCGCCCTCGATCAATGCCGGCTCGCTATGCCGCATCGCCAGAACTGTTTTGTAAACCGAGAAGATCGAATTTGGATCTTTTTCTTCCGTCGCCACGTTATGCGTCTTGGCGCTAGGCGGAACTGGCAACCACGGTTGGCCCTGTGTAAATCCGGCATTCTTGCCGTCGGTCCATTGCATCGGCGTGCGTTCGCCGTCGCGACCTTTATCCGTCGGCCAGCTTAGCTTTCCAACCGGATCCTGCACCTCGTCGCGCGACTTGGGATCGTTGTTTTCCATTCCCAATTCTTCGCCGTAGTACATGATTGCGGTGCCGCGCAGCGTCAGATAAAACGCCGCCATCAGTTTCGCAATTTCGTCGTTATGCTTTCCGTCGGCGTAGCGGGTGTAAGAGCGTGTGATGTCGTGATTGGTGATCACGTACACCGGCCAGCCGCCCGCGGAATCCATAGCCGCCACATGTTTGCGATAAGTTCCCGCGGAAAACGGCAATCCATTCAGCAACAAGTCCATGGGCAGCTGCAGTTCGTCGTTATGATGCCCGTAATATTCCTTGAGCTGCGAGACGTCAGAAGTCCAGGTTTCGCCGATGAGCACCGCGTTGTATTCGTCGGCAACTTTGCGGAGACCCATCAGGGCGGTGTGCACCTCGGGAAGTTTTTTGTTGTACTTCTCGTCCATATTGGGTCGGCCGAATTTGTCCTTGCCGGGCACAATGGGGTTGTCTTTTAGCGCCGGATCCTCGAAGAGAGTGTCTACTGCGTCCAGGCGGAAACCGGAAACCCCGCGCTGGTACCAGAAGCGCGTGGTATCGAACATAGCTTTCTCGACGACGGGATTTCGCCAGTTCAGGTCCGGCTGCTCGGGATAAAAATAGTGGTAGTAATACTGCTTGGTCACGAAATCGTATTTCCAGGCGGAAAGCCCAAACGTGGAGAGCCAGTTGTTCGGTGGCTGACCGTCGCTCTTGCCGTCACGCCAGATGTACCAGTCGCGATGCGCCGAGGTCCTCGATGATTTCGAATCCAGAAACCACTTGTGCTGGTCGGAAGTGTGATTGACCACAAAATCCAGAATCACGCGGATGTTGCGTTTCTTGGATTCGGCAGAAAGCCTCTCGAAATCCGCCATCGTGCCATACATCGGATCGATCGCTTCGTAGTCGGAAACGTCGTAGCCAAAGTCCACTTGCGGTGAAGGGAAGCAGGGGGTAATCCAGATCGCATCCACACCGAGATTTTTCAAGTAATCCAGCTTGGAGTTAATTCCGTTCAGATCGCCGATGCCGTCGTTATTGCTGTCGGCGAAGCTGCGCGGATAGATTTCGTAGAAAACAGCGTGCTGCCACCAGGGATGCCCTTCCGCGTCCAACTGAGGTTTCTGCCCATTCGCTTGCCGCGACAGTAAAGCAGCGCTCAACGCCAGAAGTGCAAATAATTTTACGCGTGCGGACATGGCCCCTCCTCGGGTTTCAATTACCCGTGTTATTTGTGCCGGTTTCCCTGTTGCTGCGGTTTTTTCGCCCCGCTAATGAAACGAATTGTGATCGCTTGACTTTGCCGTTCCGCGGCTTCCTTGGCCGCTGGAAAAATCTCTTCGATTGAACCATCAGCCGTCAGTCTTGCTCCGTCGATAGTCCTGATCTGTTCTTTGCCCCACACCGCTAGCGCATAGGTGTGACCAGCAAGTCCGGTCGTCTGCAGGGTGAGAACGTCGCGCGCATCACTCCATGTTTCAGAGACGATCCGCAGACCCTGGCTCGCACTGGCGAGTGCGGGAAGGCCCGCCTCATACGTGACCGTGAAATCGTTTCGAAGGAGAATCCTCAGAGTATTCCGGCCCGACCCGAGACTTGTCCCCACGACCACGTGCTGGTCGTGGTCGTGCGAGTCGAGATGGAACGGTACCCGCCGGCCATTTAACGTAGCGCCGAGGACTTCCGTCCTCGGACTGACAGCTGGGCGAAAGTCCATCTGCAGATCCGCGCCACCTATGCGGTCGGCGGTCACCGTTATCGAATCGGCCGTCCGCGAAAAGTGCAAGTCCAGCGAATCGTTCCCCGCCGCTATGTGCTGAACGGCGAAGTCTTTCCAGTTCCCTGGAAGGTGCGGCGTGAAAGTGAGCGTGTGAGCCTGCGCGTCAAATTGCAGTCCAAGGAGTCCGCGCAGCATCGGGCTGATTACCATTGCCGCGGACCAAATCTGGTGCGGCGAACTGGTCGAAAGGGGCTGGTAATAATCGCCCGACAACACTTCCGTCACGTGTCCCGGCGATCCATCGAGCGCCAGCAATGCGTTCGCGCGCAAATTATCGTATGCGGGCTGCGGCCTGTGATAGCGGTATTCCGCGACCGACGCCCACCCAGTAAAGAGCGGCCACACTGAACCGTAGTGATATCCGCCGCCGCTATACTTCGGAGCGCTGCTCGAAATGATGCGCATGCCCCAATCGGCTTCGTGCTGCGGTTTCGCAAGCTCTTCGATCGTCTGCTGCGACTTTGCTTCATCCGTCAGGCCAAACCACATCGGAACGGCCGTCAAAACCGTCGCTTCGTCTACCCTCTTGTTGTCGCGATCCAACGCAAACGCGAAAAACTTTTTTTCCGGCGACCAGAATGTTTCGTTCAGTTGCTTTTGTTCTTTCGCAAACTCCTCCGTCAGTGGTTTCGCTTCGGCCTCCTTTCCCGTGAGTTGCGAAAGATGAGCGAGCCCCCGAATCGCCGCGACCGCCAGGCCGCTTTGATAGAACTCGCTCTCGATCGGCAACATCGGTCCGCCTTCGATCCAGCCGTGCCCAACACCCAGATTTTTTGGAAATCCGTTCGCATCGTATGTGGAGCGCAGGAATTCGTAAGCCTTCGCGATGTGTTCCCAGTTCGATTTCGCAAATGCCACATCGCCGCTGCTGGTAACGTAATCATCGACCGCAGCTATATAGAGTGGCGTTGCATCCGCCGATGCGAACGCATACGGATAGCCCTTGAACCAGTCCACAAAACTTGCGCCTTGCGCAATCTCATGCGGAATTTTTCCGTCCTCCCGCTGAAATTTCGCAATGAATTCAAGCGCCGTTTTCGTCGTGGCAAAATCGCCTTCGCTGTTTAACGCCAGCCCACACCAGAGTGAATCTCTGCCAAAAAACCATGCAAATCCAGGCCGATAGCTTTCGCCGGAAGCCCGATAGCCGGCAATCAATCCATCTCCCATCGTCGGATTTGAGACCAAACCCTGAATCAGGCTCACGCGCGACCAGTCGTATGCGCTCTGCAACTCCGCGTCCGGAAGTTCCACGCTGGTGGTACGCAGCAAATATTGCTGGTAAAACTCTGCAGACTCTTTCCAAAGCCGCTGATAATCAGATGTAAGCAAGCGATAACTTTTTTCCGCCTCGGCGCGGCCATTCACCGAACCGGAAATCACGATGATTTTGGTGTCGCGGCCCTTGCTGGTCACCCCCAGCTTCATCGAACTGATGTGCGTTCCGCCATAATTCGTCTCGTATTCGAGTTGTGGTTCGGCCCCTGTCGGCGATCCGGCAAGCGCTGCAAATTTTTGCTGATCCTCGCCAAACACGAATCCATGAAGTTCGCTGCTCCAGCCAACGTAGGTCCCGCCCATAGACGCCGGCCATTCCAGCTGAAAATCCCGTATGAAGCTGGCTTCCAGTTCGAGAGGTTGCTCGGTTTCCACTTGAATCTCAATCACCGCTCCCGGCTGATCCACCGGCACAAAAAAAGTCTCGCGAATCGAAAATGTGTCTCCCGTGTACACCAGCGTCGTCGATTCAGGACGCGCGATCACCGTTCGAACCAGCGTCTCAGCGGGAATTTCGCGCCCTTCGGTAAGCACGATCAGGCGCAAGTCACGCAAAATCTTCAGCGGATAAGCCCACGCTTCCACTTTTCCGGATTCGTTTCCCAGCAGACCTGCGCGCTTCCCGACTGCCGCTAGAAATTCCCACGGCCGCGCCGTGCGCGATATTTCTAATTTTTTCCGGGAAGCGCCAGCCTGCGCCGAGTGTTGCCCAGCGAAGGTAACTGCCGAGCCCCATGGAAGGAGAACTAAAGTCAATATCAGGAGACGAACAGTCGTCGAACCAGAGCGGTGAATGAGTGGTCTCATTTTCATTTGCATGAGAAACTTTTGAACAGCGTGCCTCGCTTGCAGAGCCTCGCTGCACTATCTATAAACGAAACGGCCAGAGTGTAGCACGCGACATGGCCAGACAATAGCCAGTCCGCTTCGGGAAGGTATCGCTCGATTGTTTTTTCCACGCCGCAGCTTCCTTCAGTCTCTCAGCCGTTCCGCGCTTGTCCTGTCGCTGGAAAATATCCTGGCAGGAGTGCGTCCGCTCCTTGCCGGACCAACGCAATCACCAGTCGCATCACAAAAGCCGGCCGCACCGGGGCCATCCCTCGGCGTCAACTTCCTGAACATCGCCAAAGAATCCGGGCTCAACGCAAAAACGATCTTCGGCGGCGAACACAAAAATAAGTTTTTGCTTGAGACCACCGGTTGCGGAGTCGCTTTCTACGACTATGACAACGATGGCTGGCTGGACATTTTTCTGGTCAACGGCTGGCGCCTGGAAGGTTTTCCAAAAGGCCAGGAACCGCATTCGCATCTCTTCAAAAATAATCGTGACGGCACGTTCAGCGATGTCACCGCGGCCGCCGGTCTCCTACATTCCGGTTGGGGGCAAGGTGTTTGCGTCGGCGACTACGACAACAACGGCTTCGACGATCTTTTCGTCAGCTGCTTCGGCAAGAACGTTCTCTATCACAACAACGGCAATGGCACTTTCACCGACGTGAGCGAAAAAGCGGGCATTGCAGGCAACGGCAAGCGCTGGAACTCCGGCTGCGCCTTTGTAGACTACGATCGCGACGGCAAACTCGATCTCTTCGTCGCGAACTACATTGATATGGATCTGGCCACCGCGCCGGTCCCCGAGTCCGGCCCCTGCTTATATAAAGGTGTAATGGTTGCGTGCGGACCACCCGGCCTAATCGGCGGCAAAAATATTCTCTATCACAACAATGGCGACGGCACGTTCAAAGACGTCTCCGAGTCCGCGGGAATTTTTTCCGCCAACGGCACTTACGGCCTCGGGGTTCTCACGGCCGATTTTGACAACGACGGCTGGCCAGATATTTATGTCGCCAACGATTCCACCGCCAGCGCCCTCTATCAAAATCTGAAAAATGGAAAATTTTCCGACATCGCCATGGAAGCGGGCTGCGCCCTCAGCGCCGACGGCAAACCGCAAGCTGGCATGGGCGTCTCCGCTGCAGATTACGATCTCGATGGCAATCTCGATATCGTCAAAACGAATTTCGCCGGTGATACTCCTTCGCTTTACCACAATCTCGGCGACGCAACGTTTGAAGACACCACGTTCAACGCCGGTCTCGGCAAGCACACGCAATATCTCGGCTGGGGTTGCGGTTTTTTTGATTTTGACAATGATGGCTGGCCGGACATTTTAATCTGCAACGGCCACGTATATCCGGAAGTCGAGCAACTTACCACCGAAGCCGGCTACCCTCAGCGCAAATTGCTGTATCGAAATTTGCGCGACGGCCGCTTTGAAGACGTCTCGTTGAACGCCGGCCCCGGAATCTCCACGCCTTCTTCTTCACGCGGCGCCGCTTTCGGTGATTTCGACAACGATGGCGACGTCGATGTGGTCGTCAACTGCGTCAACGACTACCCACAACTTCTGCGTTGCGATTCTTCGCTAAAAAATAATTGGATCAAAATTCGCACCATCGGCACAAAATCCAATCGCAGCGGCATCGGCGCACGGCTACGTTGCTTGACCCACGTCGCGGGCCAAGCGAAACCGCATCAGCAAATTGACGAAGTGCGCAGCGGCGGCGGCTATTTTTCTCAGAGCGATTTGCGCGTGCACTTCGGCATCGGCTCTGCTGAAAAAGTCGATGTACTCGAAATCCGCTGGCCCAGCGGCCAGCTCGATACGCTGAAAGACCTGAAGCCAAACCGGCTCTACCATGTCACAGAAAACCAGGGAATTACACGCGCTGAAGTTTTTCCGCCAGCAAAGCGCGCCTGACGTCGCGCGCCCCGCTCAAAATCCCTCCATCAGCCACACGTTCGAACCGCCCGCCGCCTCCAGGATCGCCAGCCGTTTTCCGTCTCGCGAAGGGATAGCCCAGCCCACGTGCGGCGTTTTCTCTTCGAGCACCGGCTTGGTATGGCCCTGCAGATCAATGTTCACCAGCGTACGGGTTTCCCCGCGCAGTCTTGCGCTGGCCCACAGACTCTTGCTATCCGCGGCCCAATCAATCGTCGAAAGTCCCGCCCATCCTGTAACATGAAGCACTATCTCGGCGCCTCCTTCCAGAGGCACCAACCGAATATCGGCGCCCGTCGAAACGTGCGTCTTTCCCTTGGACAGAGCGACCATTTTGCCGTCGGGCGATAGCGTCCAGTTGTATCCTTCCCGTTCCGGACTCGCGTCGGACACGCGGATCCATTCCTTTGTCGCTCCCCTCGCAGGATCGAACTTGAAAAATACCATCGCGCCCTCCACGAACTTGCTGAAAAGACACACATGCGATGGCGCTCGAGCACACTGAAAATTATTGATTCCCGGCTCTTCGAAAAGCACTTGGGGCGTTCCTCCGGAAAGCGGTACGTGCATCATACGCACCATGCGCGAGCGAAATGCGTGCTCTGTTTCCGGCTCGGCCGGGTTCTCTCCGCCTGCCTTTACTGCTGCCTGAGTTTGTGCCTGGCCGCGGCCGGCTTTGCTTTCGACCACTGGCAATTCGCTTGTGAAGAAAATCTCCGTACCTTCGGGATTCAGGCGCAGGATGATTGTGGAATACGGTGCGCCAACCAGCTCTTCCGGCGTGGTCGCGTCAATGTCTTGCCGGAAAATGTGAAAACCGTTACGGTTCGAAACGTACAAAACCGCTTTGCCGTCTGGCGTCCACTCATAGGGGCGATTGTTCAGTTCATCCATCGTTAATCGCCGCAGCGGGGCAATCTGCTTGGTACGCTGATTCACTTCCGTGATGTACACCGTGGGAACGATGTTGGTCCGGATGAAAACCATGCGCTTCCCATCCGTCGAAACGCTTTCTAGAGGCTTGGCGTCGGGTCCGCTCGTGATCCGCTCTGGCTTTCCCACCGGTTCCCCCGTGCGGTCATCGATGTGAAGCGCCCAGACGTTGGATTCCACTTGATTGGGTGGCTCCTCGGAGAGCGAGAACAGAAGCCTGCCATCTCGCGTCCAAGCCACACCTTCTTCCAGCCGATAGTCGGACAGGATGGTTTTCGTCTTTCCGCTCTTCAGTTCGTAGCTTTCCAGCTCAACTTTTTCGTCTCTGTATCCCGGCCAGAAAATTGCCTTCGGATAGGCCAGTCGCAGGCCGTCCGGCGACCACGCAGGAGGCGCAAACACGTACCCCGAGATTTCGGCCACCTTCCGTTCTTCGTTTCCCTCGGCGTTCGTCAGATACAAATCCGTCCGGCTGAACCAGTTGCTGCGAACCAGAGCAATCGTCTTTCCGTCTGGGGAGACGCTTCCACTCTCTGAGCCTTCGGCTATTTTTTTTGGCGGCCCGCCCCAAATCGAAACATTCCACAAGCTCGGCCTCTCCATTGGCCCATCCACTGCCGTCACCAGCAGGTGTGCTCCGTCAGGAAGCCAGGACAATCCGTGGACGCGAAATCCTTCTGGTACCGAGAGGGGATGCGACTCTTCGGTATCTAGTGCGCGAAGGAAAACTCCCCGCGGGTCGGAATACGCCAGGAATTTTCCGTTTGGCGAAATGGCCGCGTTGTAAACAGGCAAATCCGGAGAGTTGGCGGTTAGTCGCCTCTCCCGCAACGCGGGCGTGGCGGAAGTACTGCGAACGACATGCCAACCTACGACCATACAGACTCCGACGATTAGCAGCGTGCCTGCAACCCAGCGCGCGACGTAGCCGGGACCGGGCCGAGCTAGCACCTCGGTTTTTCGGTCGTTCAGAAGCGTGCCAGCCACCGGAGCCACAAACCGATATCCGCGCCTCGCCAGTGTTTCCACAAAACGCGGATTGTCCGCCGAATCCCGCAGCGCATCCCGCAACCTCTTGATGGCTGCATTCAGGCTATGGTCAAAATCAACGAAGGTGTCCGCGGGCCAAAGCCTTCGTTGCAGTTCTTCCCGGGAAATCACTTCTCCAGGACGCTCCAGCAGCATCGTCAGCACCTGGAACGGCTGCTCCTGCAGCTTGATCTTTACTCCGTTCCGGCGAAGCTCCCCGGCATGCGGGTCCACTTCGTACACCCCAAACCGCACCACGCTTCGCAAATTCCCGTTGAGCCCAGTCGCCACTCGGATTCACCCTGTTCGACTACTTAGACGTTCGACGTTCGCTGCTTGGTATCTCTCTTACTTCTACGTACGCCGTTGTGCTTGGTTCCGTTACCTGCTCATGAAACGCCTCATTTTCCGTGTCATCCAGCCCCGTAACGTCCTGCAAAGACAGCTCTTAGCTCGTCACCTACGTTTCAGTATCGCGTAACCCGTCAGGCCTTGAGGCACGCCGCCACTCGCCGCAGTTTTGCGCATTCCCGCAAGGAGCGCGTTCATGAAAAATACAATATTCAGCCTCTTGGCTCTGGCATGCAGCGTTTTTCCACCAGCGATCTCGGCCCGGGAGCACCCGCAATCCTCCACCGTAAGCCTCGCCGTATCTGTTTTCAATGACGCTGGCGTTGAGCCATCCGTCTGGTCACAGGCGCAAAGCCGCGCCACCGAAATCATGCGGCGCTCGGGAATATCGTTGACTTGGCTCGACTGCGGCTTTCCGGCCAGCCGAATGCCAGATCCGAATTGCAGCGCGATTTCTTACCCGACACATTTGTCAGTTCGGGTAGTGCCTAAAGTCAGTCCGCTGAACGGACACATTTTCGGGCAAGCATTTCAGGACGCCGCAGGCGAAGGAAATTATGTGTTGGTCTATTACGCTAGCATCATCGCTTTTAGGGCGACTACCACTGTCCCAGCTGGCGAGTTGCTCGGATGCGTGGTTGCGCACGAATTAGGACACCTTTTGCTCGGCACCGCTTCGCATTCCCCGAACGGCTTGATGTCCGCCGTCTGGCAGGATCCGGAGTTGCGGCAGGCTGTGCGCGGCAACCTGTTCTTTACCGGCGGCGAGGGAGAGCGCATGCGGATCCGGTTTGCCGCCGCCACCGCCCGGCTGCGAGCGTTGTCCGGACAGCAGCATTCCATCTCCGGACGGTAAATTCGCCCAACCCCCAAACCACCATCACTGTCGGGCTTTGTTGATTGCCGCGCCCGAGCCCTCTTGCAAATTTCGAATTCCGTCGACGCGCAGTCCCGTGAATTTTTCCGCCAATCCGCTTGGCCAGCGAACCTCGACCCATTCCACGCTCTCGTTTCGCCCCAGCCCAAAGTGCACACGGATATCGTTGTTCGAATCATAGCTGGAGCCACTGCGCACTTCGTCCAGCAACACTCGGTCCGCTACTTTGACGCGAATCTTCGCTCCAATCCCATCGCGATTTGATTTTGTTCCGGCGGTCTTGAACGCAATCCAGTGATTTCCCGATTTCACTTGATTCACCAGCAGGCTGACAGGGGCATTCATGTTGCTCACCACCGCCGACATTCTTCCGTCATTCCACAAATCTCCCACCGCCAGTCCGCGCCCTGATTTAGCGGTACTGATGCCGGGCCCCGCATTAGCCGAAATATCCTCAAACGTTCCGTTGCCTTTGTTGTGATACAAAATCCGCGGCTCCTGATAGTCACTGCCGAGATGCTGCTTATCGACCTCTGGATAAACGTGTCCGTTAACCAAGAGCAAATCCGGCCAGCCGTCGTTGTCCACGTCGATAAACATTGTGCCCCAGCCAAGATATTTCGTGTACAACCCCAATCCCGCAGCAAACGTCACGTCATCAAATGTGCCGTCGCCGTTGTTGCGATAAAGCGTCGCGGTATCGTCTGAAAAATTCGTTTTGAAGATGTCCAGTCGTCCGTCTCCGTTGTAATCGCCGATGGTTGATCCCATTCCCGCTTGTTCTTTTCCGTCCTCGTTAAACGCTGCTCCCGCCACCACCGCTACATCCGTAAATGTTCCGTCGTGATTGTTGTGATAGAGAATGCTCGGCGTGCTGTCACAGGCAACGAAAATATCCGGCCAGCCGTCATCATCAAAGTCAAACGTTGACACGCTGAATCCATAGTGGCCGTTGGTCCGGTCGATTTGCGCTTTCTTGGTCACATCCTCAAACGTGCCGTCGCCGTTGTTGCGGTACAGCGCATTATTCCCCCACGGCAATCCGCGCGGCCCGCACATCACAGGAACGCCCTTCCACATGCACGACGCCCGCTCGCCCGGGCCCGGCGCCGTTTTCACGTCAAAATCCACATAGGTCGCTACGAACAGATCGAGCTTTCCGTCGCGGTCATAATCCACAAACGCGCATCCGGTGCTCCACGCGCCATTTCCCGCGACTTGCGCTTTTTCGCTCACGTCCGTAAAGGTTCCGTCGCCGTTATTGTGATACAGAACATTTTTTCCGTAATATGTCAGGAATAAATCTTCATACCCGTCGTTGTCGTAATCTCCGGCGCAAACCCCTTGTCCCCATCCGGTATGCGCTAGCCCAGCTTTTTCCGTCACCTCCGTGAATGTTCCATCGTGATTGTTGTGATACAGATGGTTCTCGAAGATGGCCACCCCGGTTCCGGTCGTCTCGATAATGAATTTCTTGGCATCCACTCCACCAAAGGTGTTGGTCGCACTTAGTCCGGCTTTCGCGGCTTCATCCACGAAGTAAGCGATCTTTTTGGGTTCGGGTTTGCTCGAACGATCCGATATTTGCGCGTACGCCGGCGGAACCACCGTGCTCGCCAGAATCGTCAAGCACGACGCCACGCTCTTGAGCCGTACACGAACTCTCGTCAACCAGTGCCCCGATTCCCGTCCATGATTTGCTGCTGCATGCCAACGTGCGCGACGTGCTGGTTCCTAGCTTAATGCTAGTATGAAATTTCTCAGTTCGCATAGCAGCCGGAGGCGAAGAACGTTGTACACACACGCGCGCATGAGTTATGGGAAACGCTTGCTTCGCCTGCTTCCGCTGCTGCTCGTTCCGATTTTGCTCGCCGCGCAGACCCCTTCTTCCGCCAGTCCGCCGGAGAATAGCAAAGCATTTTCGGACGGCACCGCGGCTTTGCAGCGAGGCGATCTTGCCGCAGCGCGCGCCGCTTTTACCAAAGCGATTCACGAAAATCCTCGCGATGCCAGGGCCGCCAATGCTCTTGGTCTCGTGATGCTCGCGCAAAACGATGCGGCTTCCGCGATTCCGCAATTCCAAACCGCGCTCCGCGTGCAGCCTTCATTTGTAAATGCACGCATCAACCTGTCTAGTGCGCTGCTGCAAACGCACGATGTCGAAGGCGCGGTAAAGGAAGCACGCGCCGTCGTGCGCATTGCTCCTAATCAGCCCGACACGCAGGTCGCTCTGGCTCGCGCTCTGGAAGCTGCAAACGAGCTCGATGCCGCCGTTGCCGCCATTCGCCGCGCCCTGGAATTGTCTCCACAGCGCCCCGATCTGCATGACAATCTCGGCACACTGCTCGTCCGGCAAAATGATCTTTCCGGCGCCAATGCGGAATTTCAGAAAGCGCTCGAACTAGATCCGCAATTGCCCGCAGGACTTTTCCATCTAGGCGTCTTGCAATTCGAACAAAAGCAATTCCAACCGGCCGAAAAATATCTGGCTCGTGCCGTCGAACTCGATCCACAAAATTATCTCGCGCAAAATTTTCTCGGAAGGAGCCTGCGCGAATCGGGAAAATTGCCGGACGCCATTTCCGCTTTCCAGGCCTCACTCAAACTTCAGCCCGCCCAGCCGGCCATTTTCAACTTGCTTGGGCTCTCGCTGCAGCGTGTCGGGAATCCCGCGGATGCCGCCGCGGCTTTTCGTGAATCGCTTCGCATGCAGCCGCAAAATGCCGAGACCCAGAATAATCTCGGCCTGGCCCTTCTGCAATCCGGCGACGGCGACGGAGCGATCGCGGCTTTTCGCGCCGCCTTGCAAACGCATCCCGGCGATCCCGGCTATCAAGGCAATCTCGGAGCGGCCTATTTGCAGAAAGCCGACTACGCCGCGGCGACAGCCGTGTTTCG
>WNFP01010540.1_pt1 | contig 14071 bp, 14 predicted proteins | sample 5400201 | NCBI WGS metagenome assembly WNFP01 (sample SAMN13153355, study PRJNA577476) | soil metagenome | isolation source: 115 cm saprolite under Madrone tree | place: USA:California | collected 2016-06-14
TGTGGATACGGCAAAACCACCGGTTCCGGCAAGTTCCTCTCCCCTCTCCGTCCACAATTTTAGTGTTCGTCCCGCGTCACGCGATAACGGCGGTTACTCACAGCACCACTGTTCCGCGCAATATTTCCACGGCATAGCCACCGACGCGCACATTGCTAACGCGTCCCTCTTCCCGTGTTGCCCGGACATGCATTTCGCTTGGGCGACGGCACTCGACGCCTTGCCGAATCACCACCTGCTCATCACTCTTTGCGACGCCGTGTTGAACCATCCAACTCGCGGCGCAGCCTGCCGCCGATCCTGTTGCAGGGTCCTCGCCACCGTAAAAAAACATTCGTGCCCGAGCTTCGAGCCGGCCTTCGCTCCGTTCTGGATGAAGAAAGTAGAAAAAGTTAGCGCCCGTTTTCTTCAGAAACTCCGCCGCCTGAATGTAACTAAACTTTAGATTCGAAAGGGTCTGTCGATTGCGGAATGGCACGATCGTGAAGGTCAATCCTGTCGAAACCGGTTGGATCGGCCATTCCGAAGAAATCTCGTCAACCGTGATTCCGATGACGCGCGCAACGTCTTCTCGCGAAAGTGGAGTTCCGAATTCAGGATCGCGTTGGCGCATTTCACCAAATACCTGTCCGTCTACTCGATCAGCCTCGGCGCTATCAGAATTCGCAGTGAAACGAATGGGAATTCTCCCAGCCTTCAAGTCGAGAGTGATTTCGGCTGGCTTCTTTTGATTGGATTCCAATGCGTACAAATAGAGCGATGTGCCGAGCGTCGGATGTCCCGCAAACGGCAATTCTGTTTCGACTGTAAAGATACGGACTTTCTTTCCTTCCCGAGCTTCAATGGCTGCATCGCGCGGCAGAATGAAAGTCGTTTCGGAAAGATTCATCTCACGCGCCAACGCTTGCATCTCGCCGTCATTCAGTCCTCGCGCATCGGGAAAGATCGCCAGCGGATTACCCGCGAGTGGCTTCTGCGTGAAAACATCCAGTTGAACAAATTCATATGTGCGGTCCGGCATACAAGGTTTGTTCACGTGTATCCGAACAGGCGCAACAAGACCGTGATTTCTTGCGACACAATACCGCAGGTACGGCCGGCGCTTTATCTCGTTGTTGCTTCGACTTCCTGGGGACGTTAAACCATCAAACGACCGCATCCCGCGATTCATTTCGACGATCTTAGCGCGTTCGACTTTGACGGGTCGGTTGCGTTTGTTCGGCAGGTTTTTCCTGACGGCCTGCTGCGCTATCGCGATAGAACAAGACACCGTGCGTACGCAGGTTGGTGACGAGCGCGTGCAGATCGTTCGCCAATGTTTGATCATTCAGCAGCGTGGCGACCAACCCCTTGCCTTGCGTGGCGCTGTGCAAAACCTTGCGGGTGTCGGCAATCGCATTCTGTAAACTGTCCGCAGCTTTTTTTGCGGAGGCCATCGTCGAATCGGCCTGCTCCATCACACCATCCAATTTCTTGGAAGATTCTGCCAACGCACTAGTGGCTTGGTTCAAGTGTTCCATGCTGGCCTTCAAGTTTTCCATGTTCTGCGCTGAGAGGGTGTCCTGATTTAAGCGGGTCACAGTCGTGTCGATCTTTTGCACAGTTCCGCGAAGATCATTTACGAGCGCGCCCCCTTCACGGGTGAGATCGGCGATGCCGGTCTCCCGCGCGCCATTGACAAATGCATTCGGTGGTAGATAACCCTTCGGTGGCCCGGACGGGATGATTACATTTACAAACCGATCGCCGAGCAAACCCGAACTTCCGACGGTGAATTTCGTTCCTTCAGGAATCTTAATGTAATCGTAAATTTTCAGCGGCACAGCGACGCTATCACCCTCTTTTAGTAGCTTCGGGCCGCCCGCGACTTTTCCAATTCTGGCCCCGGCGAGTAAGACATCGGTGCCGTTCAACAATCCGCTTGCATCGCTAAAGCGAACGGTGAGTGTGTAATACGTCTTGAAACCCTCTCCCAACCTGCCGAATTGGACGAGCAGTGCTCCTAACATCGCCAATCCCACAAAAACGAAAATGCCGACTTTGAATTCCAACCCTCTTTCGTGACGATTCATTTTGAGTCCTACAGTCGACCTCTAAGCCTGTTGCGCAAGGGAGAGGCGGTTCAGGCGAAGGGCCCATAAAAGTTTGGGCGATTAATCGCCCCTACCTTCGGAACGCCCGAGCAGGAAATCTTGGATAAGCCGGTCGGTCGATTGCTGAAGCTCGCTCGGCGTTCCGTGAAAATAAATGTGGCCTTCGTGCAAATAGGCGATCTGGTCCGCTACATCGAAGGCGCTCTTCATGTCATGCGTGACAACGAGGCTGGTCATGCCAAACCGCTCTTGCAATCGACGAATTAGACGATTGATGCTGTCCGCAACAACGGGATCGAGCCCGGCCGTCGGCTCGTCGTACAGAACGCATGACGGCCGGCGAATGATGGCGCGCGCGAGTCCGACTCGTTTCTTCATTCCGCCGCTCAAACTCTCGGGCATCTTTTCTTCCTGTCCCTCCATTTCCATCACTTCAAGCATCTCCCCGACCTTCGCACGCAAAACTCTTGGGTCGCGTTCGCCGGCTTCGCGCAATGGAAAAGCAATGTTGTCTTCCACTGTCATAGAATCGAAAAGAGCGCCACCCTGAAAAAGAATTCCGACCTTTTTGCGGATCTCTCCAAGCTGCCGCTCGGTCATTCCAATAATGTTTTGCCCCTGGATCCAAATTTCTCCCGTGTCTGGCTCCATCAATCCGACAAGATGCTTAAGCAAAACGCTCTTGCCGCCGCCGCTCCGTCCGATGATGGCAAGAGTTTCACCTGTCCGCACTTCAAGATCAACGCCGCTCAGAATTTCCTGTTGCCCGATTCTCTTCTTCAACGAGCACACCTTGATCATTGACGATCCGTTACTGGGAATCGTACCACGCTCAGTCTTTACTGCTGCAAGCGGCGGCGCTTCAATCATCGCGAAATCAACTCTCAACCCCCAACGCTTTCGAGGTCAACTCTCCACGTTCAATTCATTACTCCACAACGTCGCCGCTCGGCTCATTGATATCCGGCCGGGTAAATAATGTTGAACATCATGGTAAGGAAAAAATTGCAAATCAGAACCGCCAGAGACGCGTTTACCACCGCTTCAGTCGTGGCTCGGCCGACGCCGACAGCCCCTTCGCGCGTGGTCAAACCTTTTTGGCAACTGATGAACACGATGAGTATTCCGAAACAGAATGCTTTTGACAGACCCATGATGATGTCACGACTGCGCGTCCAGCGCACCATGTTCGCCATGTAGTAAGTGCCATTAATGTCGAGCATGAAAATCGCTACGAGATAACCGGCAGCGATGCCGACGGCGATGCACTCCGCTACCAGCAACGGCATCGAGACCATCATGGCAAGCACGCGTGGCACCACCAGATAATCAACGGGATACACTGCAAGCGCGCGGAGTGCATCGATTTGCTCGGTCACTTTCATCGTGCCGATCTCAGCCGACATCGCAGCGCCGACTCGCCCGGCGACCATCAATGCGGTCAGAACTGGCGCAAGCTCGCGGCATAGAGAAACGGAAACTACCGCGCCTACGGCGGAGCCCATTCCTAGCTTGTTAAATTGAAAAAATGTTTGTGCTGCAAACACCGCGCCAGTGAAGCCACCGGTAATTATGACAACGAGCTGCGAAAGCAATCCAACCTCAACGATTTGATTCATAAACAATTTCCACCGCAGCTTGTGCGTGAAAATGGAACGAAACGTATCGGCCGTCAGCAGCACCAGCTCGCCCAAATATTGGAAAAACGAGAGCAGCGGTGCGCCCAGAGCGCTAAAGAAGCGAACCATTATGGAAAAGGTGATTGCTGGTCAGTGAACGGTTAATGCTCGGAGTCCGCAACGTTTTGGTCTGATTTCTGATCACTGATCACCGATCGCAAATCCGAACACGTGCGACCAATTCTAGTGGCCTGAGCGTAACCATGCAATTCATCTCACATCAGGAAACGGATCGACGGACTTCATTCTCGCGAAGTTGCGATTGCACCTCGCGCAAAGCTGCGTAAAGGATGGCCGTTGAACGGATGAAACGCTCCGCTCGGTTTCTGTTAGCCACGAATCTGGTGTTGGCCGCACTGTTTTTCGCAGGGTGCGAAACGGTTCCGCAAGGAATTCAGCAGGCGAGAATCGAGATGGCGCAACGGATTGCGAATGAACCGCCGGGCGACTATTATATCGGTCGGCGTTACTACAAACCCGATTACAAGTTCTGGGGTTACGTGCGCAAACCAAGTCAGCCATGGAGCACAGCGGAGCTGGTCATGCTCAACGAAAAGCAGAAACTTGCCCCGGACCGCGAACACCTCGAATTCGGCAGCGATAACAACTACGAATACAAGCTTTACGGTTATTTCAGCGGCGACAAGGTCTACGAGCCGGCCAGCAACGGAATTTATCCGGAGTTTGTTTTGAAGGGCTACGAACTCATTTCCATGAACCCGCCGCCAATTTTCCGAAGCCAAATGACCGGTCACTCCAATCCGACGGACTTGCGGTATGTGGTGGAAAAACCGGAATGAGCGGTTCGCGTTACAAGGGACCAATTCGACGGTTTAACGCTTCAACAATTTAACGGGATATTCAACGGATCACATTTGAAATGGCCGACACCGCGAGTGCTTTCAACAGCCGCGATTCTCTGATGGAGGAATTCCTGCGCTATCTCGCAAATGAACGGAACGTTTCGCCGCGAACACTCAAGGCGTATCGCCACGCGCTCACTGGTTTCCGCGCGCAAGACAAAACGCCATGGAAAAACTGTACAGGCGACAATTTTCGCGATTATCTTTTTGCGCTGATGAAGCACGGCCAGGCGCGTTCGTACGTGCGACTGCAATTCTCCGCGTTGCGCACCTTTTATCAATTTCTCACAGCTCGGAAACGTTTCCGCCGTAATCCTGCGCAGGAAGTGCATCTTCCAAAGATGGAAAAGAAGCTGCCGCTCGTGCTCACCCGACAACAAGTCGAGGAACTTCTCACGGCGCCAGCGCGCGAGCAAAAGAGCCGATCTGCGCCGTCCTGGATGCCGCTGCGCGATGTCGCCATCATGGAATTGTTCTACAGCAGCGGGTTGCGACTGAGCGAACTGGCTGCGCTCGATATTGCCGATGTTGATCCTTACACCGAGTCGGTACGCGTATTCGGTAAGGGCCGCAAAGAACGCGTCTGTCCGGTCGGTTTGCCTGCCCTGGAGGCGATCCAGAAATATCGATCGGCGGCGAACGTGAGACATAGTTTCGCCACGCATCTGCTGGATCGTGGCGCGGATCTGCGCAGCGTGCAGGCGTTACTCGGGCACGCGAGTCTTTCCACCACACAGATCTACACGCACGTCACCGTCGAACGCCTGAAGAAAGCGTATGCTGACGCGCATCCGCGGGCGTAAATTGCAAGGTGCGCCTTAGCTCGGAGCCGGCGCGGGCGCGCTGCTCTGCGCTTGTGATTCCGGGACATGGAACGACAGCTTGCCGTCGGCGGCGATGACCTCCACATGGTCGCCCCGTTTCACGTTGCCGCGGAGCAATTCTTCCGCCAACGGATCTTCGAGAAAACGCTCGACCGCGCGCCGCATTGGGCGCGCTCCATACTGCGGGTCGTAGCCCTTGTCGATCAGAAATTCCTTCGCGCTTTGCTGCAACTCGATGTGAACTTCCTTCGCCTTGATGCGCGTTAGGACTTTATCCACTTCCAAATCAACAATGCGCAACAACTCGGGTTTGCCAAGCGCATGAAACACGATGATTTCGTCCAAACGATTGAGAAACTCGGGCTTAAAGACACGCTTTGTTTCATCAAGAATCTTATCGCGCATGGAATCGTAATCGTGTCCTTCACTTGGAGCGCCGAAACCCATCACCGTCTGCTTCTTTAGCAAGTCGGCGCCCACGTTCGACGTCATGATGATGATTGTGTTCCTGAAATCGATCTTACGGCCTAACGAGTCGGTGATCTTGCCGTCTTCCAAAATCTGCAAAAGCAAATGCATCACGTCGGGGTGCGCTTTTTCGATCTCATCAAATAATACGACCGAATATGGACGGCGCCGCACGGCCTCGGAAAGTTGTCCGCCCTCCTCGTAACCGACGTATCCCGGCGGTGATCCGATCAGCCGCGACGCGGTAAACTTTTCCATGTATTCCGACATGTCGATTTGAATCAACGCGTCGGCATCGCCAAACATGAACTCCGCCAGCGTGCGCGCGAGATAGGTTTTGCCGACACCGGTCGGACCGAGAAACACAAACGAACCGATCGGGCGCTTGGGATCTTTCAAATCCGCGCGTGAACGCCGCAATGCCTTGCTAATCGCTGTGACTGCTTCGGCCTGACCGATGACGCGGTCTTTCAGCTCCGCCTCCATTCTGAGCAGTTTCTGGGTTTCCTGCTCTTCCATCTTCTGGAGTGGAACGCCGGTGATTTTCGCAATAATGTGCATCATGTCATCGCCTGTCACGATGACTTCCTTCTCTTCGCGTTCTTCCCGCCACTTGTTCAAGATGGCATCGAGCTTTTCCTTCGTCTGCTTCTCCTTGTCGCGAAGCGCGGCGGCCTTTTCAAAGTCCTGTGCCTTGATCGCTCCTTCTTTTTCAAGGCGGATGCCTTCGATTTCCTTCTCGATGTCTTTCACGTCGGGCGGCCGCGTCATTGCGTTGATGCGAGCGCGCGCGCCGGCCTCATCCATGACATCGATGGCCTTGTCAGGGAGAAAGCGGCCGGTGATGTAACGATCTGAAAATCGGACGGCAGTCTCGAGCGCTTCGTCGGTGAGCTTTGCTTTATGATGCGCCTCGTACTTCGGACGCAATCCTTTCAAAATTTGAATCGCTTCGTCAACCGTGGGCGCATCGACCTTTATGGTCTGGAATCGTCGTTCTAAGGCGGCGTCCTTTTCGATGTACTTACGATATTCGTTCATCGTAGTCGCACCAACACATTGCAATTCTCCGCGGCTTAGCGCCGGTTTAATGATGTTTGAGGCGTCCATGGCGCCTTCGGCTGATCCAGCGCCGACGATGGTATGCAGCTCGTCGATGAACAGGATGACGTTCTTGGAACGGCGGATCTCGTCCATTACCGCTTTGATGCGTTCTTCGAACTGGCCGCGATATTTCGTTCCAGCGACCATTAGCGCTAAATCAAGAGTGATGACGCGCTTGTCGCTCAATAGTTCCGGCACATTGCCGTTTGAGATCTCTTGCGCCAACCCCTCAGCAATAGCTGTTTTGCCGACGCCTGCTTCACCAATCAACACCGGGTTGTTCTTTGTGCGTCGGCAAAGCACTTGAATCACGCGTTCAATTTCGTTGCGACGGCCAATCACTGGATCGAGTTCACCTTTTCGCGCCAACTCCGTCAGGTCGCGACCGAATGCACGCAGCGCGGGAGTCTTTACATCTTTCTTCGTCGGCTCGCCTTCCTGATCAGATTCGGACGGTGTGAAGTTTGGATCAAGTTCCTTCAAGATTTCATTGCGCGTGCGTTCGATGTCGAGTTCAAGGGTTTTCAACACTCGGGCCGCAACCCCCTCGCCCTCACGCAACAACCCGAGCAAAATATGCTCCGTGCCGACGTACGAATGGTTGAGCGCCTTCGCTTCCTTCCCGGCGAGCGCGAGCACTTTTTTGACCCGAGGGGTGTATGGCACGTTACCGACCAACTTGGTCTCCGGTCCGGAACCGACCTGCTTCTCGACTTCCATCCGCACCGTCTCTAGATCGAGGCCCATCTTTTGCAGAACGTTCACCGCGACGCCCTGGCCCAGTTTGATGAGTCCCAAAAGCAAGTGCTCGGTACCTACGTAGTTGTGGTTGAATCGGTCGGCTTCCTTGCGAGCAAGCGCCAAGACCTGTTGAGCTCGCGGTGTGAAATTATTCATTACTCGGTGGTCCGTTCGTCAAGCCGTTTCCTGACTCTGTTACCATCTTACTAATATCAGGTTTGGGGAAAATTTTCAAACGGTCGCGGATGATTTGGGCACGCAAATAATCGCGCTCTTCCGCATTCAATTTTTGTTGCGAGCTTTTTTGCAAATGCGCCGGCTGCGTGTCAATGAACAGCTCGTCGATCTGCAGGCGCTGGTCTTCCGGGAACGCGCCGAGGTCCATTCCGAGTTTGATAACCGAGAGCAAGTTAAGCGCTTCCTTTGATGGCATGGCATGCGCGTAGGTCAGAACGCCATAGGCGCGACCGATCTGATCGAAAAGCGTGCTCGGTTTTCGCTGAAGCAAGGTCTGCCGCGCGTCATGTTCCTTATCGATAATCGTCTCAATGACTTTGCTCAGGCGATTGATGATGTCTTCTTCTTTTTCTCCGAGCGTGGTCTGATTTGAAATCTGGAAAAGATTGCCCATTGCTTCGGTTCCTTCGCCGTAAAGACCGCGCACGGCAAGACCGATCTTGCTGACTGCCTGGATAACCTGGTTGATTAACTCGCTAAGGACAAGTCCTGGCAGGTGCAGCATCGCAGACGCGCGCATGCCGGTGCCAACGTTGGTGGGACAGGCCGTCAAATATCCAAGCCGTGGATCAAATGCGAAGTCCAGTTTGCTTTCCAGCGCCGTGTCGATTTTGTCAACGAGTTTGAACGCCTGTTTCAACTGGAGTCCAGAACGAATCGATTGCATCCGCAAATGATCTTCTTCGTTGATCATGATGCTGAGCGTCTGCCGCCGGTTCACGACCACGGCGCTCCCAGCGCCCTTGGCGGCGTGCTCACGGCTGATCAGGTGCCGCTCCACCAGCACTTGCTTGTCCAATGCGGCAAGATCCTGCAAGCCTTCGGAAAACGCGTCTTGCATTTCCGGAAGTGCTTCGACCTGCGACCGGATTTGCTCCAGGATTGAAGTGCGTTCCGCTTTTTTGGCCCAACCGGGAAAGGCACGATCACGCAAATTTCGCGCGAGGCGGACACGGCTGCTGATTACAACCTGGTGATGCGGGCCTTCGCCGCGCAACCATTCTCCAGCGGTGGAGAGCATGCTTGAAAATTTCATGGCGAATTGGATCGCTCGCTTTCGAGTTGTTTAATTTGATCGCGCAACGAGGCAGCAGTCTCGTAGTTCTCGGCTTCCACGGCTTTCTGCAGATTTTCGGTCAGAGCGCGCATCTGCTGGCTCAGGGCCATGGCCCGCTGGGCGCGCTCCGGCAACTTTCCCACGTGTTCGGTGCCTTTGTGCATCGCTTTTAACAGCGAGCCCAAACCCTCGGTGAAGGTCGCGTAGCATTCGCTGCAACCAAGGCGTCCCGTTTTTTTGAAGTCGGCCTGAGTAAAACCACACACCGGGCACTTTTTGGCGGGGGCCCCTTTCTCCATTTCTTCGGCTGCCCCGATGCCGAGGAGCAAATCAGCGAGCGCAAAACTAGTGGGGTCCTGAACACCTTTTTCCTTTGAGCAAGCTTCGCACAAATTCACCTTGTGCATCTTGCCCTCGAGGATCTGTGTCAGGAAGACTGTCGCATCATTACACTTGCAGACATCGCACAACATGTCTCTCAGTTAGACCGTGATGGTTTGCAAAAATTCAACCACAGAGTGCCCAACATGTTCCTCCTCGAAATCGGCTTTGGTCAACCTCAATCGAATATTGGCGTGCCGGTCTCGCGTGTCATCTCCCGGAAGCGCGCAATGATGCGCGTGGTGATCGGACCAGGTTTTCCGTTTCCGATCAAACGCCCATCGGCTTTGACCACTGGAACGATCTCGGCAGCAGTTCCTGTGAGGAAGCATTCATTGGCCACAAAAATATCGTGTCGCGTGAAATCTGCCTCCGTGACTTCAAGGTCGAACTCGCCAGCAATATCAAATACGACAGATCGCGTGATGCCTCGCAACGCTCCGGCCGTGATCGGGGGTGTGAAGATTTGGCTATCCTTGATGATGAAAACGTTATCGGCAGTGCATTCGGCCACGTTGCCCGCGTCGTTTAACATCAGTGCTTCATCGGCGTGGGCAAGATTTGCTTCGATCCGAGCCATGACGTTGTTCAAATAGTTTAACGATTTTACAGCCGGATTGAGCGATGCCGGATTGCTGCGGCGCGTTGCGACGGTGACAATGCTTAATCCTTTTCGATAAAAATCTTCGTGATAAAGGGCGATGGTTGCCGCGATAATGATCACGCTCGGATTCTTACACTGCTCCGGGTTCAAACCCAGATTGCCGACCCCACGGGTCACGAGCAGCCGGATGTAACCGTCCTGTAAATGATTTTGCCGAATCGTCTCGATCAAAGCTTCGGTCATTTCCTGCCGCGTCATCGGGATTTCCAGGCAGATCGACCGCGCTGAATCCCAAAGTCGTTCGAGGTGTTCTTCGAGGCGGAATACCCGGCCGTTGTAAAATCGGATGCCTTCAAAGATTCCGTCGCCATAAAGAAGTCCATGGTCGAAGACGGAGACCTTCGCGTCCACTTCCGAACAGAATTTTCCGTCGATGTAAATCTTCGCTTCCCTGACGCCGGTCGTCCGGCGGGGCCGACTTTCTATTGCAGGTTCGATCGTTTCCTCGGTCGTGCGCTTGCGGGTCTTTGGTTCTTCCAGCACCGTCGCATCATTGGTTTTCATGTTAGCAACAAACCTCAAATGGTTGGACGCGCAATTCAAACCGCAATTCGCGGTGCAGACCGACTCACTGCAAAATTCCATCTTTGATATGCAGTTGCCGGTCGCCGCGCGACGCCAGGCGCGCGTCGTGTGTAACGACAAGGAGCGTCTTGTTGCGGTCGCGCGCGAGATTAAGCAGCAGATCCATAATCGTGTTGCCGGTTTTTGAATCGAGGTTTCCAGTTGGTTCATCGGCAAAAATAATGTCCGGGTCGTTGGTTAATGCTCGAGCAATGGCGACGCGCTGCTGCTCTCCCCCTGAGAGTTCTGCCGGTAAATGATGTATGCGATCGGCGAGACCGACTGCCGCTAAGCTCTCTTCGGCTCCAGCTCTTGCTGTGCAATGTCCGATCATTGCGGGCAACAGCACATTTTCCAGCGCGGTAAGTTCCGCCAGTAAAAAATAACCCTGAAATACAAACCCCATTTTTTTGTTCCGCAGGCGCGCCTCCGCGGCCGAGCGACCGCTATAAAGCTGCCGTCCTTCGAATTTCACCGTTCCTGACTCAGGACGTTCCAACCCTGCCAACGTGTAGAGCAACGTAGTTTTGCCCGCGCCAGATGCGCCGGAAAGAAAAACCGTCTCATTATGCGCGACATCCATCGAGATCCCGCGCAGGACTTCGATCCGACGCGCGCCCATTCGAAACGACTTGTAGATATCGCGGGCAATCAGTTGCGGTTGCTGCACGAGCAAGTATCTGCCGTTAATACTGCCAACCTGCAAGAGCAGTATGCAAAGAGCCTCCGTCAAAACCAATTTCCCACGGCGGCTCTTGCCAAAACTCAGCTGGTCTTTTCGCTATGTCATGCCTAGCGATTGAAGCGTAGGTTGATCGATCGTAGAGGTTACATAAAGACCGTGATCGCGTTGGTAATCTGCGATCGCACCGCGCGTTAGCGGTCCAGCGAGACCATCGACTTCCCCGTTGTAATAACCCTGCTGCTGCAGCGTGGACTGCACATTAGCGATCACCTGGTCTGGCGGCAGGTTGTTGTAAGCGTAGATGGGACCATCCCAGGCATAATAGGCGTTAGGATAATAGCCCCAAGCCGGGAACCAGTATCCCGCGTTCCAGTAATATGGCGCGCCAAATACGAACACGATCCGGTTATGATGACTGCGCCACCAACCCTGATTATGCCATTGTGGCGTGTAGTTCCTAAAAACGGTATATCTGGCACCTTGCCAGTTTTGACTGCCCTGGATGTGCCTGCCTTGCTGGAATTTTACCGGCGGAGCCTTTGCGGTATTTGGCTGTTTGGGAACGTTGAAGTGTTGGGGCTTAATTGGCTTGCCCTGCGCTGTCTTGCCCCTAGCCACGGTAGCTGCAGTAGTGGCTTCACGCGGTTTGCCTCCGGGCTTTACTTGTCCGCCTTTTGCGGTGGTCCCTGCTTGTCTTTGAATTTGATTTTGGTTCCTCTTAGCCTTCTGGTTTTCCTGAGCAGTGGTTGAAGTCCCAGGTCGATTGCGGTTCTTGCCCTGGTAACCGGGCGTCGATGTTTGGTTATTCTTGCTTTTTTGCGCTTGGTGAGCTGCCGCTGAGGTTTGGCCTTGCCGCGTTTTCTGCCCTTGATACGTCGCCACCGGCGGTTTTTTGCCAGCGCCTGTCGGCTGCCGAGTGGGCTGAGCTGGTCGCTGGGCAGTTTGCGCCTGCTTCTTTTGTTGTGATTTCTTTTCTTGTTTTTGCTGTCCCTGTGCCACACTCACGAGCGCAAGACTCTTTTGTCAACAATGACGGGACCCACACAGGAAACTGGTATTTTTCAGAATGCCTGCTGCTGTCGCACGGCTTCAAACAATATAACGGCAACCGCGGTGGCGAGGTTTAGGCTGCGGGTCCGCTGCATCGGAATCGTGATGCAATGATCAGCATTCGCAACGAGCAGGTGTTCGGGTAATCCCTTCGTTTCGCGACCAAAGACCAGGAAATCATTTTCGCGAAACCTAACCTTGTAGTAAGCACGTTGGCTCTTCGTGGTCAGATAAAAATAACGCATCCCGGCGGGTTGCGCGCGCTGTAGCGCCTCGAACGTTTCCCACAATTGTACCGGTACTTCCTGCCAGTAATCGAGCCCTGCCCGGAGCAATTGCCGATCGTCAAGCGCAAAGCCAAGCGGCTTTACAAGGTGCAGAGTCGATCCAGTTGCGAGACAGAGCCGACCGATATTGCCCGTATTTGGCGGAATCTCCGGCTCAACCAGGACAACGTTGAACACTCGCGTATCAACGCATGTTTCCACCCTCACCTGCCCCTGCGCATCTTCCTCTCCCTGGCCAGGGAGAGGATTGAGGTAAGGGTTGCATTGCAAGTTTACAACTTTGAGGCCACGAATTTCTCGAGCTTCACTACGTCGGCGGCGAATTTGCGGATTCCCTCGCCCGTTTTTTCGTACGCCATTGCGTTATCGTTCAGCATCCAGCGGAATTTCTTTTCATCCAGCTGCAACCTATCAATCTTCGCCGACTTCGCCTTCTCAGGACTCAGTTTCCGCTCAACCGGCTCGTTCGAGTTGGCAAGTTCCTCCATCAATTCGGGACTAATCGTCAAACAATCGCAGCCCGCCAGCTCCAGAATTTGTCCCGTGTTTCGAAAACTTGCGCCCATCACTTCCGTCGGGATATCGAATTTCTTGTAGTAGGTGTAGATCTCCTGGACCGATTGCACGCCGGGATCTTCGGCGCCCTGGTAATCCCGCTTGTTCTCCTTTTTGTACCAATCGTAAATCCGTCCGACAAACGGCGAGATCAGTTGCACGTTCGCTTCGGCCGCCCGTACGGCCTGCGGCAATGAAAACATCAGCGTCAGATTGCAGCGGATTCCTTCCTTTTGCAGTTGCTCGGCCGCGTTCAATCCTTCCCACGTTGACGCAATTTTGATCAACACACGCTCACGCGGAATTTTGCGCTCCTCGTAAAGCTTGATCAGCTGCCGCGCTTTTTTGATCGAACCTTCGACATCGTACGATAACCGCGCGTCGGTCTCGGTTGAAACGCGACCCGGCACAATGTCCAGAATGTCGGTGCCAAACTGCACCAGTAGATGATCGCAGATGTCTTCGATTTGCGCCTGACCGCTCAGACCCGATTTCTTGCGATCCTTTAAAACTTCGTCGAGCAGATGCGAATACTGCTCTTTTTGCGTAGCAGCATAAACCAAACTTGGGTTTGTAGTTGCATCCTGCGGTTTGAATTCCTTCATCGACTCAAAGTCGGCCGTGTCGGCGACGACTTTGGTGAATTTTTTGATTTGTTCGAGCTGATTCAGCTTCGTCTTTTTTTCTTCGGCAACAGCAGTGCTCATAATTAGGTCCTCCATCTAGTTGAACGCAGAGACGCGTTCACTTGGCTGCTCAAACGTACGCCTCGACCAAAGGATCGACAATCAGAATTCTCTCGCGTCTCGTGATTCGATC
>WNFP01003672.1_pt1 | contig 14069 bp, 13 predicted proteins | sample 5400201 | NCBI WGS metagenome assembly WNFP01 (sample SAMN13153355, study PRJNA577476) | soil metagenome | isolation source: 115 cm saprolite under Madrone tree | place: USA:California | collected 2016-06-14
AAGACGCCTACAACTACGACTTTGCGACGATCTACAATTCGAACACGCCGGTAGCAACTTGGCAGGGGGAGATCAGTTTTTGTGCCTACAATGGTGGTGGCTGGCGCAAGGTACTCGAGAGCGTCCATCATACGTCGACCGTGGCCGATTGGTACAGAAACCACGGTCGGCACCAAATCTATGCGGCAGGCAAGAAGGTCCGGCTAGTGGAGTCACTGAGCAGCCGGCCTGAACCATTGGTTCAGATTGAAGCCGCCCCTGTCGGTACCTTCTTAACGCGTGGATGAGGGATCTAGAAATGAAGCGGTCACTCTGATCTGTCAATCTCGAATGCTACGGTAGTTCAGCACCGACCCCAGTGCACTGGGTCGCGACGGGAAGGCAGCCGCTTGCGAGTAAGACTTTCCAGCAATTGAGTCTCGGGGACTCAATCCCATCCACAATACCCACTACCCTCGGAACGCACTAGCTTGAGAAATGGCTACTCAACCTAGTGCGAACCGCAAAAATTTGTTCGCATTCCTTCTCGGAATGCTCACTTTGACTCAAGGACTTGTCCTTCCCACCGAATCACTACTCCAGCGTCGAGCTGCAAAAGTCCAGAAGCGTAACCAATTCCCGACAGCCAATGGCTATTTACGGGACCATTGCAGAAAGCTCGGTGCCACGAGGAAGTTCTCCTCCAGAGCCTAACCCGTCCTTCGCGCCAGCAAACTCCGATGTCATTCAAGCGTGCGGCCCGTTCCGATCTGGACGCGCCAATCTCTCCGCTTCTGTCCCCTCTAAACCGTTGTACGCGCTAAAACGAAACGCGGGAGCGGCGTGGAGCTCTCAAATAGATGGTTTGCACATTTACGCTGCCGGACTCTTGCTGGACTCTGGACTGCAAATGAGGTGTTTCAGCGCAAATGAGAATGCGCTAACACTAACCAAATGAGTCAAAATCGGTGAGCACGAACAGGGCAGGTAGAATTAGCAAACCGCCGCATTCAGCCGCTCGGCCACCTCTCCGCGGGCGGTTCGGCCGAAGCAAAACAACCGAATGACAGGAGTGTATCATTGAACGGAAGTCGCAGAAGGGGTCAGTTTCTGGCGGAGATGTCTTTCCGGCTGACCATTTAACCTTTTTTGCGTCAAAGAGAGTGGGTCGGTTGTCAGCGAGGGTCCCGCCGTGGCGGGACGGGAATTCTTTCCTTTCGGGTGTTTTGAACATAGAATGGCATCCGGGGCCGGAGGTTCGGGAGTACGACGGCGGAGTGGTAGATCGAAGGGGAATCAAATGAAGACGTGGCATAAGGTAGCGATTGGCGTGGGCGCCGTCGTGGTGCTCGGCGGAATTGTTCTGTTCAGCGTGAACCAGGCGAACAAGGGCGTGGTCACCGTTCAAACGGCCAAGGTGGCCAATCAGGAGAACTTGGTATCGCTGGTGACGGCCTCGGGCGAAATCAAGCCGACGACTTATACCAACGTGACCGCCCAAGGATTCGGCAGAATCACCGGGATCCTTGTAAAGGAAGGCGACCACGTCAAGAAGGGCGACAAGTTGCTCCTGCAGGAAAATGTGCAGGCGACTGCGGACGTGCAGGCGCAGTCGGCGGCCATCAATTCAGCGGAGTCCGGCGTGCAGGCAGCGGAAGCCAGCTTCAAGGCGGCGCAATCGGACCTGATCTCGCAACAAGCTAATCTGGAGAGAGCCAAGCTGGACTTCGACCGCGGACAGGGTCTCTACAAGGATGGCCTGATCCCCAAACAGGATTTCGATCAACGGAAAACAACCTATGATGCGGCAGCGGCTGCGGTCGAATCGGTGCGCTCGCGCGTGCAATCTCTAAAAGCGCAATTGGATCAGACGCGGTCACAGGTGAATCAAGGCCGCGCGGTGGGGTTGCGCCTAAAGGATGTTTTGCAGAAGACCACCTACACATCGCCGATCAATGGAATCGTGAGCTATCTCCCGGAGCGCGTGGGCGACTACGTCGTACCCGGGATCCAGAACTCGAACGGCAGCTTCCTGATGACGCTTTCAGACATGTCGGTGGTGACAGCGGAAGTAAAGGTCGACGAGACGGACATCGTCAACGTGAAATTGGGCCAGGAGGCCGACGTGACGATCGACGCGGTGCCTGGAAAGATTTTCAAGGGCAAAGTGACAGAGATTGGATCGCAAGCCGTGCTGCGCAGTTCGGGACTCACCACCACGCAGACGACCACAAGCACGCAGGAAGCGAAGGATTTCAAGGTGGTCGTGACGCTAGCGAATCCGCCGGAGAATCTGCGGCCCGGCCTATCCACGACGGCGAAGATCAAGACAGCGGAACGGAAAAATGTCGTGGCCATTCCGATTCAGGCGCTGGCGGTGCGGACGCGCAAGGATTTGGAAGAAGCGGCCAAGAATGCGAAGAAACAGGGCAGTTCAAATGTGACGCTGGCAGCGCCGCCGCCCGCCGCCCCTGGCGATCCGAAAAAGGATGAAGTCCAGGGCGTCTTCGTGATCAACGGAAAAAAGGCTTTGTTCCGGGCCGTTGAGACCGGCATCGCAGGTGTCACAGACATCGAGATTACAAAAGGCTTGCAGCCGGGCGACGAAATCGTCGTCGGCAGCTACAAGGCACTGCGCACCTTGAAGCCGGAGTCCCAGGTGAAGGTGGACAACAGCGCGCCGAAGAAGCAGGACGATCAGCAGAGCTGACGCGCAGCCAAGGACGAGGGAGATTCGAATGCCTGTCGAGACACCCGCCACAGATTCATACCGCGAAGACTTGGTCAGCTCCGGCGTAGTGATCAAGACCGAAGCTCTGACCAAGGTCTACGAAATGGGAGCGGAGAAAGTGCACGCGCTGAGTGGTGTGGACGTGGAGATCCACAAAGGCGAATACGTGGCCATCATGGGGCCATCCGGATCGGGCAAGTCCACGCTGATGAATCTGATCGGCTGCCTGGATTCGCCAAGTTCCGGAAAGTACTGGCTGGCGGGGAGGCTAGTGAGCGACCTGGATGATGATGAGCTCGCTTACATCCGAAACAAAGAGATTGGCTTTGTGTTTCAGACGTTCAACCTCCTGCCACGCGCAACGGCGCTCCACAACGTCGAATTGCCGCTGATTTACAACGGTACACCGTCAGAAGAGCGTATCGAGAAAGCGAAGAAGGCGCTCGAACGCGTGGACCTGATGGACCGGATGCACCACAAGCCAAATGAACTATCCGGGGGTCAGAGGCAGCGCGTGGCGATTGCGCGAGCGCTGGTCAATTCCCCGTCAATCGTGCTGGCGGACGAGCCCACTGGAAACCTCGATTCGAAAACAGGCGAAGAAATCATGGCGCTCTTCGCAAACCTGCATGGTCAGGGAAACACGATCATTCTCGTGACGCACGAACACGACATCGCGCAGCATGCGCACCGCATCATCTTCATCCGCGACGGCAAGATCGCTTCCGATGAGGCAGTCGCGAAGAAGTAAGCGGACAATTCGGCTCTTTCATTCCATCGAAAACTTAATAACCTATCCGCGTGGGCGAAAAGAGAGTCTGTGGCTCACGGTTGTCTCTGAGTGCCAGAGAAGCGCGGGCGGAGTGGAAAGGAAAAGCCGAATGGCGATTGACACAGGATCGGGTGCGCAACCGCAGAGCAGCGACGTTCTGAATCTTGCTGCAGACAAAGCGCGAAGATACGTCCGAGACGTCGCAGAACGAAGAGTGAGTCCTTCCGAAGCCGCTGTGGCTGCCCTTGCGGAGCTCAACGAACCTTTTCCTCTCTCGCCAAGCGATCCCTGTGACGTCATCGCGATGCTCGACCAAATTGGCTCCGGCGCTACCGTGGCGACGACGGGTGGGCGTTACTTCGGTTTCGTGAACGGCGGGATGGTTCCCGCAGCGCTGGCTGCCAATTGGCTGGCGGCAGCGTGGAACCAGAATGCGGCACTGCGCGTGATGTCTCCCATCGCGGCGGAATTGGAGGAAGTAGTCCTTCGCTGGGTTTGTGAGGCACTGGAATTGCCACCGGAATGCGCGGGGGGCCTGGTTACCTGCGCCACCATGGCGAATTTCACGGCGCTCGTCACGGCGCGTCATGCGCTTCTGGCACGCGCTGGATGGGATGTCACGGCTGACGGGATGTTCGGCGCCCCGCCGATCGAGGTGGTCGTCGGCGCGGAAGTGCATTCATCGATTCTGAAGGCGTTGAGCTTGGCGGGATTTGGAACGAAACGCGTAACCATCGTGGAAGCAGACGGCCAGGGACGAATGCGTGCCGATAAGTTGCCGCGCCTATCGGAGCGGACAATTGTCTGCATTCAGGCGGGAAACGTAAATTCGGGAGCGTTCGATCCAGCTGGGGAAATCTGTAAAGTGGCAAGAAAACAGGGCGCGTGGGTGCATGTGGATGGAGCGTTCGGTTTGTGGGCCCGGATTTCTCAGAAGTACAAACATTTGACCCAAGGATTCGATCAAGCTGATTCGTGGGCCACTGACGCGCATAAGTGGCCCAATGTCGGCTATGACAGCGGCCTGGCAATCGTCAGAGATGGTGCCGCGCTGCGTACGTCGATGGGAATGACAGCGGCGTATCTCGAACCCGGTTCGCGTCGCGAGCCGATGCATCACACCCCGGAAGCGTCGCGGCGCGCGCGGGGTGTGGAGTTGTGGGCGGCGCTGAAATCGCTCGGGAGGGCAGGGTTGTGCGAGCTGATCGAGCGGACGTGCGCCCACGCGCAACGGTTTGCGCAAGGGCTCCGCGCGACCGGCTTCGAAGTGCTGAACGATGTCGTGATCAACCAGGTGCTGGTGTCCTTTGGCCGCCCCGAAGTGACACGAGAAGTGATCCGGCGCGTCCAGGAGGAGGGAACCTGCTGGTGTGGAGGAACAGTCTGGCAAGGAGAAACCGCGATGCGGATCAGCGTGTCTTCCTGGGCGACAACAGAGAGTGACGTGGAACGCAGCCTACAGGTGATTATTCGCATCGCGAGAGAATGCCGCGCGATGTAACGCACCACGAGTGCAAAGAGGCTGCGCAAACGATTCGACCGCTGAAGACCCAAACGATGAAATGGCCATCAACGGGGTTTCTGCGACGTCGGATTCCCGAGTGCATGGGAATTAAGAACGACTACCGGCTGTGCGCGACGCCTGAATTTTCGAGATCAGCAAATGTCTGCGCCACACTTAGATGGGTGCGCGAGAGCCGGTCGTGCCAAGTGAGTTCGTCCTCGTCCCACATCGTCCAAAGGAAGCCCAGAAAAAAAGTTCCTGCGGAGAGCGTGTAGCCCGCGCTGCGCAAAAGCATTTGCCTGGGCGTGGGTGGTTCGCCGGAAAAGCTGACGACTTGCAAGCCGCGCACCATCATGCCCGGGGTTGTGCCGCCGAAGACGGTGAAAAGTGCGAAGTATTGCAGATAGACGATGGCAAAAGTCGCGGCGTACACAGCGGCACTCAGTTTGCTCAACGTAAATTGCCCCCCGAGTGAGCCGAAGAGCATCAGGAATCCACCATAGGCAAACATCAAGCAGCAGAAATCGATCAGCCCTGCGAGGCGTCGATCGTCAATGGATGCTACGGGATGAAGCCCGGGCAGAGATTTCCTTTCGTCTTCAGCAACCTGTGTTGGCGGGCTAGTTGCTGAATCCGGTGGCAGAGAGACATCAATCACCATCCGCGATTCGTCGACAACATGTTTGTTTGAAGGGCGGCCGATCGCGATGGTAAAGGAAAAATCCTTCTCAACGGATGCCGGAGGTTCCGCAACTGTAGCAGAAGTATGCTGCGGCGTCTTCCCGGAAGGGTCATCGAAGGAAAATTGAGACTGATCAGCGTTTGGAGCGCGCCTTCGCCGCCGAGTGCGATAAGCCTCTACACGCTGAGAGAGTTCACCCTGCCAGGCAGGGCTTTGCTCCATCTGCTGCGAGGCGACGAGGCGCTGCTTGGAAGGATCGATTCCACGTGGGAAAGGATCCGCACTTACTGCGAGATTCCCCCTCGCGGAAATGTCCGAGAATTCTTCCCAGGAAGAAGGACCGACCGAAAAGGATGAATCACAAAAAGGACAGGCGCGTACGCTTGACGGCAATACAGCGCCACACTGCGAGCATGTTTTTGTCACCGGTAAGTTTTGCGCTGCGGACGCTTCCACTCCGGTGAGGAGGGAACACTTTAAGAATAGCATGCACCTGAAATGTCAAACAGAGAAAGGAGAGGGAGTGTAGCGAAAGAGACAGCAGGTCAGGCAGGGTGCCAAGAAACGAAGCCTTAGGCGTCCATTTGCTGTGCGAGCATGTCCCGGCTGAAGGAGATGCGGCGCTCCAGGGCGACCGCGGCGAAGTAGGCGCACTGTCCGCGTTCCGATTCCGTCCAGGCGTGCATCGAAGGAAAAATCCGAGCAACCGTCGAGCGCAGGAAATTCAAGAGGCTGAAATAGGCGTCGATCGCCTGGACGCTGTTGCGGTCTTCCGGGCGTTCCGGGCAGAGCTGCAGAAGCTGCATGACACGTTTGAAATCATCACCGGAAGCAAACCTCTGGATTCCCGTAACGTCCTTTACTTCGGCAGAGAGAACCTGCTTCGAGGAGGCAGCGATGAGCGAGCGGCAATAAGAAATGAAAAACTGCAGCAACGCCGCTGCCGAGAAAATGAAAATGACGGCAGCCATCATCGCGGCACCACGGCGAGACGGGAGGGCGCGATACGCGCATCCTCCGGGATATGCCAAAAAGCATAGGCCCACGACAGCGGCAACAAACAGCCAAGGATGGGTGGCACAAACTCCCACACGAAATGCAGCTGAGGGTAGAGATTGCGGAGAGCGTAGTTTCCCGCGAAAGCGCTGAAATAGACGCCCAGAGAGAGGACAAGCTGAATGACGCGTGTGCGCGTCTCCCGCAGCTTTAGAACCGCCCCCCAAAGAATATAAGTCAGGATGACACCGACGAAGTAAAGGTTTTGCGACATTTCCACGACGTAACGCGTGATCAGACGTGGGCCCGATTGTTGAACTACAGCACTCGAGAAAGCCGCTGTGCCTATCAACAAGAGAATTGTGAAGACGCGCAGATACTGTGCGGCCTTCATCTCCTCAAAGACAGTGGCATAAAGGCCTATAAGCGTGAAATACAGACCAATCGTCAGAAGAGCATCAGAATAGTAATAGAAATAGATGTACTCTTCCGAAAGCAGACCGTGTCGCGAAAGGATGTAGTAACGCAAGAAAAGTACAATCGTGGAGGCTGCCAAATAGAGATTAATTGTGAGGTACCGGCGGCTGTAACCTCTTGCAAGAGACACCACTACTATGCTTGCCTGCAAGAGGGCAGTCAGGAGGTCCAAAACGTGAATCACCAAACCAGGCATGCGGTCCTCAATCTGAACTCGCCTTGGTTTGGTAACCGTGTTCTAAGGGGATCAAAACCCCTCAGAGGCTAGTTACTTCCAGGGCGTTGGGGGAACCGGGCCACCGCTATTCTTCCACGGCGTAGGCGGCACAGGACCACCGGAATTTTTCCACGGCGTAGGCGGTACAGGTCCTCCGCTGTTGGCCATTACGATGGAACCATCACCATGGGTGACGACCACCGTTTTCAGACTCATTGCTCCGACCAGTACGAGCATGGCCAGAAATACAACTGTGAGTTTACGTGACATTGTGCCTCCGAGGTTTGGAACAACCCAGGAGACAGTGTATCTCTTAAGACACCAATGTCAACTAGCTCAGCCGATGAGCCTGTTTCGAATCGATACACACCAACTCGTCCCATCCTTTCGATAAACTTTCGCCTACCCTGATAGGTGGGACAGTGTCCGATCCAGTGCAGGATAGGTTTTGGAACTGTACTGGTCAACAGTACCATGGTACCAAGGATTATAGTACCGGCTTGGCTGCATGGACAGGCGAGAAGCTTTCTGGGTCTTTTGGTGATTGCGGCTAAACGCGTTTCTCAGCACGTCCTTTAGACAATGCAATGAAACTTGATTGGACTAATCATTGAGTAGTGTTTCGCATGGAAGTTCGTTTCGGTCAGATGGGCGCGGCGCCTTGACACGTTCGCAGGCGAATCCGTAGCATAAAGAACTGCGTCACGCCGGCGTAGCTCAGTGGTAGAGCGAGGGTCTCATAATCCCTAGGCCGTGGGTTCGATTCCCCCCGCCGGCACCAATTTTGCGCGCATTTGTCGGTCGGGATCCGAGGTCGTAATCCATCTCGCGAGCGACTGAATTCCCTTCCACGACGATACTTCCCACGGCCATTCCCGGCACGAAGAGGGCAAGGGCCGGCCATCCAGGCCGCTAACGGTGAGCGAGCCGCTGAGGACATGAACCAGGCAAGCGGCACCGCGGCAGTGCCTAAGGCCGCGATACCCTTCTTGGAACCCTGAGTTTCGCGATCAACACGCCGTCCCTATAATTTCGCCCCGTGGAGTTTCCGCCTCAACCAGCACGCCCCGCAAATTGCTTGACTCGCCTCGCATCCCCACGGATAAAATGTTCGACAAAATCCGGGAGGGGGCTGTGGGAAACAGTTCACATGAATCTATCGGATGGAGCTGAGGAGCAGAGGCATGAATGATCGCGCGGAAGCTCCCAGCATTCTGCGCGAATCTGTTGTCGTCGTATTCGTCAACTCCGTAGCTGGTGGAGGCCGGGCGCACTTCTATCTGGCACAAATCCAGAAACTATTCGAATCGTTCCAAGTTCATGCGCAATTTGTAATGACGGGCAGTGCGGCGGAACTCGAGTCATCCGCGCAAAATGCCATTTCGCATGGACAGCGCGTGCTTTTTGCGATGGGTGGCGATGGAACGTTTCAAGCGCTAGCGAATGCGGCGTTCGGGGCCGAAGCACTCTTAGGTGTCCTCCCCGTCGGTGGAGGAAATGATTTCGCCGCCGCACTCGGGTTGCCGGACGATCCCGTCAAAGCGGGGGAAGCCATCCTGCGGGGCAATCAGCGCTTTGTTGATCTTGTGAGAGTACGTACAGCCGAGGGGCGAACACGGTTGTATGCAGGTGGAGGAGGTGTTGGGCTTGACGCAGAGGCAGCACGCTACGCGAGTGGTGCGTGCCGATGGCTTCCCGGTCGACTGCGCTATATCTCCTCAGCGCTGCGAGCACTGGCGGGGTACGTGCCCATCGAAGTCCGCATAGACTTTCCGGGGAGCAATCTCATCTCGTGGGAAGCAAAAGCGTTGCTCGCAGCCGTGCTGAATTCCTCTTCCTATGGCGCCGGTCTGAGACTGGCCCCTGGAGCAGCTGTTGATGACGGGTCGCTCCACGTTGTCCTGATCGAAGATATCGGCACGTTCGAAGTATTGTGGCTACTACCGCGGCTGATGGGGAGCGGTGAACTTCGAACTTCACGCGTGAAACGATGGCGCACCCAACGCGTGCAGCTCACCACGGACCGGCCATGCATGTTCCATGGTGATGGAGAGATTCTGGGGACAACGCCGGTGGAAATCGAAGTGGTGCCAAGGGCGGTTCAGGTCTTGGCTCCCGCACTTCGCTAGGCACTCGCCTATTGCAGATGACGCCGCGCTACTGCGTATTCTTGTGAAACACTTTGCGACTAAGATCTGGCCCTAATTCCCTTCGCTGGACATTTTCCAATTGAAATGCGGCGCCGAAAATAAGGCGAGCGGACCAGCCCGCCGCCAAGCCGCGCTGCCGCTGCACGTGGAAAAACTTGGCTGGGCGATTCGCGGAGCAACTACACAACCGCGCAACTGCCGGGGCTTTATTGAATCAGATCTAATACGAGGCCGGTGTAACGCCGCTGGAAGCCCGCGAACTCGCCAAAGATGGGAGACTGGACGTTGTTGTATACGTCGTGTGGGTTTTGGCGATTCGTGATGTCGGTCGAATATACGCCGAGACGAACCTTGTGAGTCTTGGAGCGCTCAGTGCGCGGTATGTGGACGGCAACCTCCCGGTAAAGCCTGACGTCAAGCGAGAAGTAAAAGGGGAAACGCTGGTTATCGGGCACACCGACATAGTTCTGCAGAACGTCTACGTTTGAAAATGGCAATCCCGAATGCACGTCAGCTACGGGACTGATGACCATTTTCCAAGGAAGTCGGAAGAATCCTGAAGCTACAACGCGATGGGGAACGTCCGAGGACAGGATACCTGTAGCATTCGGTCGAATTACCGGAATCTGGAAAGGGACAAGAGTATCCGAGAGCGGGTTGAGGTCACCGCGACCCCGGCTCCAGGTGTAGGACAGGCTCATATCGGCGCGCTCGCCCAGGCGATAGTGAGCGGTGATGTCAGCCTGGCGATACTGTGAAACTGCCGTGTTCTTTAGAGCCAGCAATCCGCCTCCTCCGGCGGCATTGAGCACCGGATCCAGAAAAAATAGGCCTGCGGTGCGGCTGTCAAGGTAGCTAGCCCGGAGATTAAGATTCTTGCGCACTTGGTGTTCAACCACGAGATTCCAGCTAAAGGTGCGAGGGCTTGATCCAGGGTCGCGCGGCACGCCGGGCGCACTCGGGGGCGCGCCCGAAAGAAGATAAGAATTCACTAGAACGACGGGCTGACCTATCAGCGCGCCGGAGGAATCGAAGAAGCTGAGTACACGCGTCTGGTTGCTAGTGAAGTCTGCCGCAAGCAACGGGACGTGGCCGTAGACCTCGGCAGCACCGGCGCGAATGACTGTCTTTCCGTCATTCAGCGAATAGGCTGCGCCGATGCGCGGCGCAAAGGCGGCCTCGCGGCCGATGGATTGACTGGTCAAACGTGCTCCGAAGTTGAGCGTCAAATGGCCGTTCAGAGTCCAGTGATCCTGGATAAACTCCGCGACCTCCGCATCCGATGCGCCCAACAAGCCGGCGCCTTGAAAGTCGATCCGTTCGGCAACCGAGCCATCCTGCGCCAGCAGTTCGATAGGGTGGGAGATGCTGCTACCGTCATAGTCACGATATAAGATGTCCGTCCCAAACCTCACTTCATGGCTACCGTGCCAGGACTTCGCTGACAGCTGATACGCGGGCAAGACTTCCAATTGGTTGGCTTCACGGTTCCAACTATTGAAGTAATTGCCGCTCCACCCTTCGGGTGAGATTTCCATGTCGGCGGGACCCTGCCCGCGGGCATTACTGTCGAATCGGGTGTACCGAACCATGGTGTTCAGCAACGCTCCCGAATCGAACTGATAGGAATCGGAGAAGCCGATGGATACTCCGCTTCGGCCATAGTTCGTGGACGCGGTTTGCGGGATCAGCGCATTGATGTTGGCGAAGTCGAGCTCCAGGGGAAAAACATTGACGTTGAAGTTCAGCACGTGCCGAGGCGAAAGTATCAGCTGAAGGTTCGTGAAGGACGTCACACTTCGCGTCTTGATCTCATTCTCCGGAAACGACAGCCCGCGCACAGGCTGTCTCCGCAACTCGTACGTGACCTCTTCGGAGAAATTCATTTTGTTCTTGATGATTGGGCCGCCGAACTCAAATCGTGGCGTCCAGTTAGCGAGACCAACGAGGGAATCGTTCTTTCCCCTGAATGCCGGGATGAAATCCCGCAGCTTGTAATCCCATATACCGGTGGGAGGCTTCGTTTCGATCGTCGTCAGGCCACCTGAAAAACCTCCGTATTCAGAACTCTCAGGTAAACTGTAAACGGTCATGGATTGAATGATGTCAACAGGAATGGGAATCGAGAAGCTTCCCGAGACGGGATCCACGTTTTCCGCCGAGTCAACCACGAGCATCCCCTGACTTTCAGCCTGGCCCTTGAATGTCAGTTTGCCCGTGGAAGTCCGAATGACACCCGGTATCAAAGATAAAGCCTCTGTGAATTTCTGGGTAGGCAGAGGCAGACTCTCCAATTGATCGGTGTTGACCGTGGCAGTTATCGCTACATTCTGAGTGGCAATTTCGGCGGCTTCTCCTTGAACTTCGACTTGCTGACTGACGGAACTAATCTGCAGAACGACGTCTTTGACAAGCGCCTGGTCCGCTCGGAGGGTTATCGTAGCGGACCAGGGCTTAAAACCATCGGCACTCGCTTCCAGTGTGTAGATTCCGGCGGCAAGATGGGTGAACTCGTAGCGGCCGTCCGCATCGGTCACCGTCGATTGGGGTGCCGGTCCCACGGACGGACCCGTCAACTTCATGGTGACTCCGACAAGGCTATTCGTGGTCTCCTCCCCGGAGACTACATTGGTCCTGCCAGTAACAGTGGCTTTGGGAACGTTTGAATTTGCATCCTGCGGTTGCCGAGCGAAAGTCGGATAGGCGAGCAGCAGCAACGCGATAGAAATCGCGCAGCAAGCGGCGAACAATACTTTTCGAGCTATTTTCATTGCAGTTGCGGTCAATCTCCGAAGCCGAAAAGAGATGTTCTCGGACGAAGACTTTTTTTCCACCCTCGATTGATGATTCGACGCTCGAAGCCCTCCGGGAGTTGCGTTATAGTTTCGGCGGTGTGCCCGAATTGCCCACTAGTGCGCCAATACCGCGTAAAAGCTAGTGCTGACCGCAGGTCGTGCTGAACTACGGCGTATCCTTATGAAACACCTTGCGGCAAATATCCGGCCAGAATTCCTTCAATTCGTTGTTCATACCGTCATACAGAATCACAAAGGCAAAAGTGGAGGCGTTTCGCGAGGCCGTGCGATCCTCCGGAATATGGTAGGCATTGGAGATTCCGGCTGCCACTGCATTGCCAGTCGATTCCGAGAAGTTGAAGCGTTCGTGCCCTGAATCGGTCCGAACGACAAAGAGCCGGTTGATAGCATGGTAGGCTCGGTGCGCAGAGCGCCCGTTTCCCAACTGGTAGTACCGCGGATCTTCATGGAGCAAGCTGGGGAAAATCGCCGTCGTCATATAGCTGCCGATGCTGTTGTCGGCGAAGGATGCGCCATAGCGTTTTCCGCCGTCCTGGGTGTCCGTTGTTTGCGGATTCGAGGGGGACGGGGCGGGCTGCTGGGGCTGTTGCTTCTGCGCCAACACCGGCGAAACGGCGATCAATAGTCCAATCAGAAGTGAAAGCGCGATATGACGCTGCATCCCATTTTGCCCGTCCATAGATAACTCCAATTATCTCCCGGGTCACATGCGTCCATCAACAAAAGGGATGAGGCCGTTTCCACAATGCTAGGTCCCAACTTAGATTCGCTCTACGAAGAAAGGGTTTTACCCGGATGCGACTCAGATGTAGGGATCTCGCCACTAGCCGGTGACGGTTTCGGGAACCGGCAAGCACTACCAGTTCGCGGACGCGGCTCGTCTGCCGATGGGAAACCTAAGTCAGCTTTTTTTCTTGTCGATTTTGAGATTCAGTACGATGTCCTTGCGGCTGTCGAAGCTGGAGACGGTACGGGTTGGGGATTTGTCACCCTCTTTTTCCGCATGTAATTCGTAATCGGCATTGGGATCCAGGCCGCTGGTGCGCACGTTTTTCAGAAAAACTACGCTGCCGGAAAGTGGGCTATCGGACTTGTCCACAACAACGCCGCGGACCGTGCGGAGCTGAGCTTCGTGCTTCTTGTCTTGGGCCACACCAACGGCCGCAAAAAGCGACAGAAATACCACCAGACCGCAGATGCTTCGCCGCACGTTCATCCCTTGCCTCCTGCAGTTGGCTGCATTCGGAACACCATGTTTTCCTCGCTCCCGCCGCTCTTCGTATCGATGGTGCGTGTCTGCTCCGCGAAGCCCTTTGTGTGGACCACCATCTCATAGTCTGAACCCCGGGGCACACGGACTGCAAATTCACCGCGGGAATTCGTGTAGCTCTCCCAGCGGAATTTCTTCTCTCCCGCCCTCCGGATGCGAAGCTGCACGCCCGGAAACGAAAGAGCCTTGTCCGTAAAGACCGTTCCGCGAATCAGGAAATCATTTATATGACTGTATTTTTTCTTGCCCGGTTTGCTCGGTGTGGCCGCAGACGCTTGCGAAGTTGAAGCAGAACTAGACGGTGCCGGCACAGGTTCCTGGGCCTGTACAAATGCCACGCTGAACGAGGCGACAAACACTGCCGTGCAGAGAATCGTGATCCACTGCGGGCGGTGCATTAGGTTGCTCCTTGCAAGCTTAGATGGCGACACGAGCGCAGGAGGATGCCAGGCGGGGTAGAGCGTACCTGTTACTC
>WNFP01002734.1_pt1 | contig 14066 bp, 12 predicted proteins | sample 5400201 | NCBI WGS metagenome assembly WNFP01 (sample SAMN13153355, study PRJNA577476) | soil metagenome | isolation source: 115 cm saprolite under Madrone tree | place: USA:California | collected 2016-06-14
TTCGATTGCGTTGGCGGTTCGTTATTCGAACCTTCACTCCGAACGCTCGGCCAACTCGGCCGCCAGGTGAACATTACTTCCGTCGGCGATCGCCGCGTCTGTTTCGATCTGCTCGATTTTTATCACCGGCGCCTCAGCCTCTTCGGCGTGGACTCTCGCGCCTATGACACCGTGGCCTGCGCGGCTATCCTCGACCAACTCACGCCTGGCTTCGAATCTGGCGCACTCAAACCGACCCCCATCGTAAAACGCTTCACGCTGGCTGATGCCGTCCAAACTTTCATCCAAGTGGACGACGGCTCTCTGCACGGAAAAGCCGTCCTCACTTTTCAATAAGCTGCCGAAAATTGTACCTCGACGTTCAAAAAGTATTGGGGACAGAATGCTTTCTCGCTCTGCACGTTGGGGCCGCGTCCGCGAAACCGGTTCAGGCGGTTGTGCTCACGGCGGTCTCGAAGTGTTCGCTGCCTTGAGCTGGCTGCGGGTCGCCATAGCTGTTGCGCGGGAGAGTGAAGATGATGATGAGACTGACCACGGCCAAAACAGGCAGAACGAAGATGCTGCCTTCGGGGCCGGTGCTTCCTCCACTCATAAGAGGTCTGCCAAGTGGATGCGTGGCGAGAAAATGGTGCTGCACCATGAGTCCGCTATCAGCAACACCATAGAGAAAGGACTGGGCCCAGTCCCAAGAGGCGTGGAAACCAATCGCCCACCACAGCGAGCCAGTGCGCCACAAACTGAAGCAGAAGACTAGGCTGGCAAGGCCGGCGGAGAGCAGGCCGATTTGAGACTCGCCCGGATTGTTTCCGTGATCAAGACCGAAGAGCAGGGAGAGGACGACCGCGGCTGTCCAAAAGCCGAACGCCTTACTGTGCCGGGTCTTGAATAGCCATGAATAAATGCCAGCGAGTCCACGGGTGAGAGTAAAGAGTACGTAGCCGCGAGTCAGATACTCCTCGAGCAGACCGACCAGCAGGAAAATCACGAGCCAGATTGCGCCGTAGCGCAGAGCTTCGGAGCCGAAGAGGAGCCGGCCATCAATGACGAGCAGGCCCGTCCTCCACAGAGTAAGAACCAACAGCGAGAGACAAATCACACCCCAAGCCAAGCCAACGAAGAAGTTAGGGAATTTGCGCCTGCCGCCGAGACCGTAGACCGAGTTGGGGCGTTTCTCGATTTTCGACATGATCCGGGTTACGAGAAGGGTCGCGAGAAAAGGTACGAATTCGGCGAAGAAACCGAAGCTAGGCGCGAGGGCCGTGTTGCCGCCGCCCCCTTTGGGAAAGAGATGCATCAGCCTGACGATGGCGCCCACGCCCTTCAGTAACGCGAACAGCATCGCAATGAAGATGCTGAGACTCCAGCCGGCCCGGAGCCCGTCTGCGCCGACGAAGATTTTATGAAGGGTGGATGGCCCTCCTGGAGCGAACTGTGCTTGGTTTGGCGCGGCGGTCTGTGTGTTTAGCGGTTCGTTGCTCGAGAGGTCGTTCGAATCGTTCAAAGGATCGCTCCTTGCTCCACGAATTGTATACGCAGATTAAGAGTTTTAGTTCCGAAACTTACCCGATAAACAGAAGTTTCATGCCATTCATACTTTCCGCATGCAATTCTTGCGGACCTGCCATGGGCTCAGCACGCCTATCCGCAATCCGATGAAACATTCGTTTGGGATCCTCCGCGCAACGACACGAAAAGCAGCGTCACGGCCGTGATGTCGCCCGTTGTCGCTTGTGCATCCACGCGGCTCAGCTAAATTTCGTGTGCGTCCAAACCGCCACCCACATTTGGTCTGGACTGAGAGTAACTCCGATGAGCACCCCAGCCCGCTCGATGCCGTGCCCGACCGCAACTCTGCAACACCGCATTTATTTCATCCCTCTAGCGCTCCTTCTGCTCGTCGCCAGCCTTTCCGGGTGTGGCCCGCTGACCCGTTGCGCAGGCTCGTACAGTTCCGGTGTCTGCACCAATGTTATCGTTCTGACTTCCATTCAAATTTCACCTGGAAACCCATCCATAACGACCGGGGCAAATCAGCAGTTCACGGCGATGGGTACCTTCGACGACGGAAGTAAGCAAGATGTGACCGATTCCATCACCTGGCGTTCGTCCGACCCGTCGCTGGCAACCGCCGACCACCACGGCATGGTCAGCGCACTAGCCATCGGCCGGCCCACAATCACAGCCAATTCTGACAACGTAAAAGCATCAACGACATTAATCGTTCTAGGCAACGCATCCGCTGATGTTCCACGCTTTGCCTTCGTTACCAATATGGCGGATTCGACTTTGTCCGCGTTCACGGTCAATCCAGCCTCGGGCCAGCTCCGCCACAATGGTTATCAGCTTGTCGGCAGCCTCCCGGCCTCAGTCGTAGTCGATCCACGCGGAAAATTCGTGTACGTGGCCAACTCCAACGACAGCTCCATCTCCGCGTTCGTGATCGACTCCTCGGGCAATCTTGCATCCGTGCCCGGCTCTCCGTTCAAAGATAGTTCCAACCCCGTTGCACTGGTCGTCGATCCTTCTGGGGACTTCCTCTATTCAGCAAACTCCGGCTCCGGAAACGTCGCCGCATACTCGATTGATGTTTCCTCTGGAGCTCTTACCCCGCTTGCCGGTTCCCCTTTCGCCGCAGGCGCAAATCCCGCGTCCCTGGCCATCGATTCCTCCGCAAAATTCCTCTATGTCGCCAATCCAACTTCAAACAACATTTCCGCATATACGATTGACCCAGCCTCCGGCACTCTCGCTTCCGTGAATGGTTCTCCGTTCACCGCCGGTGCCAGTCCGTCTGCCTTGTCCCTCGATCCCACAGGCCACACACTTTATGTCGCCAATTCTGTTTCCACCGATGTCTCCGCCTTTACTGTTGATGGCACGAACGGAAAATTGTCGCCCGTCGCCGGCTCTCCCTTCCCCACCGGCGCGGGACAGGAAATTTCCGGCATCACTGTCACTCCCAATGGCAAATTTGTCCTGATATCCAATTTTGGTTCAACCAGTATTTCAGTCCTCGCAGTCGACAGTTCCGGCGCACTGGCATCCGCTCCCGGATCACCATTCCCAGTCGATTCCAGTCCACGTGCGGTCCAGATGGATCCGGCCGGAAAGTTTGCTTATGTTCCTCAGCTCTCGGCGTGTGAAGTGGAAATTTTCTCGATTGCCGCGGATGGTTCGCTGACCGTCTCGAATCGCATTCGCACTCGTCAGCAGGCCGCTTCCATCGCTTTCAGTCTCGGGTCAACTGCCATCACCTACACGCCTAAATTCTTGTACGCAACAAATATGGTCAGCAATAACCTTTCTGCTTTCGCTGTGGCTCCGAACGGTTCACTCTCGCAGATTCCCGGAGCTCCTTTCACGACAGGAGCGAATCCGTTTGGCGTCGCGACAACGCCCTCGGGTAAATTTGTTTACGTCTCAAACGGACTCAACAGCTCGACCAACACTTATGAAAAATCGATCTCTGCTTTCTCCGTTGGCTCTGGCGGTTCTCTGACTCCCGTTCAAGGTTCTCCATTTCCCGCAGGCACGGGAACCGCCGGGCTTACTGTCGATCCCTCAGGACGGTTCCTTTACGCGGCCAACTTCTACGACTTTACGCTATCCGCCTATACGATTAATCCGTCGAATGGCGCATTGACTCCGATTGCGGGTTCGCCCTTTGCAACCGGTCAAGAGCCAGTCGCAGTCTCAATAGATCCCACAGGACGATTCGTCTACGTCGCCAATCAGAGAAACGACTGCGGAAATCCTGTCACCAATACTTGTCCCATCTCAGCCTTTAAGATTGACCCCGCTACTGGAAGTCTCACCGATATTTCCGGACCACTTTCGGGCGGCGGCGAACCCAGCGGACTCGCCATCGATCCGACCGGAAAGTCTCTCTATCTCGCCAGCCAGGGCGCAGCCTTCGTGTCGCAATATTCAATCAACGTGGACGGGACCCTCGCCTACATCACCTCAAGCACTTCTCCGCCATCAACTGCGGCCGTTTCTGTTGCTACCGATTTGTCCGGAAAGATCGTTTTCTCTGATTTTGCCCTGTTTCCCGGATCGACCGTCAACACCTTTCTGCTGGATACTTCGTCTGGCAATTTGCCGCCGATTCCCTCCAGCTCTGTCACTGCGGGCTACACGCTTTTCAACATGACTCTTGATCCATCGGGAAAATACCTCTATGTTCCAGACAAAGGCGCGCCCAACTCTTCAGGACAGATCTGGGCATATTCGCTGGACCCGGTGACCGGGATCCTCACCGCAGCCCCTTCTTCCCCATTCGCAACCGGTACCGAAACCGCCTCAGTCGCAGTTACCGGGAGAATTCAATGAGCTCACATACATTCGCAAGCGACGTTGCGTCCGCCAACCACGGCCAGTCCGTGACCGCGCTTTTACCAGCATGCCGAACGGCTAGGCCTTGGCCAGACTCGCTATTAATTGGCGTCGTCACCCTCTTCATGGCCCTGTGCTTCGCTGGATGCGGTTCGAGCAGTTCCCCTGCTCCTGCTCTTGCGCCACCGCCTCCGGCACCAACCTTGACCATTGCCGGTCCCAGCGGAATCCTCGCCACCGGCGCAGATCGCACGTTCACCGCCGCGGTAACCAACTCCACCAACCAATCCGTAACTTGGTCGGTGGTCGAATCCGGCGGCGGCTCCGTCACTTCTGCCGGCGTTTACACTGCTCCCGCGCTCCCGGGCACTTTCACCATAAAAGCCGCTTCAGTCGCCGACCCCGCTGCCTTCACAACCGCCAGCGTCCCTGTAGTCATTCCTGTCGGCCACATCACCGGTTATGACGTTGGCGTCGATTATCACGCCACCACCAGCGATTTCGTCAGCTCCGCATTCATCACCCAATACAATGTGCCGGCCGTCCGGCAAACCGTGCTTACCCAATTGCAAGGTATGGTTGACCGCGGCGCTACGGTGTTCTCAACGCGCGTCTGGTTCGTCAACGAACCCGGCGAAGTCGTTGGCCCGCAAGATGCCTGGCGAGCCACTTTTCCGATGTCCGACCAGGAACAGGCAAATTTGCGTCTGTACGCTCAGGATGTAGCCAAGCTCATCGGGTCTGGCGGCAATCGCCCGCGTCTCGATATCTGCATGCTCTGGCTCGGCGCCGCGGATTACACGCGAGGAGATCTGACCAGCGGACTCGGCTGGACACCGCTTACTCCCAACGTGTTCACCACTCGTGTCGAACAAACCACTGACAAGCTCCTCGATGCGGTGACAAACGTTCTCCGCCCGGACGGCGTGTCAGTTGTTGACACCATCTACATGGAAGGCGAAGTCACGATCGGCGCCAAAGCCAATCAGGATTGGTTTCTCACCACTCACTACCCGCGTTTCGTTTCCCGAGTTTCCGCCGCAGGTTTCAATCCTGCCGTGTATTTCATCACCGCCACTTTCCTGAATGACCAGCCGCTCGCTCCCGGCTATGTCGACGCGAATTTCCCCATCCTGAACGGCCACCGCACCATGTTCTGGATTTATCGCAGCCTGAATTTTATGGTGAACAACGGCTTGCCGATCCCCAAACGAATTGACTTCTCGTGTTACACCGATCCCGCAGCCGGCCCGATGCCGGACATTCTCACGCGTGCTCTGGACGACGCCGACGCTACTTTGCCCTCGCTCGGCGCTCCCAAATCTTACGGCGCCGCCGAAACCTATTACTTCCTCGATGACGGTATGCGCAAAACGCTCGGTCAAGCCTTCGCATCGGAAGCCGCCAAGAACCCTCGCATGCAGCGCGTCACCTTCTGGACCTCGCCCGATGGCGGCGGCCCGGGCGTCAATGCTGCGTACCCCTTCGCCATCGAAGACTTTTTTCCGCCGCTCACGCCATAAAGCGCGATAATTCGACAGGCGAGTTATAGGAGCTTCAGTCCCAATTCCGGTAATGTTTGAATATGACTCGACGGCGCGCTCTGGAATAGCTAAATCAATATTTTTCGTCCAGAACATACAATTGTTTTCACATATTTTCGAGAAAATTCCACATCGACCAAATGTTTACAATTTTCGCATCCAGATATTCTTGCTTTCGTATCTCAGCAAGTGTATTGCCCGGGAGCTTTTAGTTCCGATTGCCTCTCGGGGGAAAAATTAATTGCGAAATTCGCTGCGATTTACGTGGTTGTTTTTTGGATTGGTCTTGTTCGCTGGCTCTGCTATACGCACAGCTGGCCAGACGGTTAAGAGTGAACCCTCTCCGTTCTCATCACAAGCCACTCCGGGCTACACAAAAGCGTCACCAGTGCCGCTAGGCTCAGTAGCGGCTGCAAAAACAGCGCTTGCAGGACCTATGCTGATTTTTCCGCTCAACGCAAAATCATCGCGGGAAGTCTTCATGAGAAACAACGCCGCCGGCACAAATGCTGGTGCAAATAACGCAGCGGCAAGCAGTCGCGATACCGGCGGCGTTCCTCACGCTCCTGGAGGAAACATGCCTGGCCTCGCAACGTTACCCACGTTTGCAGGAGCCTTTGCCGCTCAAGGAGGCCCTTTTGCGGGCAAAGTCTCCCCCTACATCATGATCGGGAACGATCCTGCCCTCGGCGGGGTAACGGAAATTCCCACACACATCACCACGATCTCGCTCAATCTTCTCAGCGTGCCCGCCGGCTTTTCCGCCAGCGTCCCAATTAGTTTCGAGACTCTCTTCACCAATTCTCCAAACTTCGCGGGAGCAAACTACACTCCGGGCCAGCACATTCAGTTCGCCGATGCGATTCAGCGCGCAGAATTCTTCCACACCATGGGCGCAAACTGGCACACGGAATTGGACCCGAATGTCGCCAGCCGCGTCACAATTGATATACCGCGCCACGTTCAGGTGCAGTTGCCGGACGGCACCATCGTGACCGTGCAATCGTACTTTGTTGGCCGCGCGCCGGACGGATCGGAATTCGTCGAGTTGCTGGACTTGCTCTTCAACGCCCTATTTTTCAACCAGGCCGTGAACGACATTATCGCCAACAATTACACTACCGATGCCTTCAACATGCAGGCCTGGCCCAATACTTATTTGTTTTCCATCGACAGCAAAGGCAAATTCTCCGACTGCTGCGTGCTCGGTTTCCACACTTATATTTTCGATCCCACTGTCACGCCTCAACCTCGCTGGATTTTCGCCTTCTCCAGCTGGATCTCCCCAGGATTGTTTGGCGCCGGATTCCAGGATGTCACCGCGCTCTCGCACGAAACTTCGGAAGCCTTCAACGACCCCTTCGGAGACACCCCGGTGCCAACTTGGCAGTTCCCAGGCCAGCCCGCGACTTCAAAGGTTTGCCAGGGGAACCTGGAAACAGGTGATCCCGTAGAAGTATTGCCGACCGCCACGGTGGGCATTTTGTTGAAGGACAAGAATCAGACTTTCCTTTATCATCCGCAAACCGAAGCCTTGTTGCAGTGGTTTGAAATGGGCAAGACTTCGGACGCCATCGGCGGCGCGTTCAGCTATCCAGATACGACGGCGCTGACTCAGTCCGCAGTGCCCTGTCCCCAATAGCTCAAGTCAGCCTTGTACAAAATCCGTTGCATGGCGAAGCCACAGGCGTTCCCTGTGGTTTCGTTCTTTGCATCCCTTCGTGCAAGCTCCCGCGCTTGATTGACTTGCCCTCGGGCAAAAACTAATATGTGCGTCCAGTGGCGGACTCCGTTTCTTTCATCGGCCAGACCATCTCACACTACCGCATTGGGGAAAAGCTCGGTGGCGGAGGCATGGGTGTGGTTTACAAGGCCGAAGACATCCGTCTCGGCCGATTCGTCGCCCTAAAATTTCTGCCAGACGAAGTTGCACACGATCCGCAAACCCTGGAACGATTCAGGCGCGAAGCGCGCGCGGCTTCCGCACTGAATCATCCCAATATCTGCACGATTTATGAAATCGACGAAAGCGACGGGCGAACATTCATCGCCATGGAGCTGCTCGAAGGAAACACCCTAAAACACCTGATTGCAGGCAAGGCGATTGCTATCGAACAAGTTCTGGAACTGGGAATCCAGATTGCCGATGCTCTGGACGCTGCGCACGCCAAAGGCATCGTTCACCGCGACATCAAGCCGGCAAACATTTTTGTCACCGGGCGCGATCAAGCCAAAGTGCTCGATTTCGGGCTGGCCACGCTGACGGCCAATCCGGAGGTCGAGGCCGTTTCAACGGGCCCCACAATGACGTTTGAAGCGCAGTTGACGAGTCCCGGCTCCGCCATTGGCACCGTCGCCTACATGAGTCCGGAGCAGGTTCGCGGAAAACCGCTGGATGCGCGGACGGATCTATTCTCGTTTGGTGTGGTGCTGTACGAGATGAGCACCGGAGTGCTGCCATTTCGTGGAGAAACTTCGGGAGTCATCTTCGAAGCGATTCTCAATCAGACGCCGGTTGCTCCAGTGCGGTTGAATCCGGCGGTGCCGGCCAGGCTCGAAGAAGTCATCAGCAAGACGCTAGAGAAGGACCGCGACGTCCGCTGCCAGTCCGCGGCGGAATTGCGGGCCGACCTCAAGCGGCTGAGGCGCGACACCGAGTCGGGAAAATTCACGACGCAGGTGGCAACCGCGCAAAAGGTGGCTACGCCGCCAAGGAAGAGGCTATTGGCAATTGCGGCGCTCGCGGCGATTGTGGTTGCAGGTGTCGCCGCAGGATGGTTTCGTTTGCGCACGGCGCCGGCAAAATCGCCGCGATCCGCGCCGACACAGCAACGTCTAACTACGAACTCCAGCGAAAACGCGGTCTCCGCATCGGCAATTTCGCCGGACGGAAAGTATCTCGCGTACGCCGACAAATCAGGAATCTATCTGCGACTGATGGCTACGGGCGAGATTCACCCGCTGTTACCGAAGGGGCATGACGTGACTTCGCTGGGCTGGTTTCCGGACAGTTCACAACTGTTCGCATCGTGGGCAACGCCGGAAAACAAATTAGAACTTTGGACGCTCTCCATCCTGGGCGGCGCTCCGCGGAAATTAAGCGACGAAGGCTGGGCAGCGTCGGTATCGCCGGATGGCTCACAGATTGTATTTTTGAAATCGCCGTCGGCATACGGCGACACGGGCCTGGAAATCTGGCTTATGGGGACGAACGGAGGTGAGCAGAAGAGGCTGGCCTCGGCTTCAGGAAACGTTCTTTCTTCTCCGGTGTGGTCTCCGGACGGTCATTCAATCGCTTATCTAAAACAACAATACGAGTGGCTCGCGTCGGCGGCTTCGATCGAGCTTCTTAGCCTGGGGCAGGGCAAAGAAAAAACAGTGTTGACGGACCGGCGTTTGGATGTGGGACTTCGATGGTTGCCGGATGGACGATTGCTGTATGTGATGTTTGAATTGCCGCCAAACCAGGATAATTCCAACATTTTCGCTTCGATGTTGTACTCTGCGACTGGGACGTTCGAAGGGACACCAGAGAGAATCACCAGCGGTGAAGGATTGATCGCTCAACCGAGCATCACCGCGGATGGAAAGAGGCTGGTGTTCAACCGGGTGAATTTGCAACTGAATGTCTATGTTTCGGAATTTTCCACGAAGAGCGGCAAGGCGAGTACGCCCAGACGCTTGACGCTCGATGAGACCGACGATCAGCCGTTCGACTGGACGCCGGATAGTAAGGCGGTCATATTCATATCGGGTCGAACCGGGAAGCCGAACATTTATAGGCAGCGGATCGACGAAACGGCGGCAGAGATGTTGGTTTCGGGTCCAGAAGACCCGGAGATTTGCCGCGTAAGCCCGGACGGCACACAAATCTTGTATCTGACCAGCACGGCCGGAAACGATACAGCAAAAAGATCACGCGTAATGCGAGCGCCGCTGGACGGTGGGGCACCGCAGGAGGTGGTCGCGGCCCCTGGAATCGGTAACATTGCATGTTCGCGGGCACCGGCCAACATCTGCATTTACTCTCAGCAGTCGAGCACACAGCTGGTATTCACGTCATTTGATCCGGTGAATGGCAATGCCCACGAAGTGGCAAGGACAAGACGGGAAAGCGGCATTGAGAATTCGGGACTTTCTCCCGATGGAAAATTAATCGCCGTAATCAAGTCAGGCGAGAAGCGCATCCGCCTGCTATCGATTGCGGGTCAAACAACTCGAGAAATTGTGCTAAAGAACTGGAGTTCTTTTTCCTCAGTCGATTGGGCCGCGGATTCGAAAGGGCTTTTTGTTACGAGCAATCCGACTGGTTGGAGATCGAGCTTGCTGTATGTGGACCTGGCCGGCAATGCGCACGAACTTTGGCAGGTGAAAGGTTCGTTACAATCGTGGGGTATCCCGTCGCGCGACGGAAAGCATCTTGCAATTCCGGCACCCACGACCCGCAGCAACGTCTGGATGGCAGAAGGATATTAGGAATCACCGTGATAGGACGCAAATCGAGATTGTGTTCCTCAATGCTTGCCGTCGATACGGAAAACGCGCTGCACTGACCCCTTAGAGACACGGCGGTGCCAACTTGGTAGTTCCCAGGTCAGCCCGCGACTCGAAGCTTTAAGTCTTGGTTTTCGGAGCTGCCTTGCGAAAAAGAGCCGACATGAAAAAGATATTCCTGTTCGCCTGGCTCGCCGCGGGATGCGGCGCTGTGAATACTCCTATTCCCTGCAACCCCGGTCACTCCGAATGCGAACGTCACCGGCCAACACGATCTAGTGTTGACTTCCACGAACGGACATGGGACGACAAATATCTATACAAACTTTGCCCAAACCGAAACGACACTCACGGGCGCGGCTAATACGCTCGTCTGCCAGTCGAATGATTTGTCACAATGCTTTGGCAATGATGCCCCGGTTATTTCTATCACCCCGAGTGGAACAGTAAACGCACGGCCGTCACGATAACGATAACCTACCCGAACATGGCCGGAGCCGATACCGTATCCCTGGTTGGCACGGCGACCGGACTCAATCTTGTCGGAACTTACACCGACAGTCGGGGCGACGTTGGAACTTGGACTGGAACCGCCGCGAGTTCACTTGGTGCAAGCTACACCGGAACGTTCAATTCGACTTCGAGCCCGCTGCCCTACGGCTCCAAGTATTGTGATTTCGCTTACGCAAGATGCCAGCTTCAATCTGGCGGGAACGGCGACCATCACCAACTCCCGATGTATCAGTTCCCTCACTTTGTCGGGTCAAGCGATCGGTGAGGCGTTCAGCCTGACCGATGCGGCGAGCAAAGCAGTCATTCTCGCCCTGCCGACTGGGGACAATTTTACCTTCAGCTACAATTTTGATCCGGCTGCGGCTAACTGCGCCGGAGACATTGGGCGCGGAACGTTTGTCACAAACAAGTCCCCTTGGGACTACTGAAGATACGGCTGGATGCTTGTTGTTGACGGTCACGAAAAATAACAAAAGCATCTGATTGCGGGCGGATGCCGGCGCACCCGGGCACCGGCGTCAACTCCGATCATCCATTCTCCAATTCGCCTGAATTTGTTCTACCCCGGAGTTCTTACGCCCTTCTTCAGCATTTCAATGGCTTTGTCTAACCTCTTCAATCGTGTTTCTTGCTTTTTGGCTTCCGTTATCCAACGGCAGTACTCCTTGCGGTGTGTGTAACTCAATTTCTCGAAAACTGGAAGCAGCCCCTCTTGCGTCATCAAGTTTTCAAATTGAGCAGGAACTTCGACGGTTCTTACCTCTTCATCTTTCCAAACAACCACCTCAATGGTATCGCCCGGACCTTTCCCAATCTGTTCGCGTATGGCCTTAAGCATGCCCAGCATGTGAAGTGGATTACCGTATTTGATAAGCGAGCCCCGATACGGAACGCCATCGAAAGTAGCCTTTACAGACACCTTCGCTTTGGTAGCGAATTCCTTCTCGGTATCGTACGGAAAAAGCACATAAGCCCCTCCGCCGTCGCCCGCTTCAATTTTCGCTTTGAATTTGTATTTCTTCATTGCTGGTCCTGTAACCATGCTGCCCCGATCACCCGGAATTAAACCACTTTTCGTTGTCTGGCGAAACATTTCGGCAGCCTCCCGCGTTTCTCCGGTAGACCCTTTCACTAGGCCCCCAAACGGCAAGGGAGGCGCATGAGTTTCACCAAGAACCCAGGCAGATTCGCAGGGCTGCTGTACATTCTCATGTCGATAGCAGGCTTCTTCGCCGTGGTGTGTGTCCCCAGCAAGCTGATCGTTCACGGAAACGCCGCGGTGACGGCCAGCAACATCGCGGCCTCCGAAACGCTCTTTCGCGTCGGCATCGCGGGCCAACTCATCAGCCAGGCGGGTTTCCTCTTCGTGGCTTTGGCTTTGTACGAACTGCTCAAGGGGGTCAACCGGCGCTACGCCTCGCTCATGGTGACATTGGTTGCTGTCGCGATCCCGATAGCGTTTCTGAATGAGCTGAACTCCATCGCTGCCCTCGCCCTCTGCGCGGGGCCGATTTCCTATCCATATTCGAAAAGCCTCAGCGGGAGGCTCTGGCTATGCTGTTCCTCAATCTGCATTTTCATGGAATTGTTGTTGACGAAATATTCTTTGGCCTGTGGCTCTTACCGCTTGCGCTTCAAAATCGCCGCCTGACTCAGCCCCCATCACGTCCGTTGGCTGGTATGAATTCGATTCAAATTATTTAGTTGTCTCCATAACAAGCGAGTGTTAAATAACCCTCGCGAGGATGCTACCGATGAACAGCGGAAGCTGGTATTGGCCGGACGTCTCCGATTTGGATGGCGCGAAAGACGCCACACGTTATGGAATGTGTGTGCCGTCGTTGTTGCGACAGTCACCGCGTTTTTTGCCATGCTCTCGCTTTTCGGCACTAGTGTCATGGGTATATCTGCGTCTGCTCTTCTGGACGCCGCCGTATTCGGAGCCGTCGCTTTTGGACTCTCGAAGTATTCGCGCTTCGCAGCGGTTGCCGGGTTTGCGTTCTTTCTTGGTGAAAAAATCTATGCCTACATTGTTACTGGCAGCATTCTTGGCGTCGGCGTCCTGGGCATAGTCATTTTGTTTGGCTTTCTTAACGGTATCCACGGTGCCTTCGCGTATCAAAAATTGCTCGCAACTGCCCCTCCCCAGCCCGTTTCGCCCACCGCCGCGTCAGGGCCGCTCTGAGGTTCCAGCATTGCCTAATAGGTTCCGCCGGGTGCCCCATGCGCCGACGGTGCGCATGGGTTCTTCTGCCCCGTCACGCCCTCGCGGGAAATTGTGAGACACTCGCAACATCACACCAACGTGTCACCCGCAGGACCCCGCAGTGGACAACGAATCAAAATGCCCGGTAACCGGCAAACGCCAGTACGCCACCGAAGGCGAAGCCCTGGCCACAGCCGCTCACCAGATCGCCACCGCCAATGCGCCAAAAGATCTTCGGGCCTATCGTTGCTCATGGTGTGACGCCTGGCATATCACGAAAAATCAAGCCGATCCGAAGAGGCTCCCACGTCGCAAGTAGTCTTTCCACCTCTCGGCGACACACAAAAATCTAACTCACGCCCGGTCGCCAGCCTCGCGCGCACTTGAGGGTCGGAGTTTCAGCTCCGACAAAATGATCACTCCTTGAAGAACCGCAACATAAGCACAGACCTGAGATCAGCTTCCGGACATCCGATAACGATGATCGGCCAGACAATCGGAGCTGTTTATCCATTTGGGCCCAGTCAGCATCGAGAGATTCCTAAGTTCTTTGGGCACGGCCTTGCCAATTCCGAAAACGAAATCGATGCCGCAAGCCATAAACGTGAACACGTTCTTGTGATCCTTGAGCGCAGCGCACGGCGCAAAAAAGACATGGCGATGGAGTTCGTCCGTGCAGACGTTGATTTTTAGATATGCTAGCGGCCCAGACCGGTTTCGCTCAATAGGTACCGCCTCAGTTCCTCGTTATAGCACGTCGCTTCCTGTAAGCCTTCCGCCATGCCACCAACTTCCCATTCAGCCGCAAAAATCCCGTAACTCCTTCCCTGCCACACGTTTTCAAAATTAAAGATAGCCGTTCCGTTTCGGGTGCGGGCTCTACTTGGAGCCCGCCATGGATTTGGAACGCCTCGACTCCCTCGACGCCCTCCCTTTCTTGCTTCCCCTCCCTCACCGGAGTACCCTTCCTCGAA
>WNFP01016805.1_pt1 | contig 14058 bp, 12 predicted proteins | sample 5400201 | NCBI WGS metagenome assembly WNFP01 (sample SAMN13153355, study PRJNA577476) | soil metagenome | isolation source: 115 cm saprolite under Madrone tree | place: USA:California | collected 2016-06-14
AGGGGATGACCGCGCCTGTCGTCTTCTCTCCTATGGTTCGCTCCCGCTGGCGCTCCAGGACGGCCCCCAGATCCGGCGTGAGGGGAAACTGGCGGCCCTCATCATTCTTGGTCTCGCCGGGCTCCAGCCGGAGCCACCCACTGCGAAAGTCCACGTGAACCCACTGGCGGGTCAGGATCTCCGACTTCACACGCCAGCCCAGGATGTAGGTGACCTCGAAGACGGGCCTGAGGTCGACGGGAAGGTGGGCGAGCACGGCATCGAATTCGCTCCGCTCGAAGAATCCTCGGCCTGCTTGCATGTAGTCGTTTGGACGATCCGACACGCGGGGCCAGCCCAAATCTGTTTTCTCCAGCCGGCCGATGCCTTGCCGCGGCTGTGCCTGATCGGGCCACAACTTCAGATTCGGGCAGGCACTTCCTGGATCCGATATCCGACTCTCTGCAGGCAGCCGGCACCAGGGCGTGGCAGCCTCCTGAGTACGGAGTCACGGCAGTCGGGCGTTTTGACACGGCTGTTCAACCCGCCTAGACTCCCGTCACGTCCTACGAGCTCACCAGTCGGCCCTGCAGGAGATCCGCGATTCGGCGGCGTTCAACTGGGCTTCCTCTGCTCTTGATCCTTGGCATGCTCCTCGCCGCGCCGCTCGTCGCCCGGGCGCAGCAGGTGGGGAAGATTGCTCGTGTCGGGGTTCTAGATTTCGGTCGAGTTCCCAGCCCAGACGAGATAGCGAAGGAGCCGTTTTCCAAGGCGATGAGGGAGGTCGGCTGGGTCGAAGGCCAAAACATCGTCATCGAGCGGCGGTACGGCGAGTCCGCCGATCAGCTTCACGCATCTGCCGTCGAACTGGTGCGGCTCAAGGTCGACGTGCTAGTAGTTCCGAGCTGCGGCCTGGCAAAAATCCCCCAAGGTGAGACAAGGACTCTCCCGATCGTGGTCTACGCCTGCGAGGGTGCGGGCCGGGCCAAGACCCCGTCGTGAGACCCGTGCCGTGCCGGAGAACGGCAACAGGGGAAGGCCACAGGGCCTTCCCCTGTTGAGGCGGCGCGCTCGGAGGAGGACGAGTCGCGGCGCGCCTTACGGCACGGTGATGGTCGTGCCGTCACCCGTGGCGGTGATGGAGAACGTCCCGGAGGTGCTCGACGCGTACCCGTAGGCGCCCCAAGCGGGCGTGCCACCCGGAGGCGGCGCGGGCACGGAGGCCATGAAGGGGCCGGCGCTCTGGTTCAGGCCGTTGACGGCGGCCGCGGTCAGCGCGGTCAGCGCCGCCGGCAGCGTGCCCATGTGGGTCGTGTAGATGCTCACCGCGGAGCCCAGGGTCCGCGTATCGGCCTGGGCCTTGGCCACGCGTGAGCGAGCCTGGACGTTGGCGTAGAAGACGATGACCATGGCGGCCAGGATGCCGATGATGGCCACCACGATCATCAATTCGATGAGCGTGAAGCCGCGCTGGGTACCCAGCGCCGTCCTCTTCTTGTGCCAGAACCTCGTGATCATTGTGCGTCCTTCTTGAGTGAGTGGGCCCATCCGAACTTGAGTGAGTGGGCCCATCCGAAGGCCCGAATGGAAAATGGCCATGCTAGCGGATAGCAACGGGCATCTTGGATGCCAAGCAATCGCTTCGGGAGTCGAGGCAGCTTTTTTAGGTACTTGGGAATGCTCAATCTGGGTGCCAGCGCTTCGGCGGCGCCCCCCTGAGGGTGCCGCCTGACAACCTTGGGAAGCCGGCCTGTCATGGAATGTCACGCCAACGAGACCCTGGGGGGCACATAGACCTGCTACATGTCCTAGTCTGCTCCCTGATTTACTAGAACTCATTTCAAAACCCATTCAGGGCCCCGCCGGACCTCCCCGGAACGCCGTAAACCGGGGTTTTTGAGCCCTAAATCGCCTCGGGCGGTGGTTTTGAAATGACTTCTAGACAGATCTGGGGTATTCGTTCTCAAGTGGCCCCGTGCTCAGCAGGACCTTGGGAGTCCAGGCCTAGGACCCACTAATTCCTAGTTAGCGGGTTAGCATTGCGGGGGCGCGCAGCACTGAATGCTACCCAAGCCCTGATCTGTAAGCCGGGACCATCCTGACCCTGGAGTAGCGGATTCGTTGGAAGGCCGGGCTGAACAACCTTCTCTCAGATAGTCCGGGAGGCGGCTGCCGCGCCGGCCGCCCGACCGCGGATGTCACAGTGAGCGTTCTCGAAGTGACAATTCCTGCCCACCACGTAGACCGCCATCCCTCAAGTAGTCGTTTCCTTTACATCGTGCCCGTGGCACCCCCATTGCAGCGACATGGACAGTGCTCGTCTCGCTTGGGGAGAGAGCATGACAAGTGGGTTGACGGGGTCTCGTGGTCTGGCGAAGACTGAGCCTTGGAAGGACTGAGAGGGCGGCCGGCCGGCAGGGCCTGAACGCCGCGAAGCACAGTCGCTTTGCTCGGGGAGCGGCGAGCTTGCAACACGCGCGAGAGAGGAGGCATGGGTGCAATGATCGAATCGGGCGGGCGCACCACCAGCCGTGAGACCGGCAACCCACTGACGAAGTGGGTCGACGAGATGCGGACCGTGGTCCAAATGATCGCGAACCTCAACGAGGAACACGTCCAGTCCCGTACGGCCGCAGAGTCTGCGCAACGCGAATACGCGACGCTGAGCGAAGAGACCGAAAGGCTGCGCACCGAGGTCCAGAGCGCCGGCGATCTTGCGCAGGCGGCCCGACGGGAGCGCGACGCACTGCGCGAGGAAGTGGCCGCGTTGCGCGCCGAGAATGACCGGGTCCGCAGCGAGCAGACGGAGGCCGCGGACGTCGCCGCGAATCTCGTCGGCGAGATGAAGGCGTTGGTCAACGAGGTCGCCCGAAAGTTCCAAGGGCCCCAGCGCCCCAGTCCCTTCGCCCGCGAATCGACGACACCGCACAGCTAACCTGAGGCGACAGCACGTGACCTTGGGAGCTGACTCAGCCAAGCCGCCTCGCAACGACGCATCGGAACGGTCGCACCTCACCGAGGTCCGCGCCAGTCTCGGGGACATCGTAGCGGCCCACGAGCAGACCGTGCAGCGGGAGCGCTTGACCGCGTACCGCAAGATGGCCGGCGAAGCAGCGCACCAGTTCACTGAGACGCTCTCCGGAATTCTCGCCCGAGCCCAGAATCTCCTGGACGACGCGCACGACCCGAACGTGCTGCGCGCGGTGAAGATGATCGAGCAGGTGGCGCTCGAGGGCGCTCGGGCGGCTCGGCGTCTTCAGGAGTTCGGTCGCACCCACTCTACCCATCCCTTCCAGGCCGTGGACCTCAACAAGCTGGTCGTCGAGGTCGCCGACTCGGTCCGCGGCCGCTGGAGCGAGCAGCTCGCGGCGCGCGGCATCACCGGCGAGGTCCGCGCCGAGACGTCGTACCTGCCCCTGGTGTCGGGCGACGCAGCCGAGCTCCGCCACGGGCTGACGAGCATCGCGGACAATGCCCTCGACGCCATGCCAGAGGGTGGCTACCTCACCTTCCGCACCGGCATTGCTGGGCCCCGCGTCTTCTGCCTTGTGGCGGACACCGGCGTGGGCATAGGTGACGAGGTGCGCCCGCTGATCTTCGATCCGTTCTTCACGACCAAGCGTGAGAAAGGCCCGGGCTTTGGGCTGGCCGGGGCGTGCGCCATCGTGGACCGACATGGCGGCGAGATCACGGTCGAGAGCGAGGTCGGCAAGGGCACCACATTCACCATCTGGCTGTCGCCAGCCAAGCCGACCGAGCGGTGGACGACTCTGAAGAGGTGCGCGAAGTGCTCCGCGAACTCCTGACCCAGCACGGTCACACGGTGGTGACGTGCGAGGACGGCGAATCCGGCCTTGCGGAGCTTGAGACACGGCGGTTCGACTTGGCCATGGTGGACCTCAAGCTGCCGGGCATCTCCGGTCACGAGGTGGCGAATCGGCTCAAGGACCGCTGGCCAGACGTTACAGTCGCGGTGATGACCGGTTACTTCGACCGGGTAGGTCCGGAGGGAACGCAGGCGAAGGGGGTAGATTTTGTCCTGACCAAGCCCTTCACCCTCGATCAGATCCGGCTCGTCATACAACACGTCTACTCCGGCGTATCTGCCGCTTCCTGAGCCCAGCCAGGGTCGCCTCTCGAGCGAGGCTGGCGCCGCTCCCCGCGGCTGGTGCGGACCCAAGGCAGAGCCTGTTGGCGGCCCGACCGAACCAGAAGCTGCTGCAGCGGTCAGTCCAGTCGACTTAGCACTAGTTTGCACCCGGAAGGATGCTAATGCGTTAGAGGTGCTGCCCGAAGGCAGGTTTGCGAGTCGCTCCAAGACTGAGAGGAATCCGATCCTTAGGTATGCTCGCGGCGAGCGCCTTTCGCATGGCTGTCCTTGACCTAGTCACGGATGGCCCGATCCTCCACGTGCAGGAAGGAGCCATCGTCTCAGGCTGAGTGTTCACGCCCTCCTTCTCGCCGCCGCTCTACTGAAGCCGACAGAAAATGTCACACCCTGTTTGCAGAAAGGTCTTCGCCCGGTGCTGTTCGCTTGTCCGCCCCGTGACGCCCCGACTTTAGTCTCCGTAAACCTCGGTTTGGGGGACAATCCTGATCCTTCTGAGCCCGTGGCATCGTACTTGCGGTCTGTCCTCTTTCGGGAGGACTCTCTGGACACCCAGCCCGCGGAACAATCTGTCAAGCGGTGGCCTGCTCGTGCGGCGCCGTCCAAGGTCGCCCAGACGGCCAGCGCCGACCCCATGCCGCCAAGCGCAAGCCCGATTCTAGGGGCGAGAGTCCCGTTGGGCGTCCTCTGGCTGTTCGTTCCGACCGTTCTTCTGCTCCTGGGCTCCGCTTACTGGCTCTCGACTCTGTGGGCTCATGCCCTCATCCAGCGCGAGGCCGAGGCGACGGCGGCCATAGTCCAGCCCGAACTATCACGGGTCCCGTTCGCCCGTATCCTGGACTCGAAGCAGCGCGAAAGGGCCGACTGGCGCTGGCAGGAAGAACTGAGCCGGCTTGCTGTGAGCTTGCCGCGGATGCCGCGAGTCACTGTGTGGGACTCCAATGGCAAGTTCATCTGGTCCCAGGATCAGAAACGGGATGACAGCCGGCCCATGAGCGCTGACGTCCGGCAGTCCCTTTCGGGCAAAGTCCGGGCACAGATGGCCGAACGTTCCCTCCTTCCAGGCTCGAGCGCACGCGATGGGTCCGCCGGAGTCGTCGAGGTCTTCGTGCCGATTCGTGGTCAGGACAAGTCGAGCGTGCTGGGAGTCATTGGGCTGTCTCAGCGCAATGACTCCCTAGAGGCCGGCATTGTCGAAGGGCAGCGCTTCATCTGGGCGGTCGCCGCGGGTGGAGGTCTCCTGCTGGCGCTTGCCCTGGGCTTGGCAGTCGTCACAACTTCCCGTCGCTACGCCGGCTACGTGAAATCGCTCAGGACTCAGCTCTCCCAACGAGCCAAGACGCTCGAGTCGATCAACCGACAGCTCCAGGAGGCCCTCGAGACGAGCGAACGCGGCGCCAACGAGCTCAATCGGCTGCTGGAGGTTGCCGAGTACGTCGGGGCCGCCATGACGGAAGAGGATCTCTACAGCACCGTCGCCCAGGCAGCGGCCCGGGCCTGCGGTGTAGACCGCTGCTCGATTCTTCTGCTACATCCCGCCGGCGAGGCTCTGGTGCCGATCACGAGACGATTTGCCGAGGAGGCGAACAACGTGCGCACGCAGGGGTTCCCCGGCAGCCCGTCAAGTCTCGGCCTCGACACGCTGCCCAGGATCATCGTCGACGTGGTGCAGCGCCAGCAACCAGCTGTGCTCTCGGAAGAGGGAGACGAGCAGACCGGCTCGTCAAGCTGGCTGAAGCTGTTCCAGGCCCGATCCGCGCTGGTCGTTCCACTGGTGCATCAGGGCAAGACGGCGGGCGTCCTCAGCCTGGAGCATCTCCACGAGGCGCGCGCGTTCTCTCAACATCAAATTCAACTTGCCACGACGCTCGCCACCCAGGCCGCGGCGGCGCTGGACAAGGCGCGGCTCTATCAGGAGATCGCCCAACGGCTCCGGCAGACGGAGACGCTCCTAGCCGTGATGAAGATCCTCGCCTCGACACTCGACTTCACCGAGGCGGTGCGACAGACCACTCGCGAGATCGTCCGGGCCCTCGGGGCCGACATGGGCGGAGCGTGGTATGCCGCGGGCGGGAGCGAGCAGCTCGGCTTCGTGGCCGGCTACCATGTCCCTCCGGATCTCCGCTCGTCCATGGCCGAGACGTCCGTTTCGATGCAGGACAATGTCATCATGCACCTGAAGCGGATCGAAGGCCCGATCTGCGCGACCAATAGTCAGGCCGATCATCGCTTCAACCACCCCCTGACTCGACTCGTCGCGCACAAGTCGCTCGTGCTGCAACCAATCCAGGGGGCGGAAGGGCTCGTGGGTTTCCTGGCCCTCGCTTGGGTCGGTGAGCGACACCTGTTCAAGAGCGACGAGATCGGCCTGCTCGCCGGCACGGGTCGTCATCTTGCCGTGGCGGTGCAGCTGCGGCGCACGCAAGAGCAAGTCAGCCGGCAGGAGCGCCTGAACGCGCTCGGCCAGATGGCGAGCGGCATCGCCCATGACTTCAACAACGCCCTGGTGCCGATCGCCGGCTATACCGACATCCTCCTCGACCACCCCGACCAGCTGCAAGACACGCAAAAGGCCCTTCGGTTCCTGCGACTCATCCAGACAGGAGTGCGCGACGCCGCCAGCGTGGTTAGCCGGCTCCGCGAATTCTACCGGCGCCGGAAGGACAGCGAGAAATTCCAGCTCGTCGAGCTGAACCAGATGGTCGAGCAGGTCATCGATCTCACTCGGCCCAAGTGGAGGGACGAGACGCTCGCGCGCGGCTGCACGATCGAGATGCGGGCCGAGCTCGAGCCTATCCCGTCAGTGCTCGGCAGCGTATCGGAGCTGCGCGAGATGCTGACCAATCTGATCTTCAATGCGTTAGACGCCATGCCGAAGGGAGGCACCATCACGATCAAGACCCACCGCGCTCATCCCCCGCCCGAGACGGGCGGCGACCGTGCCGACGGCCAGTCGGAGTGGGTCTCGCTGGAAGTCAGCGATACGGGTGTCGGCATGAGCGAGGAGACTCGCCAGCGCTGCCTCGAACCCTTCTTTTCAACCAAGGGCGAGCGCGGCTCGGGGCTTGGGCTCGCCATGGTCTACGGCACGGTGAAGCGTCACCGTGGCACCCTTGATCTCAACAGTGCGGTCGGCGCCGGCACGCGGGTGATCCTCTGCTTCGCCGCGGAGTCAGCTACCCAGGCGGAAGCTCCTCGCCGCAGCGCCCTGCCCGCCCGATCACTCGACATCCTCGTCGTGGACGACGAGCCCCTGGCCCGCGACGTGATGGCGCAATACCTCACCGGCGATGGTCACCGGGTCCAGACCGCGTCGAACGGACACGAGGGACTAGCACAGTTCAAGGCCGGTCACTTCGATGTGGTCCTGACCGACCACGCGATGCCCGGCTTGAATGGCGGTGAGCTCGCCGGATCGATCAAGGCGCTGGCACCTAAGGTGCCCGTGATCCTCGTTACGGGCTTCGGGGACATCCTGGAAGCCACCGATGGTCAGCCGGCGGCGGTCGATCTGATCCTGACCAAGCCGGTCAGCATGGCGGTTCTGCGCGAGACGCTGGCGGAGTTCACAGCGCCGCCAGGAGAGACGCCCGCGGGGGCGCACTAGACATGCGCGGGGGTTGAGCAGACGCAGGCTGTCGCATCCGACGCCCAGAAGCTCCTTCCCTTCAATCCCGTAGCTGTCGACGACGCGGTTCGGAGCATAGACACTATAGAGCTCGTTCTCGGAACGGGGTGACTTTGGCCCCCAGCCCTGGCAACTGTCACAGCCGGCTCAATATCGGGACGCTAACGTCGAGGTGGATAGTGCCTTCGTGCACCAGCACGCGGGAGCATCAGCCGGACCACACGTGAGGCTCAGGGTACGAGACACCGGCGTCGGAATGGACGCGGGCACAGCGGCGCCCGTCTTCGACTAAACTTCGGGGCAAAAAACACCCCGAAAATCACCGAGGTGGCCCCAACGGGCTTCGAACCAGTGTTTGGTCATGGTCACGTTTTCGCCAGCTGTCTCGCATAGTTCTCGGCGACAAGCCATCTTCAATGGCGGCGCGAATAAAACATGCAGTTTGCGGATGCCTAGAACCTCGTTCGGAGGTTCGCTGGTTCAGTTCGCAGGTCCGCAACCACAGGCCTGTCTACTTCTAGTTGGGCCGACGAGATGAAGGCATGTGACTGGCGCGCTGTGCCGAAGCCGTGGCGAGCGGCGGCGCGCTATACTCTGCGCCGGAAGCCTCCGCCATGAGTCCGACGCGCCCGCGGTTGACGTGGGCGCAGCAAGCTAAAGCCACTCCCCATATCGGCTGGATTTCGATTGACGCCCAACCAGATCCATTTGTCGACGGATTTCGGGAGGGCTTGCGCCGGCACGGTTACGTCGAGGGGACGAACGTTATTCTCGACATGCGCTATTCGCCAGGAAACATCGAGGGGCTGACGGCCGCCGTTGCCGACCTGATCCAGCGAAAGGTTCTCTTCATCGTCTCGAGCGGCCTTGCCACGCGCGCGGTAAAAGGCGTCGAGAACGTGCCCGTTCTCTTTGCCATCAGCGGCGACCCCGTCGAGCTCGGCATCGCGAACAGCCTGAACAAACCTGGTCGCAACTTCACAGGCAGCACGTTCATGTCCCTGGAGATCTCCGGAAAGCGGGTGGAGCTGATCAAGGAGGCCGTGTCGCGGCTGCGAACGTTGGCCGTGCTATCCAACGTCGATCACCCGGGCGAACCCTCGGAGCGGCGCGCGACCGAAGTGGCAGCGCACCCCCTCGGGGTCACGATCGCTTACATTCCGTTCAGCTCGATCGGCCAGCTGGACACCGCATTCGATGCAGTTCGGCGGGCGCGGCCGGATGCCATGATCGTCTTCCCCGAGGGCACGACCATGTCTCGGCGTGTGAAGATTGCGGAGTTCGCAGTCGCCCATCGATTGCCATCGATGTTCGGGTGGAGTGAGTACGTCGAGGCCGGCGGCTTCATGAGCTATGGCGCCAATCAGCGGGACACCTATGTGCGACTGGCCACGTATGCGGATCGGCTTCTGCGCGGCGCGAAGCCGTCAGACCTGCCAATCGAGCAACCCACGAAGTTCGAGCTTGTGGTGAATGCGAAGACCGCGAAAGCGCTTGGCCTGACGATCCCGCCCTCAGTGCTGCTCCGCGCGGATCGGGTCATTGAGTGACGCGAGGCTGCCCAACTCAGCGTTGAAGTCGACCGGCGCGCAATGGCGCCGCCGCTTAGCGCAGCGTTAGGCTGTCCACAATCATTTTCTTTGTGGGCCGTCGTCACGCTGGACAGCCTCACCATTAGAAATCCGCGGTTACACTCGCCATCTTGAGGGAGTTTTTGGACCCCTGCGCAGGCGCTTACTCGATCACCTGATCCGCCCGCGCCAGGAGCGACGGCGGAATGGTCAACCCGAGCTCGGCGGCTAGACGCGGGAGCCGGTCGATCTTCCCATCAGCGGATCGATATTCGATGACGATGTTCTGACCTTCCACATAAAGGGGATGGTTCCGAGGCTCCGCAGGGTGGTGACGTTTTACAATCCTGACAATCGCGTAGCAGGATCGTCCTTGCCGCACTTCAGGCATGGCCGCGTCGGTCGGCGCCAAATAGGCGACGGTGATGTGGCCTACGCTCGTCCTCGAAAAAAATGCACGGTCAACGAAATGAGCGCGACGAGCAAGAGAATGTGAATCAGGACACCCGAAGCGCGAAACACAATCCAGCCGAACCCCCCCCACCACCATGAGGACAATAAACAGGACCAGGTACATGGTGTCTCCTTCGTTGGACGCTTCTTCCGTTTTGCCTTTGCCCATCGCGCGAGAACCCTGCGGCCCGTCGGTCCGCGCTGGCCGGGTCAGGGGGGCCGACGTGGCGCTCGCCTGGGACGGATCGGCCCGCCTCGTTGACGAGGGAGCCATCAGATTGGACGCGGGGCAGGATGCCCGAGGCCATGAGGTCACGGATCTTGGCACGGAGCATCCAGTCAGACTGCATTGCGACTAAGTTGCACGCCTCTTCGCCTTCGCCCGACGTGTTTGAGTAGCCGTCTTGAGGGGCTTTCGCTTGGGTCCAGGTTTGAACCACCAAGTGGCCCGTCCCCGCGCAGGCGTGTACGTCAAGAACGCCACTGAACCGTGCCCGCACTCGATGCAGCGCTCGCCCCGACTCGCCGCGCAGGCATCGCGCTCATGGTCGCAGGTGGGGGCTCCCTTGCAGTAGACACACATGACGAGGTTGGCAGGTGACCTTCGAACGAGAGTCTACCGCGCTACGCCCATGGCCCGTCGCTTATCGCTTCAATCTCTTGCGCGGTCTCCTCGCGGGCGGCGTCGCGGGCGCGTAGGCGCTCCAACTCGCCGGGATCGAGACGCATGCCAAGGGAGAGCCCTATCTCTCCCAGGATGGTCGTGATCTCGTTCAGCGACTTCTTGCCGAAGTTCTTGGTCTTGAGCAGCTCGGACTCCGTCTTCTGGACCAGGTCCGCGATGGTCCGGACGTTGGCGGTCTTGAGGCACTTGGAGGGCCGCCCCGACAGGTCCAGGTCGTCCACGCTCCGGAACAGGTGCTCGTTCAGCTCGCCGCGCGCGACCGGCGGCCTCGCCGGGAAGTCGATCAGCAGGGCGAAGTGGTCGGCGAGGATACGCGAGGCGTCGGCCACGGCCGTCTCGGGCGACACGCCGCCGTTGGTCCAGACCTCCAGAATGAGCCGTTCCTGCGAGGCCGACGGCGTCGCGAGGCTTTCGACGTGGAAGTTCGCCCGCTTGACGGGGGAGAAGTCGGCATCGATCAGCAGGGCGTTGATGGGCAGGGCTTCGGGCTCTCGCTGCTCCACCGGCTCGTACCCGCGCCCCCGCTCCACGTAGAGCTCCATCTCGAGGTTGGCGTCCCTGTTCAGCGTGGCCAGGACCACGTCGGGCGTCTGGATCTCGACATCCGAGTCGGGCCCGAAGTCTCGCGCCGTGACCGTCTGCACGCCCTGCGCCTTCAGCCGCAGCAGCTTGGGCCGGTCGACGTGCAGGGTGAAAACCAGCTTACGGAGGTTCAGGATGATGTCGACAGTGTCCTCCCTCACGTCGGGCAGATGCGAGAACTCGTGCAGCACACCCTCGATCTTGACCCAGGTCGGCGCCGCGCCAGAGATGGAGGACAGCAGCACCCGGCGATAGGCGTTGCCGACCGTCAGGGCGAAGCCCGGCTCGAAGGGCTCGATCGCGATCTTCCCGTAGCCGCGCTCCCGGGCGAGCCACTCGTGACGGACCGGAAGGGCCAGCTCCTTCATGGGAGTCTTCCTCTGCGAGTCGGGGACCATTCCATCACCGTACCAGCACCTCGACAGCTCTACCGGAACTTCGATCCCAAGATGAGATGCCGGAAGGGGTGTGAGGCCCCCCACTCCGCACGCTGGCGTCGGTGTGCATGCCAGGGTCGACGCGAGCTTCTCTTCGCTCCGCCCCTCGCGACCCACCGACGGGTGGGCCGGGTCCAACCGATCAGGGGATGCCTGCGGCCTGGACAGGAACTGGAATCGGCAGAATGCTCGCCACCTTCCATCCGGCGGGCGTCTTGATGATCGTCTGATTCATCAAAAACCGCGTGGTCTGCGCCGCCTGCCCCGGCGGGCCGATCGTGAAGACGATGGGCACGTACAGTTGAGCCACGTCATTGGTGAGCATGGTCACGCGGAGTTCAGCCGCGTTCGCCTCCAGCCGCCACGTGCCCTGAAAGAGGGCTTCGAATCGCTTCAACCCGGCCTCACGGCCCCAGATCGGGGTCCCGCGCGTGACCCAGAGAAAGCGCGTGGAGTCCCACAGCAGACCCCGCACGGCGCTCAGGTCGTGAGCGTTCTGCGCTGCGACAAACCGGTCAAAGAGTGTCCGAATCTCGTCCTCGGGCCCAGCCCATGCAGCTGGGGCGACGGGCAACACGAGAAGCAGCAAGGCCAGGAAGACATACCGACGCATCTTCTGCCCTCCTAGGGAGTTCGGCCGGAATCCTCCACCCGCCGCTTGATGACCGCAACGCCGTGAGCCGGGAGCAGATTGCCCGGCAACATCAGGCGCACCGGGGGCATCGCCCGTGGTCTTCAGCCCTTTCGTGAAGTCCTCGCGGTGAAGATCACCATCTGAGGCGTGACTGCTCTACTACCGCACTTCGGGCACCGACTCTTCGCGATGGCCCGCTCCGCGACGGTGAGCAGCCGCTCAAAGCTCTTCTTGCAGCTCGTACACAGGAACTCATACTTGGGCATGGGCGTCCTCCCGTCGCCTTCAGCAGCCTGAGCGTACCGGACGAAGAGAACCTATCGTCCTCCGATGATCAGTCTTCTGATCCTGGCAAGAAGCAACCTGAGCGACTCCATGAGCTTTCTCATCTCCGATACCTCCCTGTACCGAGCATGAGACTAGGAGCGGTGCCAAGATGGGCCACGATTCTCCAGGCGGCCTCGCCGCCCATCTGCACCATCCGTTCGGGAACCTGGTCTGGGGCCATCACAGCTCTCCGAGGGCCGGCTCATTGGGTCTTGTCGAGGGGGGGGCCGTTCCAGCCGACACGCGTTAGACAAGAGACCCGTCAGACGGGCACCGTTCTCTTGGCCACGTTGTCTTCTCCTCGATGTTCGTCGTCAGCCCAATGAGTGAAAGCATGAGAGCTCCCTCGGAGGCCGTCCTTCGAAGCTCGGCCGCAAACTCCTTACTGGCGGCAGGTGGAGAGCAGGAGAGCTACCCTGCAAAACGATTGCTGCGGGCATCTCGAGGGGGTCACCGCGGGCGTCGAGGGGCGTCCTGGACCCACTCCAGAGCCATTACGAGCCTCCCCGAGGGCCGGACAGTAAAGGACGAGAAGACTCTGCGCCCATGCCTCAGCCGTGTCAACGCAGTTCTCGACCGTCGTTGCCGAAACCTCCGGCAGGCGTGGTCACCGTCCACCTTGCCGCGCAGGGCTCGGTGATAATCTCCTGTTGCACCCGCTCCATCGGCCGCCACTAGGCTCGTGTCGCAGGCAATATCTCCCATCGGTGCTTGTTGAAGTCAAACTGCCAAACGTCTCCGGCATGGGTCAGCGCGTAGAGAAGCACCTGACCTGTCGCGTAGTGAGTCGTCGCCGTGATCTGTACGAAGTCGGAGTCAGTCATCTTCTTCTCCCCTCTAATCTGCCAGCAGACCGCGCGCTGTATCGGGAACGCGGCACCCTAACCCTACCCTTGCTGCGCCGCTCTGGCTCGATGAATCCGGCCAGCCTCGCCCGACGCGCCCCTGTCCCCGCTGTGGCCGCGAGGCGCCCGTCTATCGGGTCCGGCCAGAGCATCTCCGCTTACTTGGCTGGCCGCCCTTTCGCGTGTGGGCATTCGTGAACTGTTGCGGGCACGCGCAGGAGGTCATCCGGGCGTTGGAGGCTGACGGCCGGCGTCGCCTGATCCCGGTGCTAGGGGAGGCGATCTAACGCGACTTCTGGCCTGAGCCCCCCGGTCGGCGTCCCGGTCTCATGACGGGCTTGGGCGGGACGCGGGACCGCCGCTGCTGGACGTAAGGAGGCCTCTGTGGGGTCGGTGCTCGTCGGCAAGAAGGGGGCGTGGCTGGCCCCCGTTGCTGAGTGACGCCAGATCAGGCGGGGGCGGGGGCTTCCTGGAAGGGCCGGGCGATGAGGATCCTGTTGATCTCCTCGCCGTCCAGCGTCTCGCGCTCGAGCAGGGCGCGCGCCAGTATGTAGAGCTTCTCGAGATTGGTCTCGAGGAGCTGGCGGGCGCGCACCGCGCAGTCGGTCACGATGCGCCTGATCTCGGAGTCGATGAGGATGGCCGTCTCTTCGCTGTAGTCCTTGGGTCGCGAGATCTCGCGGCCGAGGAAGATGTGCTCCTCGGCTTTCCCGAACGTCAGCGGCCCCATCTTGTCGGACATGCCCCACTCGCAGACCATCTTGCGCGCCACCTCGGTTGCCTTCTCGAGGTCGTTGCCGGCGCCCGTG
>WNFP01002735.1_pt1 | contig 14057 bp, 14 predicted proteins | sample 5400201 | NCBI WGS metagenome assembly WNFP01 (sample SAMN13153355, study PRJNA577476) | soil metagenome | isolation source: 115 cm saprolite under Madrone tree | place: USA:California | collected 2016-06-14
TGAAAGCGGAAAAGCGCGTCGCCGGACGTACCGAAGTAGAAATCTATAACAAGCTCCAGCTGGACTACATCGAGCCGGAGCTACGCGAAAATAGTGGCGAAATTGAAGCCGCCGAAGTGCACAAACTTCCTCAGTTGATCCAGCGCCAGGACGTGCAGGGCGATCTGCAGATGCACACCACCGCCAGCGACGGAAAAAACTCCATCGAGGAAATGGCCGCAGCAGCCAAAGCGTTGGGCCACAGCTATATCGCCATCACCGACCATTCGAAAGCGGTCACCGTCGCCAATGGACTCGACGAAAAACGCATGGCCCAGCACATCAAGAATCTGCGTGCGGCGGACGCCAAGGGCCTCGGCATCCGCGTTTTTGCCGGCGCAGAGGTGGACATCCTGAAAGACGGCTCGCTTGATTACTCCCACGAAATCCTGGCGGAGATCGAAGTCGTCGTCTGCTCCGTGCACTCTTATATGAACCTGGACAGCGTGGCCATGACCGACCGTTTGCTCGCCGCCATCGAAAATCCCTACGCGCAAATCATCGGCCACCCCACCGGGCGGCTGTTGTTGCGCCGCGATCCCTTCCCTTACGACATGGAGAAGGTGCTCGACGCCTGCGCCAAACACGGCGTAGCAATGGAGTGCAACTCCTACCCCGATCGCCTGGACCTCAAAGACCTTCACCTGCGCATGTGCAAGGATCGCGGAGTCAAAGTTGTCATCTCAACGGACGCCCACACCACCAGTAATCTCTCCTTCATCCAATACGGCGTCACCACCGCCCGCCGCGGCTGGCTTTCCAAGGCCGACGTGCTGAATACCCTTGGGCCAGAGCAGTTCCTTCAGGCGCTACGTCCGAAGCCAGACGCAGCAAGGACCAAGAGCGCGGGTCGAAGCAGGTAGGGTCGGGAGCAATTTTGAGGTCCCGGGAACCTTTTAGAAGCGATTCTCGTATCTCTAATGGCAGGCACGAATAGCACGCGGGAACGCTAAAAAGAGGCATAGACAACCATGTTCGCTCTTCCCTTCACAGACAGGACGCCCAAAAGCGTCCCCGGACGGCTCGCAGGCTTCGCGGCCTTGGCCCTTTTTGCCAGCTCGTTCGCCGTAGGTTCGGCCAGCGCTGAAGAATGGACTAAGTCTTACGCTGTGAGCGGTAGGGCTCGGGTCCATGTGGATTCGAACGACGGCTCGGTTCGCGTGACCACTGGCGATTCCAAGCAGGTCGAATTTCACGTCATCTATAGCGGCTATACGATGGACAGAAACCTGACCATTTCTTCGAACCAGAGTGGCGATCAGGTCCAGGTCAGCGCCCGCGTTCGCAACGGCATTAGCTTTGGCTGGGGAAATCACCGCACGCTTCGCATCGAAGTGCACATGCCTCGCAACGCCGACTTGAATGTGGACACCGGCGATGGGTCGGTCGAATCCGACGCAATCACCGGGAATCTGGATATTCATACTGGTGATGGCCACATTCGCGTTGACGGCGCCAAGGGTGAGATCCGTCTGCGCACTGGCGATGGCAGCATTGAGGGTCGCGACCTGGATGGACAACTGGAAGCCACCAGCGGCGATGGCCACATCAACATTGAAGGCCGTTTTGACGCTCTTAACATCAAGACCGGCGACGGCAGCGTCACCGCTCATGCCAATCCGGGCTCCAAGCTTGCCAACGGCTGGAATATTCATACCGGCGACGGCAGCGTGACTATGTCATTGCCCGGCGACCTCCAGGCCAACATTGACGCTAGCACCAATGACGGTCGAATCAGCCTGGGCTTACCAGTTTTGGTCGAAGGGACCATGGGCACATCGCAGATCCACGGCAAAATGAATGGCGGAGGCCCTCCCCTCACGATCCACACCGGGGACGGCTCTATCCACTTGAGCAAGACCTAGGCGCCGTAAAAACCACGAGTTTCGGGGGAGAATAGCGACCCCAGCTTTAAGCCGGGTCAGATGCTCTGCCTTTTCCTGTCGCCGCCTTGAATTACTGAATACTAGAACTTCTAGCCTAGGACTGAAAAAAGTAGTCGTTCGATTGCTACAGCTGTCCTCTCTTTCCTACCCTGAATCTGTCTAGCCAACCTAACTCGTTGAAAATAGAGCTCCCTTAGTTGGACTGAGACTTGCCCATACAAATTGTGTCAACGGAGGTCGCCTTGATCGTCTACGTGCTTATTTTGGGTGTTGTAACACTCTCAGTCGTATCTCTGATCAGCTCGATTTTCGAATCCCAGCAGCGTCGCCGCTCATAAAACCGCTGGTAACGCAAGCCTTGTAGCCCAACCCTTGTGAACCGATTTGCAACCCTGCTCCTCGTGCGCAATACTACTAGTTTGTTTGTAGGCACTTTTTCGAGGCCACGGCCTCATTCGCAGTGAAATCGCTCGCAAACAGGGGAGTTGAATGGAAAAGCCAGCTAAGATTGCGCCACCGAGGGGAAAACTCGGGATCCTTTTGCCGGGTATGGGTGCTGTTAGCACGACATTCATGGCGGGAGTCGAATTGGTTCGCAAAGGCCTTGCCCAGCCCGTCGGATCGCTGACGCAGCTTGGCACCATCCGCCTCGGCAAGCGTACCGATAACCATTCGCCGAAAATTAAGAAGTTTGTCCCACTGGCCGATCTTGACGATCTCGTCTTCGGCGGCTGGGATCTTTTTAAAGACAACGCTTACCAGGCCGCTGCGAATGCGGGCGTGCTCAGTAACGAAGATCTCGCCAAGGTGAAGCCGTTTCTCTCCAAGATCAAGCCAATGAAAGCGGCCTTCGATAAAGAGTATGTGAAAAAGCTCGACGGCACTTACGTCAAAAAGGCAAAAAATAAGTACGAGCTCGCGCTGCAACTCAAGGAAGACATCGCGAATTTCAGGAAGACTTCGCGCGCCACTCGCCTGGTCACTTGCTGGTGCGCTTCAACCGAAGTGTTCATCAGGCCGGAAGAAGTTCATTCGACGCCAGAAAAATTTATCGAAGGCATGAAGAACAATCATCCGGCGATTGCGCCTTCGATGCTCTATGCGTGGGCATCGGTAACCAGCGGAGTGCCGTTCGCCAACGGCGCGCCAAATCTCACCGTTGATATTCCCGCCATGCAGAAATTGGCGCTCGATCACAATGTCGCCGTATGCGGCAAAGATTTCAAGACCGGCCAAACGTTGATAAAGACTGTTCTCGCGCCAGCCTTTAAGGCCCGTATGCTCGGACTTGATGGCTGGTATTCCACCAACATTCTCGGCAACCGCGATGGCGAAGTGCTCGACGATCCCGGCTCGTTCAAAACCAAGGAAGAATCCAAGCTCGGCGCGCTTGAATATATTCTCCAGCCACAACTCTATCCGGAGCTCTACGGCAAAATTCACCACAAAGTCCGTATCAATTATTACCCGCCGCGCGGTGACAACAAAGAAGGCTGGGACAACATCGACATTTTCGGCTGGCTCAACTACAAAATGCAGATCAAGGTGGACTTCCTTTGCCGCGATTCAATTCTTGCGGCGCCCATCGTTCTCGATCTCGTCCTTTTCCTTGATTTAGCGCAACGCGCCGGATTCCGCGGCATTCAGGAATGGCTCAGCTTCTATTTCAAGTCGCCCATGACCAGCCCGGAACTTTATCCCGAGCACGACCTCTTCATTCAATCCATGAAGTTGAAGAACACACTACGCTGGCTGATGGGCCAAGAACTAATCACCCACCTCGGCCAGGAATACTACGACTAGACTTTGCCTCGGCATTTTCCCTAGGGGCGCAGCACCACTGCGCGCTTTCTTTCTTTTTCTCTTCTTCCCTTGCGTGGCGTTATCCTTCACTTCGCCGCCGCTGCGCTCTTTGCTTCCACAGCGTCCAGTACGCGAGTCGAATACACCAGCGCCGCGCCAGCGTTCATTGCTACAGCTACGCCCAGCGCTTCGCTAATCTCTTCCTTCGACGCGCCGGCTTTCAGCGCCGCGTCGGTATGAAACGTAATGCAACCGTCGCATCGCGTAGTCACCGCCACCGCCAGCGAAATCAGTTGCCGCGTCTTTTCTCCCAGGTGTGTCGTTTGCGCATTCGCACCGGAAAGCGTCATGTACCCTTTCACCGTATCTGGTGACAGCTTCGACAGCTCTCCGATCTTCCCCGTCAGTTGGTTTTTATAATCATTCCAATTAAGCATCATCTGTCTTCTCCTGAAGCGTGCGACTCTTGAAAATCCAATCACCGCCAGTACACTGTGTATAGCTCCCTAATATACAAGCTCTTGCGCGGCCTTTCATCGTTGAGCGGAGTTTTTAACTGTTTTTGACATGAGTCAATGTCATCGCGGCAAGTCGCGGGTGGCCGAACTTGATTGTATGTCTCGTAACCGGACCGCTTCGTGATTCGCGTCACTTAGCGCGCCCTACCGATCGCTTTGGGAATGCAGTGATCGGCCAGGAACCGCAAGGCCACCCGACGACAGCCTCGAACTCAGCCAGTTCGTGTGCATAGTCCAAACAGGCGGCAATTTGTTCCCGCGTGAGATCCTGGAATTCAGCCATGATCTCTTCGGCGCTGCGTGCAGAGGCGAGGTGGCCTAAGACAAGGCTCACAGGGATTCGAGTTCCCTTCAGACGCGCCTTGCCGCGCAGAACTGACGGACCGGATACCAAACGTGTTTTTCCAGTTTGCGTAAAGCTACCGCTCTCTTGGGAGTCCGTCATAACAGGCTAGCCGTGAATTTCGAGTCCAACCCGCCTTATGATATCGTTTCAAATTCGGCCTGACGCGCCGAAGTGCGCCATCGTCACGCAACAGCAAGCTGCATTCGAGTTTTGTTTTTGATGAAATCGTTCCGGGGGGTTGTGCAAGATGAAGAACAGCTACAACGGGCAAGCCGTTCCAAAGGAAGGTACGCCCATCGACTACAGCGGCGGCGAGCTGCAAGTCCCGCACAACCCCATCATTCCTTTCATCGAGGGCGATGGCACCGGCCGCGACATCTGGAAAGCTTCCCGCCGCGTTTTCGATGCCGCGGTCGAACACGCATATGGCGGCAAGCGCAAAGCTGCCTGGTATGAAGTTTTTGCCGGCGAGAAAGCTTTCAATGCCTACAAAGAATGGCTCCCCAACGACACCGTCGAAGCCATCCGCGATTTCCGCGTGGCCATCAAAGGTCCGCTCACGACGCCCGTCGGCGGCGGCATTCGTTCACTCAACGTCGCGCTGCGTCAGATTCTCGATCTCTATTCTTGCGAGCGCCCGGTGCGTTATTTCGAAGGTGTTCCCTCGCCCGTCAAGCATCCCGAAAAACTGAACGTTTTCATCTTCCGCGAAAACACTGAAGACGTGTACATCGGCATCGAGTGGAAATCCGGCTCGCCCGAAGCCAAAAAAATTCTCGAATTCCTCAACAACGACATGTTGAAAGATGGCAAAAAGCAAATCCGTTGGGATTCCGGCGTCGGCATCAAGCCGATTTCTCCCACCGGCACCAAACGCCTGGTTCGTCGCGCCGTCAAATACGCACTCGCTCACAAACGCAAATCCGTCACGCTGGTCCACAAAGGCAACATCCAGAAATTCACCGAAGGTGCCTTTCGCGACTGGGGCTACGAACTTGCGCAGCACGAATTCCGCGAACAAACCATCACCGAACGCGAAAGCTGGATCATTGATAATCTCGACAAAAATCCCCAGCTCTCCATCGAACAAAACTCAGCCGCCATCGAGCCCGGCCTCGAGCAAGCCACCGACGCCTTCAAAAAGACCATCTACGACGAAGTGCATCACACGCTCGGCTCGATCTACAAAACCCACGGCCAGGGCCGGTGGAAACAAAAATTAATGATCAACGACCGCATCGCCGACTCGGTTTTCCAACAAATCCTGATGCGCCCCGACGAGTACAGTGTCCTCGCTACGTCCAATCTAAACGGTGACTATCTCTCCGATGCTTGCGCTGCGCAGGTCGGCGGACTCGGCATGGCCCCCGGCTCGAACATTGGCGATGGCTTCGGCGTTTTCGAAGCCACCCACGGCACCGCGCCCAAATACGCCGACAAAGACGTCATCAATCCCGGTTCCGTCATGCTGTCTGGCGCGATGATGTTCGAATTTCTCGGCTGGGACGAAGCCGCCAAACTCATCGAAAACGGTATAGCCCGCACCATCCAGCAAAAGAAAGTAACCTACGATTTAGAGCGCATGATGCCCGGCGCCACCAAAGTAGGCACTTCCGCCTTCGCGACCGCCATCATCGAAAATATGAAAGGCATGTCCGCCGCCGGCTGATTTTTCTTCCTAGCACCGCCACACCTGGCTGTGCAGCGGTTTAGGAGAAACGCTAATTCCAAATTTTGGCAACAATTATCCGGAGAAAAAATCGCATGAGCAGAAAAAAAGTAACCGTAGTGGGCAGTGGCTTCGTCGGCTCCACCACCGCGCAACGCATCGTTGACATGGAACTCGCCGACGTCGTCCTCACCGACATTCTCGAAGGCCCGCCCGCCGGCAAAGCGCTGGACATGGTCGAAGCCACGCCGATCACTAAGTCCGACGCGCACGCCATTGGCCTCTCCACCGCGTCCGGCGACTATTCCGGCACCGCCAACAGCGACATCGTCGTCATCACCGCCGGTTTCCCGCGCAAGCCCGGCATGAGCCGCGACGATCTCCTCAAAGCCAACTACGACGTCGTCAAAGCCGTCGTCGAACAAATCATCAAGCATTCGCCCAATTGCATCATCATCGTCGTCACCAATCCACTCGACGCCATGGCGCAAGCCGCGTTCAAAGTCAGCGGCTTTCCTAAGCAACGCGTTCTCGGCATGGCCGGTGTACTCGATTCGGCGCGCATGAGCGCCTTCGTCTCCATGGAGTGCAAAGTCAGCGTCGAAAACGTTCACTCCTTCGTTCTCGGCGGCCACGGCGATGACATGGTCCCGCTCCCGCGCTATTCGAACGTCGCTGGCATTCCTCTCCCCGATTTGTTGCCGAAAGATCGCATCGACGCCATCGTCGAACGCACCCGCAAAGGCGGCGCGGAAATCGTCAATCTCCTCAAGACCGGTTCTGCCTACTACGCTCCTTCCGCCGCAGCCGTCGAAATGGTCGAAGCCATCCTCAAGGATAAAAAGAAAATCCTTCCCTGCGCCGTCTATCTCGAAGGCGAATACGGCATCAAAGGCCTCTTCGTAGGTGTCCCGGTAAAACTCGGCGCGAAAGGCGTAGAACAAATCGTCGAAATCAAACTAACCGCCGACGAAAACGCCGCCCTACAAAAATCCTCAGCCTCGGTCCGCGAACTCGTCACCGTTCTCGGGCTCTAGGATTGCATTAACGGACGTACCAGTTTCCGCAGAATATCTTTCCGCTGCCCTTAAGGATGGCTATCAAACGAAAACGGCAACGCTGACGCACCGTCATATCGGCGACTTACGATTGCTTCTCGTGGCTTGCGATCCGTTTCTATGTCCGGATTTAGAACCTTTCTCGCTGGCGGTTCCCCGGGAAATATCCCTGTCGTTTTAAGCATCGCTAATACTGCAATCGATCAGCGCGTTAAATTCGCCTCGCGGCACTTCAAGCAGAGCGACCCGATCAATTGGGAAATGATGACTATCGGCGATCAAGGCGAAATATTTGGTTATCCCGTGGATTCAGGTACGGGTTGCTTCATGGATCGCTCCGCTCATCTATCTCTAAATGAGAAAACGCGAGCCAATCCCAACTACTACGAAACGATGCTCGCCGAAATGGAGAAAACGTACACTCGCACTTGGAGTTGGCTAAATTTTAAATTTGATGATGAGAATTTGATCGCCTTCTCTTCAGGGTACGGCGACGGAGTGTTCGCGACGTATGCTGGTTACGATGCCGAAGGAAAATTGTCGAAAGTGGTCACCGATTTCTCTGTGCTAGAAGATTAGTCATCCTCCGAAGTTTCATGCATTTCGGCATCCCATTGCGGGACGCCTTAAATGAGAAAAGTACCGGGACAAGCGACCATCGCCTGACGACAAATCCAAGTTCAGCGCGTAGGAAAGAAGAGATCCTGAAGGTTCGCGCTCCATCCCTGGATCGATTGCGGTCGAATCAGGCTCGGAGGGTGACTGTTGTTCTTGTTGCTCATCTGGAGAGAATATCCATTGGCAAGGTAGGAAGGGATCTCGCGGTAATCCGTCACCGGAATATAAGGACCTTTTTTCCCCAGTTGAACGCGATACCGATTGTCTGGGAATAGATGTGGCAGCAAACGCGTTCCGATTTTCTTGCCGCGAGACACTGTAGCAAACAGCATTCGGCCACCCTCGAAATAAATAAATCTCACCTATTCTACAAACGCCGAATGATGGTGATAAGTGGCAAGACTGTGGAAAAGTGTGGATACCTTTTTCCCCATACGGGCGCATAAATCGCCAATTTGTTCTCTACAAACTCTCTTCGCCCTTTTTAATGCACATAAAATCCGTTCTTGGACAGCACCACGTAATCCTTCCCCTTCTTTCCAAACGATGACCCGAGTCGCACATCCAGCTTGTGTGGCTTTCCCAGCGCCGCGCTGGCTTTCGTGTAGTATCCCAGCGTATAGCGCGTCTTGATTCGCTCGATCAGCGCGGCAAACGCCGCATCCAGATGAGTCACATCCTGCACATTGAAAATTTCCCCGCCCGTCTGGTCCATTACGCTGCGAATGTTCACCAGCCCTTTTTCCATCGTCGCGTGCAACAACGTTCCCGGCGGATTGTATCCCGGTATTTTCAAATTATATAAAACCGCGTCTGCGGCGATTAATTCCGTGACGATGTCGTGCGTTCCCTGCCCTCCCGCGTAAGTGGCAACATCATCGCTGATCAGAATAATCACCCGCCGGCCCTTCGGCGGCGCGCCCAGTAGATATTTCGCCGCGACAAAGATTCCGTCGTTTATATTCGTCGCGCCGCCCACTTTGAATCCATTAATCTCCTGGGCAATTCTGCTCTTGTCTTTCGTGAACGGCACTCGCAACTCGGCTTCCGTCGAAAACGTAAACAGCGCCACCTCATCCTCGGGTTTCAGCGCCCGGAGCGCGGTGTTGGCAGCATCACGCAACGGCCCCAGAAACGGTTCGATCGAATCGCTCAAGTCCAGCACCAGCGCAACATTCAACGGCAATTCGTCGCGGCTGAAGATCTGCACGTTTTGCTCGACGCCATCTTCGCGTAGTTCGAAGTTCTCCCGTTTCAAATCACCCATGATGTTCCCAGCTTTCGTCTTCACCGTAGCGTCTACCATCACCAGGTTCACGCTCGCACGAATCACTCCACCCTGCTCCTGATCCTGGCTCTGCGCCACAGCAGGAGAGCCCGACCAACATCCAAGCAAAACAATGAAAACTGAAAGCAAGCTCCATGCAGTTCGCCAAATTGTGCACATCACCGTTTTTCGATCCCCCGCAATCTCGCAACAACGCTCTCCAGGCTACGGCATAGCGATTGTTTGGACTGAACCCCGGCTGCCGCTTTACCCAAGTCTTGCACAGAATCATCACCACCACTCCGCCCAAGTCACTGCTAAAACATGCACGCGTCCCCCTCTTCTCAAATACCGTAACTTGGATTACGATTCCCGGCTTGGAGGTGCTCCATGCCTTTCCACATCATGACCCTGTCAAGAGTGGCTATGCCCGTCAGCCAGGCTGAGGGCCTGAAAATCCTGGAACGCGATCAGTTTTGCTGCAGGTACTGCGGATTGGACGGCAAGGCCAGCTTTGAAAACGCCCTGGTGATGTCCGTTGATTTCGTCCAGCCGCGTGCCCGCAAGGGTAAGAAGGATCCCGCCAATCTGGTGGCCTGCTGTCGTCCATGCAACACGATCAAAGGCACGCGCGTCTACAAAAGCTTCGAGGATGCCAAGAAATACGTGCTGGATCGGCGTGAACAGATGCGCCGGGCCTGGGAAGCCACTCGCGTACGGCCTGCGGCAAGAGCTGCTTCCGCTTAACGTGCTTGGAACGCGTGTTGGCGCACAGTAAGGCCCCAGCCACTCTGGAAAATTCTCCCCAATTGCCGGAGATCGGCTCAGGCCTTGCATCTCGAATCGCGCCAGGAATCAAATCTTCTAAACCGGCGGCTTCATTTCCTTGCCGCTGATCTGCAGATCGAATCCGTTCGGATCATTCACATGAAAACTATTTTTGGTGTCCGCCTGCGGATTAAGTCCACGACGCTCCAATTCAGCCTTAACCGCGTTCTTGTCCCAATTCTCGATGGTATATGCAATGTGGTCGATCCGCGGCGGCGTGCTTCCTGGAGGCGCGTTGCGCGGAATCAGAAACGTATTTGTGTCACCCAGGATCAGGCCGCACTGCTTCCCCGTATCCCCAACGACTTTCATCCCCAGCAAATCCGCATAAAAATCGCGCGTCTTCGCGTAGTCGCTGACTTGATACGAGATATGGTTCACCGCAACCGCCCTGAACGCCTTCGATTTTTCTCCCAACGCACTTGCAGCGGATACCGGTACGCCCGCCGCAGTTCCCGCCACAAACGCAAGGCTTTTAATCAGTTGCCGTCGCGTTATCCTGCCGCGTTCAAAATCTTCCACTAGTCTAACAATCACGTTTTCCATCTTCGCCTCCACAACGTAGCCGCCGCACCGCCACTGCCATTGCTATTGAAACACGCTAAACACATTTAGACGCGCAAAATTGCTTCGCCACCGATTGCCGGCTGCTGGGCTCGCTCGATATTGGCCGCATTCACCGGCCAGGTGCTTTCACTTTCGTGATCTCCCGTTTGCCCACGGCCCACTCGCAACCTGGCCGATCCCATCGCTGGCGCGGGCCAAGGGCACATGGTTAGGCGCCCTGGATTTAGGTCACTTTCTCCCGCCACCGACGACGATGAATAAGGACGATTGCAGCCGTGCACAATGAGTTCCCAAAGAACCTGCAAAAACCGATGGAAGACTTAGTTGACGCATTCCTTTATCTCGGCCCTCAGGATTTGAGGCAAAGGGAAAAACTGCCCGCTGATATCGCTTCGGATGCTAATTAAAGAATGGAATTGCAGAAAGGCGGAACAATGTGGAGATTGCCTGAAGCAGCGACTGAGACGCCGAAAGAGTTCGATCAGCAGATTGTGAATAGTGCCGGAACACCTCTTTTTGTCATTCCTGGGCCGCCGGATCCCAACCAACCGGATCCCCGCACTCTCTAGGCAGGTACAGACTTGTCTCGATCGCAAGAGCCGCAGTAGCGCACCTCAATGAATGAAAACAGCGACTCCTAAAACTCTAAGTCATTTATTGTTATACTCTTACGAAGGTACCTGGGCACCGATTATCAGGACTGGAGCCTTACCAGCCCTGGCGGCTCACCAACCGAAAACACGTTGCGCTGCCAAAACCAGCCCCAACGTGAACCCGGCGATCACCACTTCCCCGATCGCGCCTACGGCAAACGGTTTCAGCCCCTGTTTTGAGAGCGCCTTGAAATTGGTGCGCAGCCCGACGCCCGCGAACGTCAGCAAGAACGCCCAACGCGAAAGATTCGCCAGCGCGCCAATCTGTTCCTTGGAGAAAAATGCCGCAGTAGCGAGAGTCGAAATGATCAGAAATCCCAACACGAACTTGGGAAACTTCTGCCACAAGAATTTGGCCTTGTTCCCCACCGCTTGCGCCTGTCCGCGGCTCGCCCAATAAAACGCATACGCCAGCACCACAAATCCGATCAGCGCATTGCGCGTGGTCTTCGTCAGCACCGCCAGTTTTCCCGCTGCGTCAGAATACAACGCACCGGCAGCCGCGGCTTCGGCCGTGTTGTCCACTGCCAGCCCGGACCACACGCCATAAGCATGATCCGTCAAATGCAGCGCATGTCCGATCAACGGAAATGTGAACAGCGAAAGCGCACCCAGTGCCAGGATCGCCGCAATCGCAAACGACGAATCCTCCTCATCCGCTTCAATTGCACCCTGCGTGGCAATGATCGCGCTGACTCCACATACCGCGGAGCCGACCGCCAGTAGTGAAGTTAATTTTGGTTTCAATCCGAACGCGCGCCCAAGAAATGTCATGAACGCAATCGCAAGCGTAATTTCAATGCCCACCAGCGCCAGGCTGGTTCCACCCAGTTTCAGCACGTCGCCCAGCAAAAATCGCGCGCCCAGCAGCACAATCCCGGCCTTCAGCCAGAACTCGTACGTGGCCACACCGGCGCGAAAAACCTCCGGCACTCCCACCGTATTGGAAATCACCAGGCCCAGCAGAATCGCCCACAGCACATACTCTATATTCGGAAACGTCCAGTGATGCGCCTTCGCATATTTTCCCACGTTCGCTTCCAGCAGCTTCCCCGCGTAACCCACCGCGGCCAGCAACAGCACTCCCGGCACAATTTTCAAGAATCGCAGCGCCGGATTCACCGGACGCACCTGCGAAATAGCAATCGAGCTTGCCATACTCCACCTCATCTCCGTCATCAAACTTCCACAACATCAAATCTCACGAGCGTTTTTGTCGCGACGAGATCACTTTTTCACCAGGGGATATGCTTGAACACACCAGCACGAACTAGCGCCGCCAGCACAAACGCGAGCAACACCGCCCACGCGTCAATCGAAAAACCGCGTGGTTTCACTGGAGCCGTCACCACTTGTCCTTGTTCGCTCATTCTGTTTCTCCTTTCGCTGTCACGCACAGAAATCAAACCCACAGCTATCAAAGCTGGTCAATTTTTCTTCCGCGCATTCAAACCCACTTCGTTCGCTTCTCCGCTTTTCAGCAATTCCGGATTTATTCCCGCGCCCCACTCCGCAACCGACTGTGTCGCCACGCGTCCGACCAGCAGAATCGACGGAGCCGGCAATAGCGCTTCGCTCCCCAACGCGGCGATGTTGGTCCAACGAACCGTCTGCTCGGCGCGCGTCGCTTGCGAAACCACAGCGCAAGGCGTTTCCGGCGACAACCCGTTTTCGACCAACCGATCCGCAACTTCGCCGTAATGCGTTCCCGGCATGTAAATCGCAATCGTCGTCTCCGGAGTTACTGCTGCCCAGTTCAACCAGTTCCCGGTGTCGCCTCGCGAAAACGTTGTGAACAAAACTTGCGAAGCAAGTCTCCGGTCCGTCAGCGAAATTTTGGCTCCCGCTGCCGCTCCAATCGCAGCAGTGATTCCCGGAACAATTTCGAAATCTGCTTGCGCTTTTCTCAACGCCTCGATTTCTTCTCCGGCGCGGCCAAACAGCAGCGGATCGCCGCCCTTTAGCCGAACGACTATTCTGTTTTTCGTTGCGTAGTTCACCAGCAGACCGTTGATCTCTTCCTGCGTCAGCAACTTTTTCCCGGCGCGTTTGCCAACATCAATCAATTGCGCGCTGCGCGAAACCAGCGCCAACACTTCTTTACTGACCAGCGCGTCGTACAACAGCACATCGGCATCGGCAAGAATTCGCGCGGCCTTAAGCGTCAACAATTCGGGATCGCCCGGCCCCGCTCCGACCAGATAAACTTTTCCGCTCATGCCACACCTTGCCGCGAGGGCTCCTTCCGCGATTCTCTTACGAAGCGCTCATACATCGGCTTGCTCGCCAGGTGGTGCAGCATCTGCTTGTTGGTTTCCGTGCCGCCGCCGTCCGCCGCACGCAAAAGCTCGCGCGCAGCGCCCAGCCACTCCAGCCACACCTCGTACTCCGGCCCAAACTGTTGCTCGAGTTCCTGGCGTAAACGCTGCGCCAGCGCAGGACTCTTGCCATTCGTCGAAATCGCAATCTGCAAATCGCCGCGTTGCACAATCGATCCGTAATAAAAATGGCAGTTCTCGATGTCGTCCACCGCATTGCACAGAATGCCGTGCGCTTCCGCTTCACGGAACACGGATGCGTTCACGCCAGGAGCGGAAGTAGCCGCGATCACCAGCGTCGCGTCAGAAACATCGCCCGCTTGAAACGTGCGCGGTACCCATTCGATCTTTCTGTTGCGAATCGGTTCGGCAAACGCAATATGAACTTCGGGCGCGATCACGCGCACTCGCGCGCCAGCCCGCAACAGTCCCTCGATTTTGCCGGCGGCAATCTCGCCACCGCCCACAACCACTACCAATCGTCCTC
>WNFP01002738.1_pt1 | contig 14055 bp, 11 predicted proteins | sample 5400201 | NCBI WGS metagenome assembly WNFP01 (sample SAMN13153355, study PRJNA577476) | soil metagenome | isolation source: 115 cm saprolite under Madrone tree | place: USA:California | collected 2016-06-14
TTTGCAAGTCGATATGTATATGAGGAAAAAGCAATGAAGGAATTGGTGGAGCCGATGGGATTCGAATCCGCCAGCCATAAGGAAATAAAGGAGTTTTGCGGTGCAGCTCGGCCTTCTAAGGAATTGAAAAGAAAGGGAGGGAATCCTTAGTGCCCCCTTAATGCCCCCCAGAAACTTCTTCATTTCTCGGACGCTGACCCGCCTACCGACCAGGTCATATCCATGGGTCAAATTGCCAAGTGACGCGACGCACAAAGTCCCACATCGCAGTCACCGGTACCCGGTTGGCATGGGAGTTGCACACAGAGCAGCGGCAATACCAGTATTTCGATAAGTTCAACCCGGCTGCAAGCGATCATCTCGGCCCGCAGGGGTAATCATGAACGAAGTTATGGTACCGCAACAGGTTCGGCGAACCGGCATCCGCAAGGGGCTCCTCGAAGACCTTTCGCTGAAAACTCTCTACCTTCACGGGGAGATGTCGCTTGTTGAGCTAAGCGAGCATACGTGTCTTGGTCTGGGAGTCATCGAAGAGATCTTCCAGTTTTTCCGAAAAGAGCAACTCTGCGAAGTGAAAGGGATGGACGGCAGCAGCCATCGCATCGTGGCCAGCGCCCAGGGAAAGCAGCGCGCAGCGGATTTGTTGATGTTGAATCAGTACGCGGGGCCAGCGCCGGTTTCTCTTGGCGATTACGTGGCGCGGGTCGATATGCAGAGCGTTCAACGGGTTGCGCTAAATCCATCGGACGTTAGGAGAGCATTTTGCCAGCTTGTTTTGGGAGAGGACGTGCTGTCGCGGGTGGGTGCCTCGGTGATTTCAGGAACGTCGATGTTTTTGTATGGACCTCCTGGAACCGGCAAGACCACAATTGCGACCACCATTCCAGGCGTCTATAACGACAGCGTATTGATTCCCCACGCCATCGAAGTGGACAATCAGATCATTACGGTTTATGACCCTGGGGTACACCGCTGCAGCTCCGAACCAATTGCAGATGAATCTGACAAGCGATGGATACTTTGCCAGCGCCCGTGCGTGCTCGCCGGCGGGGAGCTGTGTGCCGAAATGCTCGACCTGCAATTCAGCAGCGCGAGTCACTTCTACACGGCGCCTCTGCAAATGAAAGCGAACAACGGAGTCTTGATCTTGGACGATTTCGGACGGCAACGCATGCGGGCGGACGAGCTTCTCAACCGCTGGATGACCCCGCTGGATCGCCGTGTTGATTTTCTGACGTTGCCAGGAGGAAGAAAGTTCGAGGTGCCGTTCGATCTATTTGTGGTGTTCTCGACGAATCTCGACCCCCGGCAGCTCGCGGACGAGGCATTCCTGCGCAGAATTCCCAATAAAATCAGTATAGATTACGCCAGCCCGGAAGATTTCATCGAAGTGTTCCAGCGGGAATGCCAGATTCGCTTACTCTCCTGCGAGCAAGGACTTCCCGAATATCTGGTGGAGTGCATCACGCAGGAGATGAAGCAGCCGCTTTCGCACTGTCATGCGCGCGATCTCATCAATCAGATCTTTTGGGCCTCGCGGTATTCGGGTGTTGAACCCCAACTTACGCGAAAAACATTGCGCCGGGCGTGCCGGGCGCATTTTCTCTCGACCGGAAAAGCCGAAAAGCTGGGGGAATAGAAGTTCTGAAAACTAAGGCGCCGGTTTTTCGGTGGGAACTTCTAGATAGCCTACAACTTGGTCGCGGAGAACCTTGGTCGCAACCAGTCCGAGCGGCGCGGAATGGCGGGAGACGACAAAAACGACGACTTCATCCACGGCACGGTCCTTGAGCTCAACGCATTTGTCTTCGAGATACACGCATACCGTATAGCGCTGGCTCCGGGGGTCGGAACCCTTGAGCACCATGGATACGGGACCGACGGATTGACGGGGCGACCCGCGATGCAGGTCAAATTGCACGGCGGTGCGGCGGGTTTGCGCGAGCAGTGCGTCGAGCTGATTCCGCGTTTGAGAAATCTCTCCTTCTTGAGAGCCGACGACTCCGACGACATCGGCCAAGCGATCGGTTGTTGCCTGCCATGCCTCGCGGTCGGCAGTCGCAGTTTGATTTGCGGATGGAGAAGGCGAAGGAGTACGCGAAGGCAGCGCTGGAGGTTCGCTAAGCGGGACCGGCGGGGTCTGTGCTTTTGAGCCATTTGCGGGAACGACGGTGTACACGGTTTTCGTAGGAGCAGATTTTTCAGCCGGAGCTTTCGCTGAGGAATTGGACGGAGGCGCATCAGATTCCTGCGGAGAAACCTTGCGGCGCCGCTCGAGCTGTTCGAGGCGCTTTTCCATTTTCGTCAATTGTTGTTGAAGGGCGTCCAAACTTTGGGAATTCGTGGCCGCCGCGGCGCTTTGCCTGGAGTCTGCCAGAAGCTTGAACCCGAGAAACCCGAGCGCAGCGAGCCCGATCACCAGAAGTAGCGATCCAAGCACACGAGCTTGCGGACGCGGAGCGGGTTCCGCCGCGGGAACGAAAGCCTTGCGGTCGAAATCAATGCCTGCCATTAGGGCCCCCTTGTGATTCTAAAAACCTTAATTCAACGCGCGGATGCGTGTGTCGGGTAACGAGCCGAGAGCGTGAGCGATACGGTTCGAATTTCATCGGGCAACAAATCCACCGCATGTGCCGCATGTTCCATCCGCTGGCCACGCAACTCCACCTGATATTTGCCAGGCGCTAGGATCAGCAGCAAGGGCGCATGCCCCACAAACATTCCATTGACCCAAACCTGGGCGCCGGACGGAATGGAGCGAAGAAGCAGTTTGCCAGGATGGTTGCCCGCGTTCTGTTCCAGGGCCTGCCGATTGACGAGTTCGGGCCGCTGAACGGTTGGAGCGAGCAAATGCGGGGATTTGTTCTTATCCCCAGCTGTCGTGTCCAACGGAAAAGAAGGCGCCTTCGCGCCGCTGCCGGCCGTGGCGGAGGCCGATGTCGCACCGGCGGCTTCAGCGGCGGCTTGTCCGCTGGCGCAACCGGGCGTGAGGCACAGAAGAAGAGACAGAAGTAGAGAAAGAAGGAGAAATGGATTTGCGAGGTGGTAGGTAGGAACGTCAGCGTTCTGCAGCACTTCAAAGCGGCCGCTCGCGAGATTTGGACCAGAACGCAAACGCGGGAGCAAGCTTTCGCATCGTAAAATGCGATAAAGTTTAATCATCGTAGGTCATTTCCTTGGGCGTGGCTGGTTTGAGCAGGAGTGGTACCAAAATTCCAGAAGGTTGGGGCCAAGAGGGCAATAAGTTCTGCATTGACAGGCACTTTCAGACACCCCAAGCATTCAGGGTGATTCGCTCCTCGGCCGAGGCGAAAAAGTGACCAAAATCTCTCAAGTCAAGGGCCGTGGCGTCCACAAATGGTGACTCAATTCGCCGGTTCGGTGCGCTTTGGGCGGGCTAGTACGTACGATTCACCGCTTAAGTTGTTGGTACGGCGCGTGCACTCTAGGTATCGCTGAGCGAAGCGTGGTGTGAACGCGCGGCAGATAAGGGCCTGCGTCGCGGAGACGGGCCCGCGCGAGCGGCTGGAATCGCCAGTGAGCTTTCAAAACGACAGACCTTTTGCTGCCATTACGCTGCTGCAACCGCGCGCATCTGTGCTGGCGAGCGCGTTTCCGCGAACCTCAGCACAGCCGAGAGCCCCCCGCTTCCTGGTTGCTCGCGAGCGGGACTATCTGGGCTGGTGGGAGTCGCTCCGGGAGCTGTGTCGGCCGACGCACTTGCATCCCTACACGTCCCCGATTCGCCTTTTCCGGCACACACCCGTGGTGCGATTCAGGTTCGCTGGACGGCCACTTACAGTTTCGGTTCTGCTCCATGTTGCTGTATTTGTTTTGCTTCCCTACCTGCCCTCAGGGAGCTTCGCGAAACCGATGCCTGTGGACGTGGCATCCGCGGAGGCAGGAAAGATCTATTACCGCCTCACTATCATGGACTTATCTCGAAAGCTGCCACGAGTCACCTCAGAGGGTTCAGCCGGGCGGCCGATCAGCGCCTCCGAAGCAGCAGTCGCTCTCCCGGCGCTAGGCAGCACTGCGGCGCATCCCAAGATTACGATCATCCTGAGGCCGCCGCGTCCCAACAACCCGAAGCAGACGATCTATCAGAGCGCATCCGCCCCCGATCTGCGAATTACTATGGATCTGAAGCTGCCAAACGTACTGGTTGGGACAACTGCGGTTCCCAGGCCACAGATCCATTTCGACCCGAACAGCCCGAGGCCCGTGCAAGTGAAAAAGTCAGTCGCTGCGGAACCAGCGCCTGCGCTGACAACAAGCGCGAGCCCGTCCGTCGTACCTGTTTCGGAGCTGACTAGCACCCATCCAAATCTGCCAGTACCCCCTTCAGCTCCGGTCGAGATGACCCAGACCCAGAACGCGCTACCGTCAGCCGATGGCGCATCGCTGAGCGGCAAAGAGGAAAGCGCTCTTGTAATTGTAGGGGCCGACCCGTCGCAGGCGATGGCCTCTCTCCTTGCTCTACCACCCGGCAATCGCTGGGCAGAACTCTCGATTTCCCCGGTTGGAGGAGGCGCTGGATCGCCAGGGGGCGCGCCGGGGAGAGCGCGGATTTCGGGGAGTGCCAGCACGGGCAGCGAGGGCGATGCCAGCGCTAGCGCGAGACGAGGAGAGTCGGGTCGCGGAGCTGGAAACACGGGTGGTGCCGGAATACTAAGCATCACCGGAGGAGTCGGCGAGAATTCTGGCGCACTCGATCCAATGCTGCCGGCAAACATGGTCTATGCGATATCGGCGTCCGTTCTGCCACGCAAGAATGCTCTGGTTGTTTCAGCAGGGCCGATGGGGGGCGGGGGCCTCGGTGTTTACGGTGCGCTGAACTGCGGAAAAATCTATACGGTTTTCTTGCAGATGCCGGGGAAAAGCTGGACGCTGCAGTTCTGCCAAGCCAAGCACGAGGCGCCGACCAATGCGGCGTCCTTGGGCCGTTCTGCCGTGGTTAGGATCGAGGAAGGTTTGCTGCCGCCCGACCCCGAACTCAGGTTCGACTTTCGGCGTTTACCGCTGCCTCCTGAGAATGCGCATAAGCTGATTCTTCTCAAGGGATTGATTCGAGAAGATGGGACGGTGGATCTAGTCCAGGTCTACCGTAGTCTACTACCCCCAATGGACGAAGCAGCGCGCTTGGCGTTGAGTCGATGGAAGTTCAAGCCAGCAACGCGGGGCGGACAGCCGGTTAGTGTTGAAATCTTGGTGGGCATTCCCTCGGATGCTACAGTCATCCGAGCAGTCCATTGATCGCACTCGATTGCTCAAACGGTGCTGGCATAGCTCCGCCCCTGCAGGGGCCGACCTGGGTGAGCAAGACTGTGCAACATGCAGAGCAGGGTACAGAAAAGAACTTCCTATATTTTGCATAGGTCAATTTAGCCACGAAGCTTGTCAGTCGGTTAGTCAATTAACTCGAAAGCGTTTAGCCTGAGTCTATCCACAAGGGCGACTTCCCCAAAATTGGTATTTGGCGTGCTCAAAGGAGTACCAATGAATCGCAGGTGATCTCTTGAGTGTGGCCATGAGTTTTAGTACCTGAGCACACTAGCCTGTCTAGAATACGTCGAAAAACTTGCCCTAATCTCTCCGTTCCCGCGGAGTTTCGGCATTGCTTATCGGGCACCTGAAGGGTCTTGGCGCAGATTGCCGGAACTTTGGGAGGCGAGGGCATTGGAAAAACCCACAATACAGGTTTCCTTTTTGAGCCAAGACTCGGGTTTGGGAGAGGCCATAGCGCGCACCTTGGGGGAAGGGTTTCTCATACGGGCTTGCAACGAGAAGGAATTTGATCGCATGTCAGAAGTGCGAAGGTGGGCGGACGTCGTCCTTCTGGATCTGCGATCGGCAAATACGAATGGGAACGACGAAGCGGTTTTGCGGCTGATGGACGCAATGAACGAAACTCCCTCGCACCCTCCCCTGGTGGTGCTGTGCGACGGGGAAAATCGCAATCTTCTGCTCAGATGCATGGAGCATGGCGCGAGCGACAGCATAGCAAGTCCACCAAACATCTTAGAGCTCCGGATAATGCTGCGGCGTGCTTACCGGTTTCACGAAGCAGAAGAGGAGCTTCGAAGATTACGAGCTGGGACACTTTCCACCGGGAGACTTCACGAATTGATTGGCACGTCCACGGCGATGCAAGAACTGTTCGCCCTGGCACGCAAGATTGCGCCCTGTGACGTGAATGTTTTGGTTACCGGAGAAACCGGAACTGGAAAGGAATTGCTGGCGCGCGCAATCCACCAATTGAGTTCGCGGAGCAAGGGCTTGCTGGTGGCATTCTCTTGTGCGAACCTGCCGGAGACGCTAGTCGAGGACGAACTGTTTGGACACGAGAAGGGGGCATTCACCGGGGCGCAAATGAGCCGACGTGGCCGGCTGGAAACAGCGGATCATGGAACTTTGTTTCTCGATGAGATCGGAGACCTTGGTGTCGGACTGCAACCGAAACTCTTGCGGGTGGTTCAGGAGAGAAGCTTCGAACGTCTGGGCAGCAATAAGACGACCAGCGTGGACATTCGATTGATATGCGCTACGCATCAGAATTTGACTGAAATGGTCAAAGAGGGAAAATTCCGCGAAGACCTTTATTACCGGTTAAATGTGGTGCAACTGCATTTGCCGTCGCTTCGAGAGCGCCGCGATGACGTCCCGCTGTTGGCGCAGCAGTTCCTGGAGAAGTCTGCCCAGCAGTTCAGAAAGAGCGCCAAGCGCTTTTCACAGGAGGTTCTGCATACTTTTGAGGAGTATAATTGGCCAGGCAACGTCCGCGAGCTTGAGAACGTCGTGCAGCGTGCCGTGGCGCTCTCCGAGGACCAAACCGTGGACATCTCGCATTTGCCCGCATCGATGAGAGCGGGGAATGACAGCTGCAAACTTGCGTACGCATGTGAAACCACGCAACTTCCCCGATCCTATGAGGCGGAAATCCGCCGCTTTAAACGGGGGCTGGTCTTGAGAACTTTGCGGGAATGCGGCTGGCGCAAAGCGGAAAGCGCCCGCGCGTTGGGGCTCGCCCGCGGCTATCTGCACAGACTGATCAACCAGCTGGGAATTCAGCAGCGCGAGGGCGATCCGCCCGGAGAAGACTTGCATGAAACTTCGCCGTTCGGGCCGGTCATGTGACGATGCCCGCCCGAAACCATGAGTACCAGCAATTCCCACCCGACCAATAGGGCTCTGATGGGATGGGAACTGAAACTGAGTTGCGCTTCGTCGAGACTATCTGCCTTCCACTTCTGAGGAGTGCGCAAAATCCAGACGGCGGCTGGGGTTTCCAACCTCGTTCGGAGAGCCGACCGGAGCCCACATCCTGGGCGCTTCAGGCTTTGATTCAGTCTTCTTGGCCAGAGATTCCAGAGCCTGCGGCTCGCGCTTTTCAGTTTATCCGCGGAACGCAACTGCCGAATGGTTCTTGGCCTCCCGCGCCCGGGGCAAAAACCGGTTGTTGGGTGACTGCGTTGACTTGCTGGGTTCTTCTTGCAGAAAAGAATTCCGCAAATGCTGTGGCCATGGGGCTGGACTGGTTATGCAAGGAATGGCCGCGAGATAGTACTCCATGGCGGCGCGTTCTCGCGAAGTTTTCGTCGCAGCGCGACGTTTTCCCCGTAAACAATTCCTATCGAGGGTGGGGATGGACCCCAGGCACGAGCAGCTGGGTGGAACCTACGGCGTTTGCTCTTCTCGCGTTTGGCGAATGCCCTGCTGAATTACTGCCAGCCGCGGCGGCGAGACGCCGGAAGCTCGCAGAATTGATGCTCTACGATCGGATGTGTCCGGGCGGCGGATGGAATTGCGGCAATCCCCTGGTATACGGCGTCGCGGGGGAACCGTTGGTCATTCCGACGGTTTGGGCGCTTCTGGCCTTGCGCAATCAGCCACAGCGGTCGGAGAACATTTTGAGTTTGGACTGGCTGGAAAAGAATGTAGCCAACATGCACGGCCCCGGGTCCTTCGCCTTGGCGAGGCTCTGTCTTGAGGCATACGGGCGCAAATGGCCGAACGATGCACCAGATTTGGGTGATTTTCACCAGAAGAATGAGTTTCTAAGGAACGTTCAAATTGCGGCATGGATCTCTCTGGCGTGGAGAACGAAGAGACATTTCCTCGCAACTCAGCTGTCGTCCACGGAGACGTCATGAATGCGCGTAATACGGCGCTTGTTCCCTCGTTCCAGCGGCCGCTTTCGAAGGTGTTGATCCGCCGCGCGTCAGACTACGAGGAGGATTTGACTTCCGTGATTTATGAGAGCCTGCGCGAATTCCATCTGTCGATGAAGGACAAGACCGTCCTGCTGAAGCCAAATCTCGTCGGGTTGGATCCGCTCGGAGTAATGAATACGCACCCGGCTGTCATTGCGGCTGCCCGTGAGAGTTTTCTGCGCCTTGGAGCTTCACAGGTTCTGATCGGTGACGGTCCTGCGATGGACAGGGACACGGAAGCCATCATCGAATCAGTGTGCCTGAGAGAGTTTGTCGGCCCACTTGCCCGCACGTTCGTGGACTTGAACGTTGACGACGTGGAGAAAGTGGCGCTTAAGACTCAAGCGTCGCGATTGAATGAGCTTTATCTTCCCAAGACAGCTCTGGGCGTCGATTTCCTGGTGTCAATGCCCAAACTCAAGACTCACCACTGGGCTGGGGTCACGCTGTCCCTTAAGAACATGTTTGGGGTGGTGCCCGGCAGCTGCTATGGCTGGCCCAAGAACATCCTGCATTGGGCTGGAATTGACCGAGCGATTCTGGATATCAATGCGGTGGCGCGGCCAGACTTTGCGATTGTAGACGGCATCGTGGGCATGGAGGGGAACGGTCCTATCCAGGGAACACCGAAGCCTTGCGGAGTATTAGTTCTTGGCGACGATCCTGTTGCGGTAGACGCTACCTGCTGCCGGGTAATGGGATTTAACCCCGGCCGGGTCAAATATCTGGCTCGAGCGGGAACCCTTCTAGGTCACACCGAGGCGAGCAAGATTCAACAACACGGCGAGAGTATTGCCAGCGTTCGGAAACCGTTTGCGGTGCCGGACGCTTTCCGGCACGTTCTGGAATAGCGTGAGGGGGAAGGTTTGGAATGCCAACTGCGATTAAGAGGTTGGAAGGAAGGCTCATATGGCAGGGGGTGTATCCAAATGAGTACGCTCAGACGGCCTGGCTGCCTTCGCAATTTGAGACGGTGCGGCGAGTGTGGAGCAGAGTTGGTGGAGATGGCGTTCGTAATGCCGCTCCTGCTGACTTTGTTGATCGGGGTCTTCTGGGCGGCCCGAGCATATAACATCTACGAGACAATTACCCGGGCTGCTCGGGAGGGTGCCCGCGTGGCCGTTGTGCCGACTTGTGCCACCTGTGGGAACGCCTTCCCAAGTTCCTCTACGATCCAGACGGCGGTAAACAATGTACTCGCTTCCTCCAACATGGCCACTAGTGGCACCGGGGGAGTAACCGTCAATATTCAGCAGCATCAAGCTTTAAACTTGGACCCCCTTAACACGAACGCCCAATGGACGGTCATAACCGTCACGTATCCCTTCCAGTTTACTTTGCCTTTCACGTCGATAGGCACCGTTAATATCTCCACGCAAGTGCAGATGCTGGAGGAGCAATGAAGAGATTTAGGTCCTACAAGGGACTCTCGCCCATATGGGAAAGCTCCCTTAGGGTTTCGCCCTCGAGTAAGGGATCTCAACTCCTCGAATTCGCGCTAGCCATGCCTCTTCTGCTCGCTATGGTGGTTGGCATCTTAGATTTCGGGCAAGCCTACAATCTAAAACAAAAACTCAACAACGCGGCGCGCGAGGGTGCGCGCTTCGCCATTGAAGAGAGCTGCGCGGACTGTACACAAGCCGCGCCCGCAACAACACAGGCCATTGAGAACTCCATCGTCAACTACCTGACAAACGCAGGCGTGAATCTTTGTGGATTGACGGGAACGACCACGCCAACCGTCGGTCCCCAAGCGTTTGCTTCTTGGACGTTCACTTCGCCTCAACAGTGCCCCGGAACCACTGTGAATTTCACGATTGAAATCGATCGTGGGAATACGTTTGTGAACAGCAGCGGCGCTAAGGTTCCATCCAGCCAGATCATTGTGAATGCTCCTTATGCGTGGACGTTCAATCGAATTATCACTCTCCTTGTCCCGGGTGCGAATTATCAGGCGGTTACAACCATATCGAGCAGCGCGATCATGGCGAATTAGCTGCAAAGAAAGAGATACCCATGAGCAATCGAAGATGGACAAGACGATCCGGAGTAAGCCAACGCGGAAACACTCTATTTCTCGTTGCGGCTTCAATGGTGGTGATTCTGGCGCTCTCCGCTCTTGCGATCGACCTGGTTTCCTTTTACGTGGCTCGAAGCGAAGCGCAACGAAGCGCGGATGCGGCCGCGCTGGCCGGAGCCACGTTCTGGTCAAGGTCGGGCTGCACCTCCACGACGTCCGGATGCTCTGGCTTTCAAACCGGAGCGATGAATGCGGCAATTGACACAGGGAACCAGAATCTTGTCGGCGGAGTTAATCCCAATATCCTGTCGAGCGACTTTTCATGGAATTACTCGCCAATCACCAATCCGCGAATCACGGTGACCGTTCAAAGAACTGCCGCTCGGGGGAACGCCCTGCCGACGTTCTTCAGCAGAGTCTTGGGGTTCACGACGGTGGACGTCTCGGCCACAGCTACAGCGGAGACCTACACTCCCGGCGCAGGTGGTGGCCCGGCGGTGGGAAGTATCTGCGTAAAGCCCTGGTTGATGCCAAATTGCGATTCCACGCACACTTCACCTGCGAATCCGCTGTGCAGCGGGGGCGCTGCGTACTACATTACTCCGAGCCAGACGATCGCGAATCCCAGCGTACTCGGCACGCTCTTGACCATCAAACCGGGTTCGCCGGGGCAAGCCACTGTATCAAGCCAGTTTTTTCCCGTTATTCTGCCTCCGGGCACCGCTCCGGCGGAGTGCCCAACCTGTTCTAGCGGAGGTGGAAGTGGTGGAGCCGCTATTTATCGGCAAAACATCGAGTGCTGCAATACACGCACCATCAGTTGCGGCTCCATAACGCTGCAACCCGAAACCGGAAACGTAGTAGGACCGACAAGGCAGGGCGTGGATTGCCTCATCCATGAGCAAAGCAACGGTTCCGGCCAAGACCTCCTGAACACCAGTACCTCACCTTTTACAATCACCGGAGGGAGCAACAATCCAAACCCTGCCTTGCGAGGTCAGCCGGTTACCTCCAGCGATTCCTTCGTCACAGCGCCGATTTACGATGGGGCGCAACTGTGCCCCGGGAAATCCTGTCCTGCCTCCGTGAGTGCCACCATCGTCGGATTCATGCAGATGTTTATTGTAGATGAGACAAATCCACAGGGCACAGTTCACGCCCAGATCCTGAATATTTCCACGTGCGGCGGTGGCAGTGGCGGTGGAGGCGGTGGCGGTGGCGGAGGGGGTGGCGGTGGTGGTGGTGGTGGAGTTCCGGTCACCGGCGGTGGATTGTTGCCTGTTCCCGTGCGGCTGGTGCATCCGTAGCCAGGCGAGTCATTGTCGTGGCAGAGCAAGCGACTAGGCGAGCAAAAACGAGCATGAGCGAATCAGACATCGCATTGCGTGCAGACGTGAGAGGCGAGGGCATGCAGATTCCGGCATCCTCGGAAGCTTGCGCGTCGACCGTGGCTCTTGCGCCGCCAGCGATCACAACAGGCGCGTCGGAGCAGATTTCGCTCTTCAAGCGGATTGCTTCGTTCCCGGTAATGCTGGGAATGCTGCTGGTGGGGACGGTTTTTGTAGCGGGGCGAGCTTTCGCCGTCGATCCCGATCTGTGGTGGCACATCAAGAACGGCCAGAACATCCTTGATACGCATCATTGGCCGACCACCGATCCATTTTCCTTTACGGTTACGGGCCAGCCCTGGATCTCCACAGAGTGGCTCGGGGACATACTCTTCGCGATCGTGACACGTGTCAGCGGATTGCAAGGACTCGATGCGCTACTCATCGTACTCGGCGGTGCCGTGATGGTCGCGCTGTACGCATATGGGGCGCTTCGTTCGGGGAATTCGAAGGCAGGCTTTGTGGCTGCGACCGCCCTGCTTGTTCTTGCGAATGGGTCCTTTACCTTGCGTCCCCAGATGCTGGGATACCTATTTCTTATTCTTGTGCTTATCGCACTAGAGCGATTCCGGCAGGGCGAGTCGAAATTGTTGTGGTTTCTTCCGCTGTTGTTTCTTGTCTGGGTCAATGCGCACGGTTCCTTTGTAATAGGGATGCTGGCCATAGCGGCGTATTGGCTCGGAGGTCTCGCTGAGTTTCGTCTCGGTGGCATCGAGGCGAGGCGCTGGACTGCAGCTCAACGCATTCACCTCGAAATTGTTTTTCTCCTTTGCCTTATTGCTCTGACGATCACGCCGTATGGCACGCAACTCGCCCTATACCCTTTCCAGGTAGCCTCCTCTCTTCCAATCGGGGTCGCGAACGTGATGGAGTGGCAGTCAATGCCATTCAATATTCTGGGAGGGAAATTCTTTCTGGCGTTATTGCTCGGTTTTCTTCTCGCCCAAATCGCTTTTCGCTTCACGTGGCGGCTGGAAGAATTGGCGCTCTTCCTGTTTGGCACGATGATGGCGTGCCTCCACGTACGGTTCGTTTTGCTTTTCGTCCCCTTTTTCGCGCCTCTCCTGGCAACTATCCTCGCGCGCTGGTTGCCTAGATATGAGCGCGCCAAGGACCAATACATCCTGAATGCCGTTCTGATGTTGGCGACGGCCGCCGCCATGCTTTGGTATTTCCCGTCGCGTACAGAGATGCAGCAAACGGTTGCGAGACGTTTTCCGGTGCGTGCGGTCGAGTACATGCAGCAGCACGCCATCGTCGGTCCCCTGCTGAACAGCTATGGCTTCGGCGGGTATCTTATTTGGAAAGACCAGAAAGTGTTTGTGGATGGCCGAGCGGACCCTTACGAACGTGGCGGCTCGCTCGCGGATTATTTTCATATTACGCATCTGGAGCAGGGTGCGTTGGCGGTTATGGGAGGGTACGGTATCCAGTCTTGCCTGCTCGAGCGCGACGAACCTTTGGCGACAATGCTCGCGGCGCAGTCCGAATGGCAGAAGGTCTACGCGGATAACTTAAGCGTGCTGTTCGTAAGACGAGATGCAGCTGCATCCGCGGAAGCGACGCGCGGATCGACACTCGGGCAGAAGGAGTGAACATGAGTCTGCCATTCCTTGAGCGCACGAAAGGAACCGTGCAAATCAGTTCAAACCATCCGGGGGAACGACGCATGGTGCTTTCTGTGGTCATTCCCTGCATGAACGAAGCGGAAGTATTGCAGGAGACAAACCGCCGGTTGGTGGCGGTCCTGGAAGGAATTTCGTTGAATTTCGAAATCGTCTACGTGGACGACGGAAGCACGGACTTCACGCCTGAGTTGCTCCGCGAGCTGCAGGCACAGGACTCGCGTGTCCGCGTGGTCCGGTTTTCGAGGAATTTTGGGCATCAAATCGCGATTACTGCCGGACTGGAACACGCTTCCGGCGATGCCGTCGCGATCATCGACGCTGATCTCCAGGACCCGCCGGAAGTCATCCTCGATTTCGTGGCCAAGTGGATGGATGGGTTTGACGTGGTCTATGGGGTTCGCACGGAGCGCGACGGAGAAACGGCATTTAAGCTTTGGACCGCAAAGGTTTTCTACCGCGTCATCGGTCACCTTTCGGATACGCGCATTCCTCTGGACACGGGCGATTTTCGACTGATGGACCGACGGGTGGTGGATGCGTTGCTTTCCATGCCTGAACGCGACCGCTTCGTGCGCGGAATGGTGAGCTGGCTCGGCTTCTCGCAGGCCGCGGTTGAGTACCGGCGCGCGCCGCGGCTGGCGGGTGTCACCAAATTTTCGTTATTCAAGATGGTTAAGTTCGCGCTCGACGGAATCTTCTCTTTCTCGATTCTGCCTCTTCGTCTAGCCACATGGACAGGATTTGCGGCTTCCGGTCTGGCTATTCTTGGAATCATCATCGTTCTGCTAGACAGGTTTCTTGGAGTT
>WNFP01003331.1_pt1 | contig 14054 bp, 10 predicted proteins | sample 5400201 | NCBI WGS metagenome assembly WNFP01 (sample SAMN13153355, study PRJNA577476) | soil metagenome | isolation source: 115 cm saprolite under Madrone tree | place: USA:California | collected 2016-06-14
TTCAATACTTCATTCTCTCGCTCGAGCCGTGCGATTTTTTCTGCGGTATGCTCTTCTGCCACATCGACAAATTAATCGCTTTACGAATGCAGACAACTAAATTCTTGAGAAAAAGTGTCTAGACGCTAAACAAATACAACAAAAAGAGCCTCGATCTGCTTCGGTCGTACTCCTGGCAGGGCAATATTCGCGGACCGCAGAACGTCATCGGACTATCTGTAATCGTGCGCGACACAGAGAATTTCTCGGCGGATGAGAGTTGGCTTTCTCGACGACCTCTTGCAACTGAGCCGAATCGGAGGCTTGGCCTCTCTAAGAACCTTCCTTCTCAGGAGAAAGCAATCACTGAGATCGCGTTGACCGAAAGTGGAGGACGGGTGTCAGGACCTTCGGGTGCCGCGGCCAAGCTGGGTATACCGGGTTCTACACTGGAGTCGAAGATCAGGTAGCTGAAGATCAACGAGATTCGCTTCAAGACCACAAATCCCTCAAAACATCGCAATTAGTTGCGTTCCCACCAACGAACCCCAGAACGCCCGATTGCGAAATCCGCGAATTTGCGAACCTCGTAATTTGGATTTCTCGTAAGGCATTTATTTCCAATCGCCTGAAATTGGGCCTGTAATTGCCATTACACGTCTGTGTCTGGCGATCACCGAAGTGAGAATTCTCAGGAGAACGTAGTGCGCAAGATCACCAGGACAGCGAACGGAGAGGTGGTCTTTAAGCTGAGCGGTCGAATGGGCAAGCGAGTTGGAAACGCTGTTAAGCGCAGAAGACAGCGGTCGCCACGTCTTTTGGACTTGAAAGACCTAACCCCTCGTGGATCATGTCGCTTTTCTTAGGCGCTGCGAACTGGACAACATCACGCTCAAGAATTGCCCAGCATACGTCCGCGAATGGATTACGGGAGAAACGCGATGAAGGTAGCGGTTCCTGTAGCAACAGAAGCGAAAGACCGTTGTTCGCAACTCTCGCATCTTGAGGCCGTCAGGGCAATGAGGGGCAAGGGTGTGAACAACGGCTTCGAGGATATCGTCGGAGAAAGTGGGGCGCTCCAAGAGGTATTGGACCTCGTTCGAACGGTCGCGCCCACTTGTTCGACTGCTCTGATCGAAGGCGAAACCGGTACCGGAAAGGAACTCATCGCCCGCGCGATTCACGAACACAGCACGTACCGAGAGGGCCGTTTCGTGAAACTGAATTGTGCGGCAATTCCTGGCGGACTACTGGAGAGCGAACTCTTCGGTCACGAGAGAGGAGCGTTCACGGGTGCCGTGGCGCGCAAAGTGGGTCGTTTCGAAGCGGCCGACCGCGGCACGCTCTTTCTGGATGAGATCGGAGATATCCCGCTGGAAGTGCAACCGAAGCTGCTGCGGGTTTTGCAAGAGGGAGAGTTCGAAAGACTAGGCAGCACACAAACGTGTTTCCCATATTTGTTTCCCCGCTGCGCGACCGGCGCGGAGACATTCCGTCGCTGGTGATGCACTTTGTGCGGATCTACGCGGAACGCATGAACAAGAAGATCGAGACGATTCCGACAATGGTGATGGAGGCGCTCGTAAGCCATTCTTGGCCGGGAAACATCCGCGAGCTGCAGAATTTCATCGAGCGGAGTGTCATCCTCACCGACGGAAACACACTACGTCCTCCGCTCGAAGCATTGCAGCAGACTGCTGGAATTGAGTCTTTCAAACCCATCACGCTCGAAGAGGCTGAGCGACATCACATCCGCAAGACGTTGGAGCAAGCCAACTGGGTTGTGGCTGGTCCGAGTGGCGCTGCGGTCCGCTTGGGAATGAAGCGGTCGACAGTCTACTTCCGCATGCGAAAGCTGGGAATTTTCAGGGCCAATCAAATTGCCGAAAACACGATTTGAGCTTACGTGGCTAAGGCGGGCGTACGAATGTCGAATTGTTGGAATCGGCATCGGCACAAAAAATATCTGGCGAAGGGTTTCGAGTACTCAATGGGTGAAGGCGTAGACCAGAGGAAGTCAGAGAAAAGTTAACCAACAAACGGACGAAAGGAGAAACAACATGACAGATATTCGCAAAGAAACCGATAGTCTCGGCGAAGTAGAGGTTGCTGCTGACAAACTCTGGGGAGCGCAGACTCAGCGCTCGCTTGAGCACTTCAGCATTGGCAAAGATTTGATTCCACGGGAAATGATCATCGCCTACGCTACCTTAAAGAAAGCCGCTGCTAATGCCAACTATGCCGGCAAGCGGCTGGACGATAAGCGCCACAAGTTGATCGTCCAGGTCTGCGATGAGATTCTCGCGGGTCAACATCATGACATGTTTCCGTTGCATGTGTGGATGACGGGCAGCGGGACGCAGTTCAACATGAACGTCAACGAGGTGATCTCCAACCGCTGCTGCCAGATCGCCGGAACTCCTCTGGGGAGCAAAGCTCCGGTTCATCCCAATGATCACGTCAACATGGCGCAGTCGTCGAACGACTCGTTTCCATCCGCAATGTGCATAGCCTCGGCCGTCAATGTGGAGCAACGACTGATTCCGGCGGTGAAGGAGTTACACGATGCAATCGCTGCGAAAGTCGAGGAGTGGAACGACATCGTCAAGATCGGACGCACACACATGCAAGACGCCACGCCACTGACGCTCGGGCAAGAGTGGTCGGGCTACCAGGGCATGCTCGCGGACAACCTCGAGCGGATTGAGGATGCACTGAAGGGCATTTACCGTCTCGCGCTCGGCGGAACGGCGGTCGGCACCGGAATTAATTCGGCGCCCGGTTTCGCCGAAGCAGCTGCGGCCGAGATCGCCAAACTCACAGGCCTACCCTTCGTCACCGCGCCGAACAAGTTCGCGGTGCAGGGCGCTCACGATGCGCAGGTACAGCTTTCCGGAACACTGCGCACACTGGCTGTTTCACTCTACAAGGTCGCCAACGACATCCGACTGATGTCATGCGGTCCACGAGCGGGCTTCGCCGAATTGAAGATTCCGGAGAACGAACCGGGCTCCTCGATCATGCCGGGTAAGGTGAACCCCACCCAGGCTGAAGCCCTTACGATGATCGCCGTGCAGGTGATGGCCAACGACGTCGGGGTGGGCTTCGGGGGCGCCGGCGGCTACCTGGAGATGAACGTCTACAAGCCCCTGATCATCTTCAACGTCACCCACTCGATTACGATCATGACTGACGGGTGCACGAACTTCCGTAAATTCCTGGTGGAGGGGACCAAGCCCAATTTGAAGAAGATCAACGAATACGTGGAGCGTTCACTGATGCTGGTCACAGCTCTCTCACCGGTAATTGGCTACGACAAGGCTTCGAAGATTGCCCACTATGCGCTGGACAATGACCTCACATTGAAGGCCGCCGCGCTGAAGCTCGGCTTCGTGACAGAAGCTGAATTCGATCGAGTGGTCGACCCGAAAAAAATGGTCAAACCCTATGTGGCGACGGCTGCCGCCTAATCGTGAAGCAGAAAATCACAAACCCTGGATTAAAAAAGAAAGAGAGGAAATGAACATGACTAGCACTACCAAGCGCGGAATCGCATTGCTCCATGAGCCATCGCTTAACAAGTCCACCGCTTTCACCGAAGCCGAAAAGCAGGCGCTCGGCCTTGTTGGACTCGTACCCGACGTAACAGAGACCGAGGAACAGCAGTTGCAACGGGTGATGTTGCAGCTCAGCAAAAAGGACACAGACCTCGAACGCTACATTTATCTCAATAATCTGCTCGATCACAACGAAACGCTCTTCTATCGAACGGTCATGTCGGATCCGTTCCGATTTCTGCCGATTGTGTACGACCCGACCATCGGCGAAGCATGCCTGAAGTTCGGCCATATCTACCGCCAACCTCGCGGCATGTATCTCTCGATCACGCGGCGCGGCAAGGTGAAGGAGATCCTGAAAAACTGGCCGCAGAAAGACGTTCGCTTCATCTGCGTGACCGACGGCGGCCGGATCCTGGGCCTGGGTGACCTCGGCGCAAACGGCGCGGGCATCCCCATCGGCAAGCTGCAGCTCTACACCGCCTGCGCCGGCGTGCCGCCGCAGTACTTGCTTCCCATGTACCTCGACGCGGGCACCAACAACGAGCAATACCTGCACGATCCGTTGTATCTGGGAATGCGCAAGACGCGGCCCGCGACCGCGGACCTTTATTCTTTTGTTGATGAGTTCGTCGAAGCAGTGCAGGAAGTGTTCCCGAAGTGTTGCATTCACTTCGAAGATTGGACGGGTACGGACGCCGTGCACTTGCTCGAGCGGTACCGCGACAGGTACTGCGTCTACAACGACGACGTACAAGGCACGGCGGGAATCACTCTTGCAGGGATGATTAACGCGGCCAAGATCAAGGGCACAAAAATGAAAGACGAAAAGTATCTGTTCCTCGGCGCCGGCTCGGCCGGTATTGGCCTTGCTAACCTACTCTGTTCGGCACTTGTAGCGCAGGGCATGAGCCTCAAGGAAGCGCAGTCCCGCGTATACATGTTCGACATCAACGGTCTGCTGGAGGCGTCCCGCAAGGACCTCGTCGATTTCCAGAAGCCGTATGCACACCAGCACGCGCCGACGCGGGATTTCGTCGCTGCGATCGAGAGCATCAAGCCCACCACCATCATCGGCGTCAGCACGATTGGTGGCGCGTTCAATCAAAAAGTGATCGAGGCGATGGCGAGAATCAACGATCGGCCCGTGATCCTTGCATTGTCGAACCCCACCGAGCATGCCGAATGCACGCCCGAGCAAGCGTACACGTGGTCAAAGGGCAAGGCGATCTACGCAGCCGGCGTGCAGTTCCCGCCGGTTCACTACAACGGCCAGACATTTCTGCCGGGACAAGCAAACAACTTCTACATATTTCCGGCGGTCGGTATGGCGATCTTCGCTGCACAAGCGTCCCGAGTCACCGATGAGTTGTTCATCGAGGCTGCGCGGGCAGTAGCGGATCAGGTGCCGTCCGAGTTGGTCAACCAAGGCCTGCTTTACCCGCTGCAGTCAAACATTCTGGAGACCGAGATTCAAACCGCTGCACGCGTTGCAAAGCTAGTCTTCGATTCGGGACTTGCTCGTGTCGAGCGTCCCCGCGACATGGTCGCGTTCATTCGTGAACATGTCTACAAGCCGGAATACAGCAATGAAGCAGTCCGGGCAGGCGTAGCGGCTTAGATGAGCTCATCCGTGAAAGGTACGGTCTTGCAAAAGACACAACCGAACGAGATGACGCGCTACTCATCCGAGACGCGCCATTTGTTTCTTCATGCTCTTACACTGTCTATTTTGTGCGTGATCAGCTACTGGCTGATCACGCGCATGCTTGCGCACATATTCTCGGTCTCCCGAGACGACGATCTGCTCGGGGGCATGTGGGCCGTGGTCGCTACCATATTTGTGTATCGCTACGGCTACGAGCAAAGTGTAGGCGCTGCCTTATCGCGTGTAGCGGCAACTTCGCTAAGCTTCGTCCTCTGTTTTATCTACCTGCTCTTTTTCCCGTTCGATCTCTGGGGATTGGCCACGCTGATTGGCGTCGGGGCTGTCGCTATGTCCTTACTCGGTCGGCCGGAGGATGTAATCACTACAGGAATCACGACTGCGGTCGTGATGGTCGTCGCCGCCATAAGCCCCGATCACGCGTGGAAACAGCCCATCCTACGCTTGCTGGACACAACGGTTGGTGTCGCCGTTGGAGTTGTTGGCGCGTGGATCAGTTTGAAGTCAGGCCGCACCGGGAGCAAAACAGCTTGAAAAAGGCCGATACGAACAATGCGAAGGTTAGCCGGCAAATTCGTTTTTCTAGTGTGGGCCGCGCTGTGCGTCTTTGCGGATCGCACTTATTGCCAGACTGGTCCGGGGGAGACGCTTAGTGGCCCGGACAGCCATGAGACGGGTCAAGGCCCGCATGGGCATCTCTTCGGAGACTGGGGCGGTGAGCGGACGCGTCTGCTAGAGCGTGGCGTGCGGTTCGATTTCCAATACATAAGCGATTCCCTGTGGAACATCAAGAGCGAGCAGAAAGACCGATTTGCGAGTTGGAACAGATTCCGGGGAACCGTGGACATCGACTTGGGTGCGCTGGTCGGTCAACACGGATTGTATTTCCATGCGACTGCACTCTGGCAAGGAGGAGGCAATCTCGGAACCTATCTGGGCCTGCTGACCAGTCCGAGCGGCATGTCCAGCGCAAATACATGTCGCCTTGATTCATGGTGGCTGGAGAAACGATGGCTGAACGAACGCCTCACGGCACGCGTGGGGCAATTCGCAGAACAAGACTTCTACGGTGCCCAGCACTACGCGGCGTCCTTCATCTTCGAGCCGATTGGCTATGCGCTGGGGAATCTATTTACGACCTTCGAGTCCTTCGACCCGCCCTCGACGCCAGCGATGGAGGTCCGCGTCGTGCCGATTCACAACCTCTATGTGAAATCGATGGTGGCGGCCGCGGTTCGCTCGCCTTTTTCACAAAACGCAACCGGGTTGGTTCCGCAGTTCAACGGAACTCCTGTGAGTGTTTCGGAGATCGGGTTCACTCCAGGCAAGAAGGCGACGTCCATGCGGGCCTTTGACAACGTCGACAGTCGAAAGGGCTACTCCGGACTCTATCAGTTTGGTGCTTCTTACAATCCCGGAAAGTTCACAACACCCTCGGGTGCCGCACCGCGGTCGGGCAATTACCTGTTGTATTGGATGGCCAGTCAAGCACTCTGGCGCGTCGATCGCACAGAGGCAAAAGGCATCGATGCGACGTTTGCGTACGACTGGAGCCCTGCGGACATCAATCGCAACAACACGTTGCTCACAGCGGGGCTGCGCTTCAACGAGCCGCTTCCTCTCCACATTCACAATACAATGTCGCTCGGCTACGTGCGGAACAGCCTAAGTCAACAATTCCTTCCACGAGGCACGCCACCCTGGAAGACGGAGCACGGCGTTGAATTCAACACGCTTCTGGACGTCGCGCACATGCTCCTGTTGCAGCCGGTCATTCAATACTACGCGAACGTGGGAGGAAGAACGCAGCGTGCCGTAGTTTTTGGTTTCAGAACGAAGGTGGAGTTCTAGCGGAGGGGCAGAAAAGGAGCTTTATGAATATAGGTGGACTTGTGGGAGCACTGCTCCCGGTATTTTTTGTGCTCGCGCTCGGCTACTTCGCCGGTAAGCGCAACACTTTTGACGCTGACCAAGCCGCCGGGTTGAGCAAGCTCGCGCTTGGCTTCGCGCTGCCCGCGTCTTTATTCGTTGGCATGACGGAGATTCCGAGAGAGCTGCTCCTGCAGCAGGGCCGTCTTGTTCTGGCGCTAATTCTCGCCCATGTCGGGCTGTTCTTGGTCGCATGGTTTCTCTTGCGGAGGTTGAAGCCCTTGCAAGGACCCGCTTCGATCATCTGGGCCCTTATGCTCGCGACATCAGCCACTCCGGTCTTCGGAATCGCCGTGCTCCAACCCTTGCTCGGCGATACCAGCGCCGGCACCGTGGGACTTGTCGCGTTGGCTATCAACCTCGTGGTGCCGACCGCCATCATCCTTCTCGAGATGGGAAGTTCAGGAAGTGAAGCAGCCTCTGCCACATCGTCTGCGCGTCGAGTGCAGATCGTGTCAGGGCTCAAGTCCGGATTAAAGTCCCCGCTCCTATGGGCTCCCGTATTGGGGATTGTTGTTGTATTGGTGGGCCTTCGCATCCCGAAAGAGGTAGCAAGTTGTTTCGCAATGATTGGCTCAGCGACATCTGGTGTCGCGGTGTTCACCGTTGGACTGACGCTTGCGGCTCACGCCTTCCATCTCTCTAAAGCGGTGCTCTTAGGCACCCTCGGTCGCATCACCGTGCAGACGGCCGTCCTGTTCGCTCTGCTCCATCTGCTTCACGTACAAAGTCCGTTCGCGCGTGAAGCGCTGGTTTGCTGCAGCTTTCCCCTCGCAACGATCGTTGTTTTGCTTGCCGCCAAGTACAAGGCGATGGAGGCGGAATCGGCGTCTGCGCTGCTCCTCTCAACGCTCTCGTTGGTAGTGAGCGTGCCGATCATCATCGCCGTCAGTCGATAAGGGACTGACCCTCATGCCGAACTTCAATGACGTTGAATGGGCGAGCGATGGAACCCAGTGGACGGGGTGGCCAGTTTTGGTAGACTCCGCGCGGATGGCGGTGGCGGCTGTAGTCTCGGTGCTGGTGGCGCAGTTGTTCAGGCTGCCGGAAACATACTGGGCACCGATTACAACTCTCGTGATCACGCAGTCATCGCTTGGCGCGGCACTCAGTGTTTCCTGGCAGCGTTTCCTTGGAACGGCGCTTGGAGCGCTCGTTGGCGCGATTGCGGCGAGCTACTTCGGGCCGCACCTGCTTGTGTTCGGTATTTGCGTTTTCATCCTGGGTTTACTTTGTGCCGTGCTGCGCTCGGATCGAACCGCATATCGGTTCGGCGCTGTAACCCTGGCGATCGTCCTTTTGATACCCCGAACGGGTCTCGCACGGCAGATCGCATTTCATCGGTTTGCCGAAGTGTCGATTGGAATTGCGGTGGCACTGATCTTGACTGTGGTATGGCCGGAGAGGGAGATCGCACCATCTGAAGGAAAGCTGAATCCTTCGGTACGGACTTTGCAGCCGAAGCATCGCTAGTCTTGGGGGGAGACAGCGAAGGATGGTGACTTATGGCCTAGAAAAAAGTGGCGGACTGTTGGTGGACGTTCTCGCGGAGGCCGGAGGCCCGTCGAATATATCGGCTGTCCCGGCGATTCGCTCAACGGGATCACGGACGCAATTCGGGTACAGAACATGTGAGACATGAAGAGACCACAGCGTTTGTCTACAGGAGCGGAAGAGCATCTCACTCGGCGATTAGTGGTGTGCGCCGGGAGCTGCGGTCTCGGTTAGAACGCGTCTTTAGCGGGCACACTGCATTATTTCGGACTAGTAAAGGAGAGAACCATGAAAACTATTGCGAATGAAAACGAACATCCGGACCATCTCCAGCTAAAGCAATTGCTGGAAGAAGCGAAGCCACTCATGCTCCCGATGTTTCCTGACCAGCAAAATGTTTGGGTCGCGGAAAGTCCGCTCGCTCAGGAGATTAAGTCCATTCTCGCGAAGCACCCTGAGTATTACGCCGAAGTCCGCTCTGTCATCGGCGCAGTTTTCCCTGAACCCAATAGCTAAAGCTCCCCCGCGTCTAATCGATGGGAGAATCAGGCCATTGGCGTCATTGCTGTTGACGGCCTCATGGCCTCTCGTCAGAATCAAACATTCTGAGGTCGTGCACCCGTGGCGACGAGAATGTCCTCCATTGCGGGGCCTTCTGGGTACGTGCTTGAGACCCTCCGTGAAGGCGCGGACTTCACAGTTTACCGCGGCCGGCAACAGGGCAACGCATCGCCGGTCCTGGCAGTGGCACTCGCCGCAAAACAGCCGTCACCTCAGAGTCTCCAGCGGCTCGAGCACGAATACTCGCTTGCAGCCGAACTCGATCCCGCGTGGGCAGTCAAGCCTCTTGCACTCACTCGTCACGAAGGGCGGACGATCCTCTTACTCAAGGACCCCGGCGGTGAGCTTTTGGATCGGATTCTTGAGCGGGACCAGACGCAAGCGCTTGAGCTGACGCGTTTCTTGCACATCGCCATTGGCTTGGCGACAGCACTCGGCCAAGTCCATCGGCACGGCCTCATACATAAGGATATCAAGCCTGCGAATGTGCTTGTCGACGACGCCGGCAACGTCTGGCTCACAGGCTTCGGAATTGCGTCCCAACTGCCGCGCGAGCGCCAGTCGCCCGTACCGCCCGAGATTATTGCCGGCACGCTCGCCTATATGGCGCCCGAGCAGACTGGCCGCATGAATCGCTCGATTGATGCCCGTAGCGATCTCTACTCGGTGGGCGTCACCTTGTACCAGATGCTTACGGGCGCGCTACCGTTCGCCGCAGCCGACCCCCTTGAGTGGGTTCACTGCCACATAGCGCGCCAGCCGACTTCGCCAGGTGATCGTGCCGCAATGCCCGAGCCGCTGTCTGGTATCACGATGAAGCTCCTTGCCAAGAATGCGGAGGAGCGCTACCAGACCGCCTCAGGCCTAGAAGCCGATCTTCGCCACTGCCTGGCGGAATGGGAGTCGCATGAACGGATCGACTCATTTCCGCTCGGCGCGCACGACGCATCGGACCGGTTGGTGATCCCTGAGAAGCTATACGGACGGGAATGCGAAATCAAAGCCCTGGTCGCGGCCTTCGATCGTGTCATAGCCAACGGGGCACCGGAGCTCGTGCTCGTATCCGGTTATTCCGGCGTCGGCAAATCCTCAGTCGTGAACGAGCTGCACAAGGCGCTTGTTCCGCCGCACGGGCTTTTCGCGGGGAGCAAGTTCGACCAGTACAGGCGTGACATTCCCTACGCGACCCTGGCACAGGCTTTTCAGACGCTGATCCGCCAAATCCTCGTGAAGAGCGAAGCGGAACTGGAGCAGTGGCGGCACACCCTTCAAGAGGCGGTGGGACCGAATGGGAACCTGATCGTCAATCTGATCCCCGAGGTAGAGTTCATCATTGGGAAACAACCACCCGTTCCAGACCTGCCGCCGAAAGATGCGCAGAACCGCTTCCAGTTGGTGTTTCGGCGCTTCTTTCGCGCGTTCGCCCGGGCCGAGCGCCCGCTCGCGCTGTTTCTTGATGATTTGCAATGGCTAGATTCTGCAACGCTCGACATGCTTGAGCGTCTGGTCACCGACCCGGAGGTACGGCACGTGCTGCTAGTCGGCGCCTACCGGGACAACGAAATCAGTCCTTCCCACCCACTCTTCCGGACGCTGGAAGCAATCCGCAAAGCTGGAGTGCAGGTCGAGGAAATTGTGCTGACGCCTCTCGGGCTCGACGATGTTGGTGCGCTTGTCTCGGATGCCCTGCATTGCGGGCCGGACCACGTGCGTCCGCTAGCGGAACTGGTGCAGGAGAAGACCGGCGGAAATCCTTTCTTCGCGATTCAATTCTTCATGGCGCTGGCCGAAGGGGGGCTGCTCACCTTCGACCCCGTCGCGCGGGCCTGGCAATGGGACATGAATCGCATCCGCGCCAAAAGCTACACCGACAACGTTGTGGATCTCATGTCCGAGAAGTTGAGGCGGTTGTCCACGTCCACCCAGGAAGCCTTGAAACACCTCGCCTGCCTAGGCAATGTCGCCGATGTCACCACTCTAGCCTTGGTTCGCGGTGAAACCGAGGAGGCGATGCACGCGGCCCTCTGGGAATCCGCTCGCGCCGGCCTCGTCTTCGGCCTGGAACACACCTACAAATTCCTCCACGACCGTATCCAGCAGGCCGCGTATTCCTTAATTCCCGAACAGCACCGTGCCGAGACTCACCTGCACATCGGCCGTGTGCTGTTGGCGCGCATGTCGGGAAACCAGCTTGCCGCGCATCTGTTCGATATTGCAAACCAGTTCAATCGGGGCTCCGCACTGCTTCTCGACCCGGACGAAAAAAAGCAGGTGGCAACTATCGAACTGCGTGCTGGACGAGACGCCAAGGCTTCTGCGGCCTATGAGTCGGCGCGCACGTATTTTTCAGTCGGCATGGCGCTCTTGGACGAAAGAGACTGGGAAAGTCAGTACCAGCTGACGTTCAGCCTGTGGCTCGAACGTGCGGAGTGTGAGTTTCTGACGGCTAACTTCGACGCAGCCGAGCAACTGATTGGCGAGCTGTTGCTGCGCAGTTTGTCGAAAGTCGACCAAGCGGCCGTCTACTATCTGAAGGTCCAGTTGCATGAAATGAAGGGGGAATACTCGAAAGCCGTGGCCAGCGGGTTAGAATGCCTGACCCTGTTCGGGATCGACATCCCGACGCACCCGACTCAGGAGCAGATTCAGGCCGAATACGAGGCGGTCTGGCAGAACCTCAACGGGCGCCCCATCGAGAGCCTGATCGACCTGCCGCGGATGACCGATCCGAACCAGCTGGCCGCCTTGGAGGTGCTCTCGGTCGTTGCTGTCCCCGCCTACTTCACCGATTTCCCTGTGTGTTGCTGGCTGATGTGCCGCATGGTGACGATCGCCATGCAGCACGGGACGAGCGGCGCCTCCGCGCTAGCCTATGGTTATTTCGCAAGCCTCCTCGGTCCAGTCTTTCATCGTTACACCGACGGTTATCGTTTTGTTAAGCTCGCATGCGCTCTTGTGGAGAAGCACGGCTTCATCGCCTGCCAGGCGAAGATTTACCACATAATGGGAACCGTCTCCGTCTGGACGCAGCCGATCGCGACCGCAATCGATTTCATGCGGGCCACCTACCGGACCGCTATTGAGACGGGTGATCTGGCTTTCGCTTGCTACGGTATGTCCCTACCTATCACGGGCTTTCTCTTGCGGAATGATCCGCTCGACGCGGTGTGGCGCGAGTCGGAGATGGCGCTGGAGTTTACCAGAACGGCCAAGTACGGCGACGTCGCAGATATCATCCGGAGCCAGCAACGCTTCATCGCGAACATGCAGGGCCGGACCGCGACCTTTTCCACCTTCAGCGACGCGCAGTTCGATGAGGTGGCGTTCGAGGCGCATCTGACAGGGGATCGGATGCCCTTAATGATCTTCTGGTACTGGATGCTGAAAATGAAGGCCCGGTTCCTGTCGGGCGACTACACCGAGGCTTTAGCGGCAGGCGGCAAGGTGAAGTCGTTGCTTTGGACCTCAGCCGCTCAGATCCAACTGCTGGACTACTTTTATTATGCGGCGCTGACGGTGGCGGCACTCTATGACAACGCCTCGGCGGACGAACAACAAGAGTGGCGGGAGCTCCTGACCTTGCATCGGGATCAACTGCGCGAGTGGGCAGAGAATTTTCCACCAACTTTCGGTGACAAGCTCGCGTTGGTGTCGGCTGAGATCGCCCGCGTTGAAGGCCGTGTCCTCGACGCGATGCATTTTTACGAGCAGGCAATTCAATCGGCTCGCGAGAACGGCTTTGTACAGAACGAAGCGCTGGCCAGTGAGGTGGCTGCGCGGTTCTTCGCGACGCGCGGCTTAGAGATAATTGCTCACACGTATCTACGCAACGCGCGCAGCTGCTACGACCGTTGGGGCGCACTCGGCAAGGTGAAGCAACTCGACGAACTCTACCCGCGGTTGCACGCGGAACGTGTTCCTACTCCTACCACCTCCACAATCGGCACATCCGCCGGGCAGTTGGACGTCGAGACTGTAATCAAGTCCTCACAGGCACTGTCGAGCGAGATTGACCTCCCCAAACTGATCGAGAAGCTCATGCGAATCGCGGTGGAACATGCAGGAGCTGAACGGGCTCTGCTCATTCTTCTCTGGGGTCACGAGCCACAGATCGAGGCGGAGGCCACCATTGGTCACGGCAGAGTTGAGGTCTTCGTTCGACAGGTAGCCATCACGCCATCTGATCTCCCCCAATCCGTGCTTCATTACGCGATCCGGACGCGAGGGCGCGTGGTCCTTGATGATGCTTCGATCGCGAACTTGTACTCGGAGGACGAGTATGTGCGGGCGAAGCGCGCCAGATCTGTCCTATGCCTGCCGATCGTAAAACAAACGAAGCTCATGGGCGCACTGTATCTGGAGAACAATTTGACTCCGTGCGCGTTCACGACGGACCGGGTCGCAGTCCTGGAAATGCTGGCTTCGCAAGCCGCGATTTCGCTGGAGAATGCGAACCTCTATTCTGGTCTGCAACGTAGCGAGGCTTTCCTGGCTCAAGGGCAGAGCTTAAGTCACACGGGCAGTTTCGGCTGGAACCTTTCGACTGGAGAAATCTACTGGTCGGAGGAAACCTACAACATCTTTGGGTGCGATCGAGCGATTAAACCCACATTGGAGTTGGTACTCCACCGAGTTCATCCGGACGACACCTCGGCCGTGGAGCAACTCATCGAACGCGTTTCTCGCGAGAGGGCGCCCTTCGATTTTGAACATCGGCTGCTGATGCCCGATGGATCTGTCAAATATTTGCGGATCGTGGGCCGTCCCTCAGGGAACGAATTGGGTTGCTTGGAGTTCGTGGGAACGGCTACGGACATCACCGAGCGCATACGCGCGGAAGATGTGATCCGTGAGAGCGAAAAGGCTCT
>WNFP01005992.1_pt1 | contig 14051 bp, 13 predicted proteins | sample 5400201 | NCBI WGS metagenome assembly WNFP01 (sample SAMN13153355, study PRJNA577476) | soil metagenome | isolation source: 115 cm saprolite under Madrone tree | place: USA:California | collected 2016-06-14
GAAGAGAAGGGGCACGACGAGCGGAGGCAGCACGTGTACGCGCCACGGGTGCCGCTCAAGGTAACTGCTGAGCCACCAGCGCGCGCGGTAACGCGGTTTGTCTCGCAGCCGTCCGCGGCCACTCCATTGTTCGCAGCCTCCGGCAAACTGGCCTGCCGGAGTAGGAGCCGATCGGAGAGAGCGGACGACCAGGGTCGAACCGGCGACGTCTAGCTCGATTCGTCGGGGTGATTGAAGGCAGGCCGCACTCCTCGCGCGAGCACGGGCCGCGCGCAGACTTTCGCCTTCTTTCATTTCTCAACCGGCACCACCACCCGCACCGGAAGACGCGTTCCCCGCTGCGGTCAGGACCGAGAGACGGCGGCCCGAGCGTCCTCACCGAAAACGAACCTCGGGAAACCGGGGTCACTGCAAGCGAGCTGCTGTAGCGAATAGCCACGGCGACCCGAGAAGCGCCGAGAATCAAGTTAAAGAAAACTTGTCCGGCAACGTCGCGCTCTGGCCGTCGGAATTGGCAACGGTGATCGCGACGGTACCGCTGACGCCTGGCATGGCGGGAACGTCGCACGTGATCGAAGTACTATTCGCCACCATCACGTTCGCACAGGGAACATTGCCGACCCAGATCGCAGCGCCAGGGCGGAAGTTAGCGCCATTGATCGTCAGCTGAAAGAGCGCGGTGTTTTGCGAAGTCACTGGCGCAACTGCTTTGATCTCAGGGGCGGGAATCCCAGTAATACCGGCACCCAACGCCGTCACGGCTCTTTCCAAGACATTGCCGCCCACGAATGTCATGATCGTGAGGCCCAATATCAGCGCCAGCGTATCGTCACCCATCACCTGCTTCGATAGGTTGTCGATGGCACGGCCGAGCTCTTGTTGGTCGGCGGACGAGAGATTCTGCATCAACGCGATGCAGTATGCTGGTAGGGCAACGCGAGCCTTGACGAACGAGACTCGTTGCATTGTACTTTGAACGAACCTCGAGCGCTCTTGAGCGCGCGCCCGATCGACCTCCCTATCGGTCGCGTCTAAGATGACTTGTAGGACCAGCCCGGGGCCGAGACCGACGTCCTTATCGCCGATTCTGACATTGAAAAACGACGTCCTCAGTAGCGCCATCGCACCGAATCCAGCGGCCGTTGCTTGCAACAGATACGTGCCCACACTGTCAAAGGTCGCATCGCCGGACACATGAACGGGATTACTGAAAACGCGTAGACAGACGAACGCAAGTAGCGCGATCACGGCGTTCAGCGCCAAATATATCGTACCCGGCTGCGAGCGGATCGCAGACGTAGGAGAATCCCGGTAACGGGAGACTAGCTCGCCCACCCCCGCGAAAGCGCCAAGAATGAGAACGGCGAGTCCGCTTACAAGTTCCCCACACGTCACGCTTACGCCACTCCGCCGCTCAACGCTCGCCGCGGGCGATTAAACTATCGATGCGAGCTTGGCACCAACGTCCGTCAATTCCGCGATTTGGCTGGGGCCGGTCCCCTTGAGCTCGATGAGACCGGCGCTCTGAATGGCAGTGAGAGCCTGCGCAAACTCGGCGACGCCCATGTTACTCTGCTCAAGCAGTCGCGCGACCGGAGTTGTCCCACTTGATCCCGCAGCGATGAGCCCGATCAGCTTGATGGGAATCGTAGCCTTTTCCGCCGGCGTCTCGTCTGCAGCAGCACTCGACGAGCGTGCAATAGTCTCAAGAAATGGGTTGATGCTCTTTTTCGATGTCGGGTTCATTTACCTTCCTCCCCGAGGGTGGCCCGGGTCGTCAAGCCGGGAACCGCCAAATACGAAACATCGTCGCTTCCAACGGCGAGAATTCGCCGTCCACGCGACGTTTCTTCTCGCACCCATTGGACGACGGCGAGTGCGGTCCGGACGGCGTCCGCGCGTGACCGGCTGGCACAATGCTCGCGGAGATCGTCCAAAGCTTCAGCCTCGCGACGCCTCAGATCCAATTGGATCCGCACCTTTTTCCTGGTACTCATGAGCGTGAGTTGAAGATACTCACGCCTGCCCACGGGAGTCAAACTCGCGAGCGCAGCGAAGGGACAAGGCTAAGCAGAGCGGGCGACCGGGGTCGAACCGGCGACGTCCAGCTTGGGAAGCTGCGAAAGCGTACGCAGCCAAAACGCTGAGATAGCGAGAACTTAGTTCGATCCCTCAATGCTTATCGAGACCGTCCCTCCTCCCAGAATGTCCCACTCTGACCCTGTCTGGCCCGAAAAACCCGGAACGGTTCCGGGTTCCGCCAGGTGGACGCGCGAAGCGTTCGTCGTCCTGATGCGAAATCGTCGACGCTGAGCCACGCGACGTGGTCGAGGTGGCGGCGGATACCCTCGAGGTCGCCGACGCCGTCGCCGGTCGTGTCGCAGAAACGGCGCGCGTAGAGCTGGTAGCCGACCGCCGACTTCCACCACGGCGTTTGCGCTCTCGCTTTCGTCGTCACGCCGGCGTGGCCGAACGGACGGGGTTCGATTCCCGCGCCTCGATCCGATCAGGCGGGTTTCCGCGGCGCGGCGCGGAGCTTCGTCGCGATCGCGTCGAGCAACATGCTCTCGTCGCCGGTGACGCCGCCGTGGATCCCGAGCAGCCGCGCGAGCGTACTGCCCGACGCCTCGGCGACGCGGCGGCACGCCGCCACGAGACCGCGGATGCGCTCATCGCGCTCGTCTGGCGGCAGCACCGAGAAGCCCGCGCGCATCACCTCCAATGCCGCCTCGAACAGCCCGTCGGACGGACGCTGCCGCAGCCATTCGAGCAGCTTGTCGTGCGCCGGCATTCCCGCCGTTAGACCGCGCGACGCAGCGAGCTCGAGTACCACTTTCCGCTCGGCGTCGCTGACGCTGCCGTCGGCCCAGGCGACCTGCACCAGTGGTGCGAGGAGGATCGCCGCACCCGTGTCCTGGTTCAGTCCCAACTCGACCACCCGGCGCAACAGCTCCGCCTCGTCGACGCGGAGCTTGGAAGCGAGCGCCTGGGCGATCTCGGTCAAGCGTGCACGCTCGCGGATCTTCTCCACGAGCTTCGCATCTTCGCGACGGAAGTGCTCGGCCTCCTCACCACGCTCGCGTTCTTTTAGCAGATCTTTCATGGGCTCCTCGCATGTGGCGCGTCGTGATCGCGGCCACGACGTGACTATAAACCAACGGCCGTACCGAATCGCCACGCCGAGGTCGCGAGCGAGGGCGTGGTCATCGGGAACGAGCGCGAGCGGGGGCCCGGCACAGCGTTCACCTCTCGCTGTCGAGCGTCGCCATGCCCGGAGTGGGGTAACGCGTCCCCGTGATCTGCTCGGCGGGCACGGCTGCCTCGAGCGCAGCGGCTTCCTGGACAATCACGTGGTAAGGCTGGGAAATGAAGGCTGTTCGTTTCGACCACTACGGGGAACCCGCGGACGTGCTGACCGTCACCGAGCAGCCGGCGCCCGAGCCCGGCCCGGGCGAGGTGCGGCTGAAGATCAAGTTCAGCCCGGTCAACCCGTCCGATCTGCTCTACGTCCGCGGTCACTACTCCGGTGTCGCCGAGCACTTTCCGTCCGGCGCCGGCTTCGAGAGCGCTGCCGTTATCGACGCGCTAGGGCCCGGCGTCGAAGGGCTTTCCGTCGGCCAGCGGGTGTTCGCGCACAACGGCCCCGGCGGCAACTGGTCGGAGTACGCGGTGGTGCTGGCCAAGACGGCTTGGCCGGTGCCGGACGACATCCCGGACGAGCAGGTCGCGTCGCTCATGATCAATCCGGCGACGGCGATCCTGATGGTGCGCCACGTGCTGGCCGTGCCCCGCGGGCAGTGGTTGCTGCAGTCCGCCGCCGGCTCGGAGCTGGGACGCATGATCATCCGGTTGGCCAAACACGACGGCATTCGGACCGTCAACGTGGTGCGGCGTCACGAGGCCGTGCAGGAGCTCAAGAACCTCGGCGCGGACGAGGTGATCGTATCCAGTGATGGGCCTATCGATGAGCAGGTGCGCAGGATCGTCGGCTCGCGGGGCGTGGACTTCGCGCTCGATCCGGTCGCCGGCGAGACCGGCAGCCAGATCTTCCGGTCGCTGTCCGAGGACGGCCGGATGCTGCTCTACGGGTCGCTGACCGGCGAGGGCGTCAGCGTGGGCGATGACCCGCGGCTCACCCTGTCCGGCCGGCGCACGCTCGAGGTGTACTGGCTGGGCTACTGGCTGCCGCGGCTGCACAAGTCCGGCTTCTTCCCGCCCGGCCGCCCCGCGATCCAGCAGTTGATCGACGAGATAGCGGATCTGATCCGAGGCGGCGTGCTGGAGACGTCGCCGGGCAAGAGGTTCGGCCTAGACCAGATCCACGCCGCGGTCGCCGAGGCCGAGTCGGTCGGCCGCAGCGGGAAGGTGCTCATCGCACCGTGATGGCTCGCGGCGGCCGGCCCCTACGGGGGGGCGCCGTCGCTTCCTGCCGTTTGCGGCCGTCGCCCGTCGGGGTCTCACTCGAGGCCGACCCACTCCAGTCCTCAACCGGCACCGGGGAGAGGGTCGATTGCTGGCCCCTCGACGGTCAGGAAAACGCGCTACGGTTTCGCTCGATGTAGTCCTCGATCGTACGTGGTGGGTGGCCGGTCAACGCCTTCACGGTGTTGGTCGTCGTCGAGTAGAGACCGGTTCGGCCAATCTCCTCGAGGCCGAGGAGCAACTCCACTCGCCAGGGAGCGAGACCGGCGGCCTCGAGCTCGGCCCGCCGCTCGTCGATCGAGACGGGATCATACTTGATTGGCCGGCCCAGCACTCGCGTTAGAGTCTCGGCCACTTCGGGCCACGTGACTGCGGCGGGACCGGTGAGGACGTGCTTCCCACCACGTTTCCCGACGTCCGTCAGTACCGCGACCGCAGCATCGACAACGTCGGCCGAGTCTATGAGCGCGGTCCGACCGTGCGGCGCGCTGCCCGACCAACGCCCACGCTCGCGAATGGACGCCGCCGCGAGCATGAGGACGTCGGTGAACGTGGACGGGCTGAGCAGTGTGTACGGAAGGCGGCTCGCGACAAGGTGGGATTCAATCGCGGCGTGCCAACGAAGTACCGAAGCGACTCCATCGCTGCGCGCCTCTGCCGCCGACAGCTTCACCAGGTGCGCGAGGCCGACGTCTGCGGCGACGTCGATGAAACGCTGCTCGAGGGCGACCTGCTCGAGGCTGCTCCCGAGCGCGAGGAACGCAATGTCGATGCCCTCGAGTGCCCGACGCATGTTACAAGCTGTCGCTGCCTTTGAGATGTCGCGTGACGTCCTGGGCGGCGTGAACCACACGCACAATCTCTACCGCGTCATCGAGGACGCGGTAGAGGATCAGGAACTTACCGAAGCGTGGCACCGGCCAGATCCGGGCTCCCTCCGTCTCCTTTCGCGTGGACTGTCGCGGGACGCCGATGTCTGGCATCTGCTGTAGGCGACTGTAAGCAGACTGCACCGCCACCAGAAACCGTCGAGCAGTGGCGGGACGTTCCGCGCGAATGCGGGCGGCGTGCCGAAAGAGGTCGCGGTCAGCCGCGCGTGCGCGAACGAGTCGCTTTGCCATTACTCCTCTTCACCGGCTTCTCCTGCCCACGCCGTCCATCGACGAACTTGTGCAGCCGCTTGAAGAGGTCTTCGACGCTGCCCTTGGCCCGGCCGCCGCGCACGCCCTCGAGGAACAGCTCTTCGATACGCCGCGCGGCCTGGCGCTGTTGGTCCTCACGGATCAGATGACGTACGTACTCCGTTGGGGTGCTGAAACCACCCTTCTTCGTTCGCTGGTCGACGAACTCGCGCAGATCCGCCGGCATGTGCACGTTGAGCGAGGCCATGTTCGAAATGTCCCACGCGGTGACCAAGATTGTCAATATTGGTCTACCAAATATCGACCTCGCCAGACGCTCGTAGACGCGTCGCGCTTCCGACGCGACGTGAGAGACCAGCGATGGACAATCGTCTCCCGGCGTTGGCGTCGGTCCTGGGAGATCATTGTAGAACGGGACGAGGCAGAACGGGTGCTCGTGCTCATCACGGCGTATCCGGCGGAGAAAGGAAGCGCCCATGAGCGCATGAAGACACGTCAACCGATCGCGCGCGCCTTTCGCTTCGGTGCTTGGCTGCTGATGGAACGCGCGGCAGATGACGCGGCGCCGAAACAAGCATCGAGCATCTTCGTACAGTGCGCGATCCAGTGCAGGCGCGCCTCGGCCTCGAAAATCGCCGCGTCCGCCGCGAGTCTCTTCAGAACCCCGGACTCACGTCCATCCTCGGTCGCGCGCTGTGCCGTCAGCTGCGCAACATACTCACGATAGACGTCGTTGTGACGCCCCAACTGGTGGAGTCGTGACGCGAGGTCGCCGCGACGCAGCACGAGTAGGCGGATCAGGATCTCGTCGCGTGGCGGCTGCGGCCGATGGGGCGCGCGCCCGAGCCATGTCTCTAGCGCGCGTCTCCCCTTCGCGGTAATCGTGTACACCCATCGGCCCACATGGCCCGTCCCACGGTCGAACCGTCCTTCGATGAGCCCACCGCGCCGGAGGTCTTTCAAGGTTTGGTAGATCTGTCCGAAGTTGAGAGGCCACAGTGGGCCGATCTGTTCCTCGAATACCGACTTTATGCGGTAACCGTGCAGTTCCTGGCCGTCGAGCAGTCCGAGTATGGCGTAACGTAACAACATCATCCGCCCCTTTCCGTGCTTGATGCACGTGCCGTGGTCACCACATACTTTGAACCATCACCATTGATCGCTCACATTGTGTCGTAGTTGTCGGTTGTGTGCGCGTAAGCGGGTGTCAATCACCTTACAGGCACGGGAAGCGTGGCACTTGTGATTCTTGCGTCATCATCACTGTCACACATGGAGATGTCGTTCACGCACATTACGTAGTGTTGTGCGAAACACACGTCAATGACGCATGTCGCTCGATGGTTTGCATGTATGCGGTGGATGCAGTCTGACCGGGTCGAACAGGACAGCGGAGGACCGAGCACGAGCGACCAGAAAAGCGAAGTCGACCAGATCGAGCGAGCCGGCTCTCTGTTCATCTGCTGGAAGCTCCTTCGAGTGACGAGAGTTTGCACGATGACGGCGGATGGAAGAGGCGGCGCGTCGGTGTAGGCCCGACTTCCGGGTGTGGCTTTCGCAGAGCGCCACGGCTCGTTCGGCAAATTGGGACTCTTCGAATTGGGCGATCCGGCGATGATGGCTACCCTGCTTGCAGACGTGTCGTGCACGGTTGTACGCTGCAGTCGCAGCATCGGATTGCAGCAGTTGGTCGTCCGCGAGAACGGTCTGACGCTGGGTCTGCTGTTCCGCGGAGCACTCCGGAGAGGTATTGAGGGCGAGCATGGTCGAGCTACTGAGCGTTGCAACTGCCCTACCTCTACACTGCATCGATTCCGCCGAAGCGAAAATCCACTTGGAGAACTACCTCGGTGCCGAGACATCTTCGCGGTACTGCAAGATGGTCGATGCATCGCGTGTGCAGCGGCGTTACACGGTCGCGCCCGCGGAGGAACTGTTCCGTCTGAGGACGCTCCAGGAGCGAAACGACCTCTACATGTCCCACGCGCGCGCGTTAGGAGAGCGCGTTGCTAGGGAGACACTCACTGATGGCTCGATCGATGCGAGTTCGGTGAGTGCGGTGATCTCGGTCTCGTGCACGGGTTACATGATGCCGTCCCTCGACGCTCAGCTCATCGAACGTCTCGGGCTTCCATCCCAAGCGCGTCGCATACCAATCACCGAGCTCGGCTGTTCGGCTGGCGTGGGTGCGGTGGGCCTGGCTGCTGAGAGGCTCACCGCATCAGTGGGGAGCGTACTCATTCTCAGCGTGGAGATTTCTTCGCCCGGTATCCAGATCGCTGAGCCGTCGACGACCGACATGGTTGCGAATCTCCTGTTTGGAGATGCGGCCGCGGCTACCGTGCTCTCGACGGAAAAACCGGGGACCGGGCCTCAGGTTCTCGCGAGCCAAAGTACCCTTTGGCTCGATAGCCTCGATCACCTCGGCATGCGGTTGACCGATAGTGGACTCCGCCTCGTGCTTTCACCCCGCCTGCCGCGCTTGGTACGCGACCGTCTGCGCCCTACCGTGACACAGTTTCTCGCCGCTCAAGGTGTTGCCCTCGATGACGTGCGATTCTGGGTCATCCATCCGGGGGGGCCGAAAATTCTCGAGGCCGTCGCGGAGAGTCTCGAACTTTCCGATCGAACCACGCAGCCCACGTGGGACGTCTGGGAGCGCTACGGCAACCTCTCTTCCGCCACCGTCTTCTTCATCCTGCGTCGATTGCAGGAGGCGGCACCACCCGCTCCCGGGGACCTCGGGATGATGATCGCCTTGGGTCCCGGTATCACATGCGAGATGGTGCTATTGCGATCCGCAGGCTGGCTCAGCGAGCATCGCTGAGCCGCCGTCCTATCGAAGCGTCAGCCACCCAGGGGCACGACTCGCCCTCTTTCTCGCGGTGCCTGCGCATCGCGCACGATGGAGCCATCCTGCAACTCGACGGTACGCTGACCGTACGTCGCGGCGAACGCGTTATGTGTCACCATAACTACGGTGAGGTGCCGTTCCGAATTCAACGTCAGCAAGAGATCCAGAACGGCCTGACCAGTCCGCGAATCCAAATTTCCGGTCGGCTCGTCGGCGAGAAGCACCTTCGGCTCGGTCACCAACGAGCGTGCTATGGCGATGCGCTGTTGCTCTCCTCCTGACAACTCGCCAGGACGACGGTCGCGAACGGCCGCTTCGATGCCCACTTGCTGGAGCGTCATCGCTGCTCGCTGCTGGGCTTGTCTCCACCGCACACCCATGAATTTCAGCGGCCACGCTACGTTTTCCTCGACCGTGAAGGTCGGAAACAAGTTGAAGCTCTGGAACACGAACCCGATGTGATGGAGGCGGGCATCGCTGCGCTCTTCATCCGAGAGCTGAGCGAGGTCTTGCCCGCGGACGACTACTCGCCCATCGCTCGGCGTATCGAGGCCGGCAATGAGATTGAGGAGTGTGCTCTTTCCGGAACCGCTCGCTCCCATGATCGAAAGAAACTGTCCTTCCGGTACGGATAGGTTCACGTCGTTGATCGCGGCGATGCTGCTTGTATCCGCGCTGTACCGCTTACTCACGTGTTCGAGGAGGATCGCAGCGGTCGTTTGCACGGCAGTCACTCGTATCGAAGCGCCGTTGCCGGCGCCACTCGCCGTGCCCATCGGCCAGGGACGATCGCGGCCAATGCGCTCACCAAAAGGCTCATCGATGCGATTATCACGAGGTGCACGTACGGCACGTGGAGCTCGAGGACCCAACCCAACAAACTGGGAAGCATCGTGTCGACCCAAAACACCCCGAGCGTCAAGCCGACGACCGTGGCCATGGTCAAACCCAAGGCCGCAAGCAACAGAGACTCGATCAGCACTATCCGCTGAAGGTATTGCGCCCGCACTCCCGTCGCACGCACGACCGCAAGCTCACGCTGTTGCTCCAGCACTCCGGCGGCGAGAGTGTCCGCGGCGCCGAACAAGACGACGAAAAGAATCAAGCCGGCCAGCAGATAGAGGCCCGCGAAGGCTTGGCGGACCTGCGCCGCACCCCACGCACCGAGCTCCGCCAATGTGAGGATAGTCAAGTTGTGTTTCTTCCCCACCGCCGCAGCGATCGCGGCGCGCACGCCTGCGATGTCGGCTCCTGATGTTCGGACCAAGGCGTGGATGATGTGCGGATCATTCCAACGTTGCTTGTAGACTTCCCTGGCGATTACCACGGTTCCGCGCGGCGAAAGAAGCGTGGAAACGATGCCGCCGACGTGGAGCTTCAGCGGACCGCTAGGCGTGTCGAGCACGATGATGTCACCGACTTTCGTGCCGAGGTGTAGAGCGAAGCTCGTAGAAATGATTGCGGCTTGGCCGAGGGCAAACCCTGCCGCGAGATCGGGCAGGGACCTCCCGATGAACGGCCAGTCCCCAAACTGCCCGCTCGTCACGTATGCCGAATCAAACGCATTGATGGCTATTGGACCGTTGGCGTAGTGCCAATCCGTCACTTGTTCGCCCACCACCGAAACGACGCCGGGCGTGCGCGTCAGATCCTCCAGGATGGCGTCGGCTATCGGATCGGGCACGAAGCCGTTGCTGCTGTTCGCCGAGGCAACGGCGAGATCGCCACGGAGAATGCCCTGAAGGATACCGACGACGGAACGCTCGAAACTCTGCGCCACGACCCAAATCCAAATCACGGTGCCGAACCCGACGCCGAGCGTCGCGATCGTGAGAGCCGTGCGACTACGCTTCCGAGTCAGGGCGACCGCGGCGAAGAATCCGGACGCGGCGTACCGACTAGCGAGGCGCGTGACCGGCGACGAAACCAAGTCGAGGAACGGACGAGCGAGGAGTGCCACCGCGACGAGAATCCCTACGGTGGCGGCAAGGCCCCATCCTGGTTCGGCGGTCACCAACTGCGCGACCATCGCGACCGCAGTGCCCACGAGTACGACGCTACGCGCAACCCACGCCCGCCTGGCGCTCGTCTCCCCAGTTCCGATGCCCCGGCCACGAAGCGTCTCGGCGATCTGCACGCACGCCGCTCGCGAGGCTGGTCGGGCAGCCGCCAATAGTGACGTCAGGAGTCCCAGCGCGATTGCCAGTAGCAATGACCTTCCGCCGAGAACGAGCTCGGCGTTGGGAGGCAACAGCTTGGAGTTGAGTGCCGTGGTGGTTGCAATGAACGGCAGGAGCACGCGCGCAAGCCCGATTCCGAGCGGAAGCCCTAGGGCGACCCCAACGGTACCGAGGACCAACCCTTCTTTGAGAAGCTCCCAGCGAACGGCGGCCTGTCGCGCGCCGACGGCGCGCATGACCCCGTGCTGCCACGCGCGCTCGTCGAAGACGGTCGCAAGGCGATTGAACGCGATCAGGAACGCGGCACCGAGCGCAAGAAGCGAAACCGCGAGCAGCACCACCTGCATCGATTGCATCACCTTTTGTAGATCGGCCTTACGCTGCTCCGGTGGTTCGACGGTCAGTCCCGGAGGCAGCACGGCAGCGATCGCGTCCTTCACTTGCGTGACGTCAGCGTCGCGCTTCACGACTACATCCACCCGGTTGATCAGTCCGGGGTGTGTGAATGCGACTTCGGCCGCGTAGAGATCCATGATGGCCAGATCTCCGCCGTGGACCCGTGCGATGCCCTCCGGCTCGAGGAGACCTCGAACGGTGAACCGCTGGCGTCCTGCGGGTGCCTCGAGCTCGATGCCGTCACCGACGCGCAGCCCGCGCCGACGAGCGAACTCGTTTGTCAGTATCACCGAGTCTGGTTGATTCAGGAACGCGAGCGGATCCTTCAGGCGGACGCCTTGCGCGTCACGCACCTGATACACGCGAACCGCGGCGTCGTTTGCGATGTCGACCCCGTGAATGGTCAAGAGCTCGCCGCTCTCGTCAGCGACGAACGCGGTCGCCCCTACCGTCTGCGCTGCCAGCTCTACACCGGGCACTTTGGAGACAACGTCCGCGACCTCTTCGGGAAAGAATCCGGCGTTGCCGGCACTGATCTGCAAGGCGGCACGACCTGCCATGGTGTCGATGACGTCCTCGAACGCGCTCAGGACGGACTGATTAACGAGCTGGATCGCGCACACCAAAGCGACACCTGCTGCCAGTGCGCCGATCGTCAGCGCCACGCGTCCGTAGTTGGACCGCAGGAAGCAGAGCGGTATGCGGAAGCTGTCGCGAATCCGGAGCACTAGAGAGCGAGCTTAGTTAGTCGTGCGCGGCGGCCACCCAGGCGAGATCACCGCCGATTGTCCGGATCCTTGCCACGCCCGAATTTCCTCTGGGAGGACGATCCAACCGCACGCGTGGCTTGCTGGCTGGGAACGCGTTCCTTGGCTGCCCACGCACCGTACGCCATCCGGAATTCCTCCAAGAACTCGAGATCGGCGGCAAGGTGTTTCAGGTTTCGCGCCAATAGGAACGGTAAGGCATCGAACGGCTGTCTCACCGTGCTCGGTCTCTGAGTGATGAGAGCGCCGCGCGACCGTTCATGCATCTTGCTCCGAATCCAGAGCTCTTCCTTCCAGCTCTCGATAAGGCGGTGCGCCACGCCAGGGTCCGCGGCCGCAAGAAACAATGCCCGGGAGGATAGTTCGTCTTCGTAACGCCCTAACCCCGATCCGGTCGGTCCTGTCAGCCAAGCGTCGAACGCCGCCGATCCCATGGACGTGATCTCATAAGGGGCGCGTCGCGGATCGCCGTCCGGAGATCTATCCACCGTGCGGACGAGGCCCTCGGCTACCAAGCGCTGGAGCTCGCGGTAGAAGTTCCCCGTGCTGAGTTGGAGACCGGCCCGGGTGCGGTACTCCTTCATCAGGGCGTATCCATGACGCGACTTTCCGTCTCGCAAGAGACCAAGAACGAGGTATCGGAACATCGACGTCCCCCTGTCGGGCGCAGGCCTACCAACTCGTTCTTGGAGGTGTCAACGCGGAAACTAGCTGCGGTGCATCCATGCGACGCCGCCGGGAAGAGAGTCCTCGGACTGGCTGGTGGAACGCTGCGGCGAGTCGCCATCGCTCCGCAGGCACTTGATTCGCGTCGAGTCGAAATGAGAGCGGGCGACCGGGGTCGAACCGGCGACGTCCAGCTTGGGAAGCTACGGCAACGCGTGAACCGACCGTGCTGAGGCACCAACTATTTGCAACGATCTTGATAGGTTATCGCGACTCTTCGGTTTCCCGGATTGTCCCGTTCAGACCCTGATTGACCCAGAAAACCCGGAACCGTTCCGGATCCGTTTCGCGAGTACGTCCGGAGCAACCCGGCTGTCTCGTGACCCCGTTTTGCTCGTGCTACACGCCGGCAGCGTGCGATTCATGCGCATAGTCGTCAGCTGTTTCGCGATCATGGCGTGCTCGAGCGCTCAGGCGGACATGCTCGACTCTGCGAGTGAGGCTCTCGCGAAGCTCCCATTCATTCCCATTCCGGAAGTGGCGACCGATCCGAACAGCGGCACGACGGTGGGATTCCTGCCAGTCGCGCTCTTCTCGAGCCCGAACGGAGACATCCAGCACGTCCTCGCAAGCGACCTCAACTACAATCGTGTCCTTGGTGTGGGCGGTGAGTTCCGTCTGTTCAACTACCCGTCGGCGGACAGCGAGTGGTACGTCGTGGCCGGCGGATCGCACGACATCGCCCGTGAGGTCGATCTGGACTACGCGACCGGTCTCAGTCGCAGCGGGTTGCTCTCCTGGGAAGGCCGATTCTACTTCGCGCGCGATCCCAGCCGGAGGTTCTTCGGCCTCGGGAACCACTCGGACTTTCACGACGAGTCCAACTACACGCTGGAACAGGTGCGCGCCGATGCTCTCCTCGGCTTCAACGTCACGCGGAAGCTGCAGATCACCCTGGAGGGGAGGCCGCGGAGGATACGGATCCAACGCGGGGCCTTCAACAGCGTACCGTTCACCGGAGATCGGTTTCCGACGCTCGAGGGTCTTGATGGGGGAACCGATGCTCTGATCCGGCTGATCGCGTCGTACGATACGCGTGACTCGACCCAAATGCCGACCAAGGGCGGCCTCGCGGAGGTCTTCGCCGGAGGGGCGGATCGGCACCTGGCGAGCTCGGTGTCGTACGCGACCTTTGGGCTCGACGCCCGCGCCTATCTACCCATCGCTCGCCGACTCACCCTCGCGAGCCATCTTCGCCTTCAGTACGTGACGTCGTCGGGTGAGCCGCCGTTCTGGATCCTCGGTGAGCTCGGGGGCGAGGCAACGGACGAAAGCAGCGCGTTCGGCTTCCCGCTCGGGAGGGGCGAGACGTGGCGCGGAGGCGGCAGCGGGCGCTTCGTCGATCGGAATCTGCTCGCTGCTGCGATCGAGCTGCGCATCCGACTCTTCGAAGTCTCGATCGCGAGCGCGCGAGTGACCATCGAACCGGCTCCGTTCGTCGACCTCGGGCGCGTGTTCGCGCGCATCGGGGACAATCCTGTGCGCGTCGACGATCTTCATCCGGCGGGGGGAATCGGTTTTCGCGCGCTCGTGGCGCCGTTCGTCGTCGGGTACGTCGACGTCG
>WNFP01002741.1_pt1 | contig 14043 bp, 13 predicted proteins | sample 5400201 | NCBI WGS metagenome assembly WNFP01 (sample SAMN13153355, study PRJNA577476) | soil metagenome | isolation source: 115 cm saprolite under Madrone tree | place: USA:California | collected 2016-06-14
CTGTGAGGAGCCTACGATGAGCGTATCTGTCTTTATCGGCACGAGCGTCGACGGGTTCATTGCGCGGCCGAACGGTGCTCTCGACTTTCTGCCGGAGGGCGGCGGCGAACCTCATGGCTACAACGAGTTTATAGCCAGTGTCGATGCCATTGTGATCGGCCGCAAGACCTTCGAGACGGTTCTGGCTCTTGATACGTGGCCTTACGGTGACAAGCGTGTCGTGGTCCTGAGCAGCCACCCCGTCGATCTGTCCGCAGTGCGCGGTGGCGTTGTGGAACAAATGGGCGCACCTCCCGCTGAGATTGTTTCCCAACTTGCCGCTCGTGGCATCCACCACCTGTACATCGACGGTGGCATCACCATTCAAGGGTTCCTGCGCGCGGGGGTCATTCAACGGCTCATTATCACTCGTGTGCCCGTGCTCATTGGAGAGGGAATTCCTCTATTCGGCAGCCTCCCGCGCGACATTCGGCTCCGCCACATAGCGACCCGGCACTATCCGAGCGGCCTGGTTCAGAGCGAGTACCAGATCGTTGTCTAAAGCTGGCTGGCCGGGAAGAGTTTTCCCGCCCTCTTTCCCGCGGGATCGTCCGGGACCCAAGAGCGCGGATGAACCAAACCCCAGAGGAACGCGACACCGAGCTGAGTCCACCTTTTCAAGTGCCGGACCCCGAGTCGACAAGCCCCCCATGTTCCTTGCTGGATTAGGTGAGGCAACCCGCGATGAAGAAACGTTCACGCGAGTGGAAGCACTAATAAGCAAGGAGCCTTTAACGTGAAAACCGTATGGGTTATTAGACTGTTGGTCGTTTTAACGGGATTTGTAGCATTCGCGACTCCTCGTGGTTATGCCCAGTCCGAGGTCGACGCCGACCATTTCGGGTCGCCTAATACGGAGCTTATTCCGCAATCCAAAGCCAAGGCAGGTGTCGCCACAGAAATGGGGAAAGTGCGCTTCGCTGGCAAGGTCACACTTCCTTACACCGTGCAATGTGCTGGAAAGAGACTGCCGCCAGGCACCTACTCACTTTCACTTCATTCCGATGGGAAGACTGGCCGGGCCATGCTGAATCAAAAGAGCCAAACCATAGAGGTAGCTGGAGTTGTGCGCATACCGGCGGATAGCCGAGTGCGCAACGCGCTCTTTGTGGAATGCATCGGAAAAACTCACAGGCTGTCGGCGATCCATGTGGCGGAATTGGATCTGGTCTTCGATCCGAATCGGCAGGCGGAGCCCGCATCGGATGGTAAACCGAGAAGGATCGAGCGGTTGCCTCTTACGTAAGCGGACGCGCGGAAGTAATGACGACGACCGGTCCCTGATACTTGAGAGCCCGGAGATCCGAAGGACATCCTCTAACTGTCTATTCCTGCAGGAGTGGGGTCCACACCTTGATTAGCGCGCTTTGCCGCGGGATTTCGCGTCAGGATGACGGGGGGTCCAGTCTTTTGGGGGGAAGGCCACATGCCAGAACATCGGATTGGGCAGCGTGAACTCGACTCCCACCTGGGTGCGATGGCTGGGGCGTTTGTCAATGTGCGCGACGACACATTCAAGCGCAGCTTTTGTCTGGACGTTGGACAAATTGAGCCGTAGTCCTCTCCAGACCGGTGTCGACACGAGAATCAACGCGCCATGAGCACTGATCGCCCGCGTGTGGGTTTCTTCTTCAAAGGGCCGTTCCGCGGCGCTCTTTCCGGAGACGCGGACAGGGACGGTCATCAATACGCGTTGACTCCTTCTGCGGTTGGCCGCAAGCCAGGAGGTTTCGCGGGATTCCGTAAGCCACGTTTCAAGCGTCCGAACGTGCTCCGCCTCAACCGCGGTAAATACAAGCCCCATGCCCTTGGTCGCTCTTGAGTAGACGACTCTTGCGCGGGCTTCAAAAAGTTGCGCTCCTTTTTTGATGAGAACGTCCGTGACCGTTCCTAAAGGGAGGGCGTCGCTGGTGTCCACGTAACAGCCTTGCTGGCTCAAGTCGCGGACGCGCGTTTCGATCCGCGCGCCGGATTCAGCCGCAAGTACCTCAACGGCAGCGGTGAACTCGTAGCGAGGATAAATCCGTCTGTCGGCCCCAGTAGGCGCGACGAATGGGCTAGCAGGGCTCTCCGCAACACTGGGAACGTTGGGAGAGCCTGCAACCGTTTCCGGATTGCTGAGAATGTCCGGAGGGCTCGCAACTATTTCCGAATCACTGGCGATGTCGGGATAGTTCGTAACTATTTCCGTAGCGACGGAAATTTCCGAGGGACTCGCGGGTGTCTCCCCAATGCCGGCAGACTTGGCAGGGCTCTTAGCTTTCGAGTTTCGCTTGCGATTGCGGCGCTTCATAACCCTATGATTCTAACGCAAAGGGTGCAAGCGGGACTGAGCTCTGCGTCTGAAAATGCACCTGTTGGTAAGAAGAATAATCTAATTTCGATACGCTGAATTGGAATGACGGCGCAAAGCAACATCACTTGGACAGGCAAGTGTGGGCATGTCAAGCGAAACGCCACTGTAATCGGAGATTCGTCCCGCTGAACCCGCGGGATGGAGCAGAGATGGCGTTCCTGCGGTGCATGAGGGCCAGCCAAGAGGTTGGATCAGGCCCGTTTTCAGGGGGCCGCTGCGAAAGGGTTCTCAACGCGAAGTCCAGCAATCTTCTGCCCGGGGTTCAAATCTTCGGAGAGGAGCCGCGTTGCGCCGCTCTTCGCGGCGGCGGCGACGATGAGCGCGTCCCAGAAGCCTATCCCCGATTCGTCTTCGATCCGGAATGCGACCGAAAGCTCGGCTGGAGTAGTTTCCGTGCACCAGATCGAGTAACTGCTAACTACGAGGCGAGCCGAATCCTTTGGCAGGGGAGAGCGAATCTTGCGGGTTACATTCACGTAGAATTCCTGCAAGACCTGCATGCTCAGAACACCCGTGCGTTCGCTCCAAAGCTCACGCAGAATGTTTTTGGCCGTGGCATGTTTGGATTTTGCATCCACATCGTGAGCGTAAATCAAAACATTGGTATCGACAAAAGTTCTACCGCTCATGAAGTTCTTCCCGGCTGACAGGCGCCCCGCCGCCCAAGTGAAAACCTTTGTCGAGTAGCTCGACAGCCTGGCGCTCGGCGCGCTCGTAGGCCTCCTCCTCGCCCACCAGGATTTCAAGCTGCCGCGCAAGCAGTCCGCTGATGGAAGTGTCACGCCGGGCGGCAACGATCTTGGCCTTGCGAATTGTTTGGCGGTCCAGGCTGATAGTGACATTCTGCTTCATAGCAACCCCTCCATTCCAGCACACGTGCGCCACGTGCAGCACGTACAATATGTATAGCACGTAAGATACGCATGCACAAGGGAACGTAAACACTTAGTGCGGCAAGGCTTAGGGTTGCCGTCCACGGCGCAGAACGCCCAAAGCTTGCCGCTTGAATGCCAATCGGAGATTCATCCCGCTGAACCTCCGGGACGGAGCAGAGATGGCGTTCCTGGGATGGGCGACGCCAAGGATTATTCGTAGCGCAGGGCGACCATGGGGTCGACGCGCATGGCGCGACGGGCAGGCACGGCGCACGCAGCGAGTGCAACAATGGCCAGCAAAGCCATGACGCTTGCTAACACAAGCGGGTCGAGCGCCCGGAGGCCGTATATTTCGCTGGCCACGGCTTTTTGCAGGGAAGCGGCGCCGATCATTCCCAAAAGCAGGCCGATGGCCACGAGTTGGAATCCCTCGCGCAAAACCAGCTTGAGAACGCCGGCGCGGGTGCTGCCAAGGGCGACGCGAATACCAATTTCGCGAGTGCGCCGCGCGACCAAATACGCCAGCACGCCGTAAATGCCAAGCGCCGCCAGGAACAAGGCGACTCCGCCGAAAGCGTTAGCGAGAAGCATGAAAGTCCGGCGCGAAGACAAAGAGAGGTCCATGCGTTCGGACATGGAATGGACGTCGAAGACCGCCAGGTCAGGATCAAGGCGGCCGATTTCCGAGCGAAGGGCGCGGACGATGGATCCCGGATCGGCAGTGGTCTTGAGGGCGAAAGTGAAACCGCTGGCGGGTTGTTGGGAATCGGGGAGATAGTAAGCGCCGACGGGCGCGCCGGAACCATCGAGGCTTTCGTAGCGCAACGTGCGTGCGATACCGACAACAGTCAGCCAAACGGTATGCGCGTCAATTTTCAGAAAATCTTTGCCGTCGCCGGGGAAATACATGCGGCGGCCGACAGGATCGCGGTCCGGCCAGAAATGCTGCGCCAGGCGCTCGTCAACAATAATCACGCGCGGGGAATTCTCGTTGTCGCGGTCATCGAAGCTGCGGCCGCGGAGCATGGAAATGCCCAAGGCTTCGAAATATCCAGGAGTCACCGAGATGTTCAGCGGAGAAACCAGGGATTCGCCGGGCTTCATCTGGTAGCCTTCGGCGAGAATCACGCTGTCATTGTGATTGCCGCCAAGGGGAATCGCCTCGGTTGCGCCAGCGAGGGAGACTCCGGGGATGGCCCGGACGGCGGGGAGCGCGCGGTTCATGAAGTCGCGCAAAAGTTCATCTTTGGGATATTTGGAGCGCGGCAGGCCGATGGATGCCGTGACCACGCCGTTGGGATTGAATCCCGGATCAACCTGTAGCAGCAGGCGAAAGCTGGCGAGAAGCAGGCCCGCGCCAACGAGCAGAGCGAATGCAAATCCAATTTGTGCTGCGACCAGAAGCTGCCGGACGCTGCGAGATTTCTTTCCCGTAGTGCCAGTGCGGCTGTCCTCATGCAGGGCGTCGCTGATCCCGATTTTCGAAACGCTGGCGAGAGGGAACAGCCCGACAAAAAGTCCAGCGGCCAGGGACAGCGCAAGAGAAACGAGAACCACGGTGCTATCCATGTGAACTTCGCTGGCGCGCGGAAAATGCTCGAGGCCAATGACGTTCAGAGTCCGCAATACGCCGGCGCCGAGAACGACGCCGCCGAGGCCTCCGAGCAAAGCCAATCCCAAGCTTTCCAGAATCAACTGGCGCATAAGTTGCGCGCGGCCAGCACCCAAGGCGATGCGCGTGGCCATTTCCTTGCGGCGTAGTGCAACCCGGGCCAGCGCGAGGTTAGCGATGTTGAGGCCGCCGATAAGAAGGACAACGCACGCGCCGCCCCACAAGAGATAGAGGGTCCTTTTGACGCCGCCAGTCAGCATGTCCTGGAGGGGTTTGACTATGGTGTGGAATCCCGCGTTGATTAGGATTTCCTTGAACTCCGGGAAGCGCTCGAAATTCTCGTTGTTCAATGCGTTGACCTGTGCCTGAGCCTGCTGCAAGGTCGCACCTGGCTTCAAGCGTCCAATGTGATACCAGTTGTTGCTGTGATGAACGGTCTTCTGCTCGGCGGTAAAGGCGAGAGGAATCCACAGTCGAACGTCGGGGTCAATAAAATTGAAATTCGCAGGCATCACCCCGACGACAGTGAAGGAGCGGCCACTGATGCGCAGTTCCCGGCCAATTGCGGATTTGTCAGCCGCGTACAACTGTTGCCAAAGTCCATGGCTGAGGACCACTTTCTGGTCGCTGCCGATTTCGCCGTCTTCGTCCGTGAAAGGGCGGCCGATTGCGGGCGAGATACGCAGAACCTTGAACCACGAGGGCGTGACCAGCATTGCGCGAATCTGCTGCGGCGAACCATTCAACTCCACAGTTTGATCGCGTGGGCGGAAGATGGCCTGGCTCTCGAAAACCGTCATTTCGCGAAGACGGTCGTAGTAGTCACCGGAACTGCTGTTGTTGCCCCCGGTGACGCCGGCTTTCGGGTAATCGTTGGACATGATCAAGATGGAATTGGCATCTGGTACGGGCAAGGGACGCAAGACGACGGAGTTCACGACGGCGAAGAGAGCGGCGTTGGCGGCGATGCAAACGGAAAAAGTGAGAAGCACGGTGACGGCAAAGCCTTTGTCGCGCCATAAAGAACGCACGCCGTATTTCAGATCGAGGAGAAATGCATCCATGATTTGCGGTCCCTCCATTTCGGAGAAGATGATTTTGCCTGACTTTGAGGCCGGCGCGTGCCTAGGATTCAGTACGCATCGACGAAGGACAAAGTTCCCATCTCGTTGCAAGCTAAGCCAGGGGGCGCGCCAGTTCAGGCGCGAGCTTTGTCGATCATTTCTTCCCAAATGCCTTTGGACTTGAGGATGAGTTCGACGAGTTCGCGAGCGGCGCCTTTGCCGCCATCGGCTTTCGTGGTGTAGTGAGAGGCGCGGCGGACTTCCGGTGCGGCGTTGTGGACAGCGACAGCCAGTCCGACGCGGCTCATGATGGTGAGGTCGGGCAGGTCATCACCGAGAAAGGCGACTTCGGATTCCTGGGCACCGGTTTTGCGCAGGACGTCTTCGTAGGCGGCGATTTTGTGTCCTTGCTTCTCATAGACGAATTCGATGTCGAGTTCTTTGCACCGGCGCCGGAGGGCCGCACTGCTCCGTCCAGTGATCACGCCGGTGCGCAAACCGGCAGTGACGGCGAGCGTGAGGCCCTGGCCGTCGTGGGCGTCAAACGTCTTGATCTCAAGGGCGTGGTTGTCCGGTGTGGACGCCAGAGTTACGCTGCCGTCGGTGAGCGTGCCGTCGACGTCCATCAACACGACAAGAATCTGCTTCGCGCGTTTCGCGAGTCTTGGTGGGATTTTTCTTCCTCGTAGGGCCAATTGCGTTTCCTCTCGTCACGATTTCTTCACAAAAAGCAGGTCCCGCCCGCCTCGGGATGACAACAAAAGAACGGTTTCGGCAGCTCGTCGCGTCGGGCATCCTTGCAAAGTAGAAAAAAGAACGGTCTTCCCGACATGAAGCGTCGGAACGCAAAACACGCGAAAGACCCGCCACTACATTAGCTCTAACGTCCACAAATCGTGGAGATGCACCACGCCGAGCACGCCTTTTGCTTCGTCCACGACCACGATGGAAGTGATCTTGCGCTTTTCCATCAGATTCAGGGCTTCGCTGGCAAGCACATGCGGCGCAATGGTTTGCGGATTCTTGGTCATGCCATCCGCCGCGCGCATTTCGAGCACTGCGCCGCGATGCTTTTCCATCAAGCGGCGAAGGTCGCCATCTGTCAAGATCCCCGCCAGGCGTCCATCCGGTTCGACGACCGTGGTCATTCCGAGCTTTTTGGCGGACATTTCATGGAAAACGTCGGGCATCGGCGTGTCGTTCGAAACGCGCGGCAGCGCTTCTCCCGCGTGCATCAGATGTTCCACGCGCAGAAGCTTTTTGCCGAGACTTCCGGCGGGATGGAGCGCGGCGAAATCATCGGGGCGAAAGCCGCGGCGTTCGAGGAGCGAAATGGCGAGGGCGTCGCCCACAGCCATGGCGACGGTGGTGCTTGCCGTCGGCGCAAGATTCATGGAGCAGGCCTCTTCCTTGACGCTCACGTCCAGTACTACGTCGCTGGCCTCGGCAAGCGTGGAATGAAGTTTGCCGGTCAAAGTGACCAGCGGCATCTCGAGCCGCTTCAGAGCCTCCAGGAGGCGAACGATCTCTTCGGTTTCGCCGCCGTAGGAGACCGCCAGTATGGCATCGCCGCGGGCGAGCATGCCCATGTCTCCGTGCAGAGCCTCCGCCGCGTGCAAGAAAAAGGACGGAGTTCCGGTGCTGGAGAGTGTCGCGGAGATTTTCCGGCCGATGAGCCCGGATTTTCCCATGCCAGTGACCACGACGCGGCCTTTGCAGGCAAACAAGAGTGCTACTGCTTTTTCGAAACTGACGTCCAGGCGCGCGAGCACATCCTGGATGGCCTGCGCTTCAATTCGGAGCACGCGCCGTGCCGTGTCCAGACTCATTTTTCGCTCCAGCGCCGCACGACCGAATTGAGTCCCTTTAATTTCGTTAACAAACTGAGGAGATGCGACAGCGGCAGGGCGTTCGGCCCGTCCGAAAGCGCTTTCGCGGGATTGTCGTGAGTCTCCAGAAAAATTCCGTCAACGCCAGCAGCAACGCCGGCGCGCGCGAGCGGCTCAATAAACTGTGGCTGGCCGCCGCTTGCGTGGCCTTGTCCGCCGGGAAGCTGCACGGAATGCGTCACGTCAAAAACTACCGGGTAGCCCGTCCGCTGCAGGACCGGGAACGAGCGCATATCCACAACCAAATTCTGGTAGCCGAACGTGGAGCCGCGCTCCGTGAGAATGATTTTTTTATTCCCGGCGCTCTCCACTTTCTCCACGACGTTGCCCATATCCCACGGGGACAAAAACTGCGGCTTTTTCACATTGATAACCCGGCCGGTTTTGGCCGCGGCGATCAGCAGATCGGTTTGCCGCGCCAGGAACGCGGGAATCTGCAGCACATCGCAAACTTCCGCGGCGGGTCCGGCCTGCGACGCCTCATGAATGTCGGTGAGTATGGGCAATTTCAATTCAGACTTAATCTTTCCAAGAATGCGCAACCCTTCTTTCAGACCCGGACCACGGAAAGCTTTTACCGAGGAGCGGTTGGCTTTGTCGTAGGAGGCTTTGAAGATGTACGGAACTCCGGCATCGGAGGCGACCTTGGCAATTTTTTCCGCCATGATGCGTGCGTGTACTTCGCTTTCAATCACGCAGGGCCCGGCGATCAAAAAAAGAGGATTGCCGCCGCCCAGGCGCAGCGAACCGAGAGAGATTTCTTTACCAGTAGCCATGAGGAACTTTGAAGATAGCACAGAGGCCGGAGGCGTTGCCAAAGCAGTGCGTGCAGTTGCGAAGCGGGAGCAGAAAAGGGAGGGGAAATGCGAGGAGCAGGCCAGGCAGCTATTCGCGGACGCCACCGATGATCAGATGAAGGACGACGGTGGGATCGATGGCCATGGTGTTGCCGCTCCAGCGCGAGCCGAGAACGCCGAAGTCGCGGCGATCGATGTTGAAGGTGGTTTCGAATCCGGCGAAGTCTCCGATGTCCGGCATCACGCGCACGCCAATAATTTTTACCGGAACAGTGACGCGCTTCGTCACGCCGTGGATGGTGAGGTCGCCCTCGACGTCGTAGGTTTCCTTTCCGGTCGCTTTGACGCCGGTGCTGTGAAAGGAAAGCGTTTGGGGAATTTATCGACGTCGAAGAAATCATTGGAGCGCAGCACCTCGTCGAGACCCGGCGCACGCGTGTCCAGGCTGGCGGCCTGCACGGTCGCCTCGATGGAGCACTTTGCTGGATCTTGAGCGCTGTAAGTCAGCGTGCCGCCGAAATCCTGAAACAATCCTTCTTCTTTGAAGACCATCCATTTTGTCGCCGTGAAGGACAGCGTTGTGTAGGCCTTGCCCACAGCGTAGGTCTTTTGTTCGCAGCTCGATGTTCCCGGCGCGGGTTTGTACCTGGCATTAACTGTAACGGTAACTACAGCAAGAAGTACAATAGAAACTTCAAGGCGCTGGTCGTCGTGAATTTCTCCAACGAGTTGCAGGATGGGGATTGGTCTGCGCTACGGGTCCGGAGCCGGCGGACACAAAGTGGACCGCCACGATTGTGCCGGCCGGAGAGCCTGGCGATCCGCTGGTCGTCGACGGCCGCGTTTTCGCGCCAGACGGGCAGCACACCGTGGCAGGAGTCGTCGTGTATGCCTACAACACCGACAAGGACGGCTACTATTCGCCGGACGGCAAAGTCGGTCATCCGCGGCTGAAGGGCTACATGAAGACTGATGCCGAGGGCCGATTCGAATTGCACACCATTCGCCCTGGGCGCTATCCGGGAATGCACATTCCCGCTCACGTTCGTTTCAACTTGTGGGGAGCGGGCTATCCGGTGCAGTGGACGGAGGAGTTGCGCTTCGAGGGCGATTCGTACTTGACGGAAGCGATGAAAAACGAGTCGGAAGCGCGCGGAGAATTCGCAACGATTCGGCCGATCTCGCGGGACAAAGACCGCGTGTACCGCTGCGAGATCAATTTGCGCTTGCAAGAAAAATCAAATTATCCGGGATACTAATCTTGTCGATGCCCGTCTGGACGATACAGACAGTTTCCGATTAGTCCGGACAAAGTAGTTTATGCGGTTGCGCGCGGCGCAGCACGCAGGGCGGAGGCATGTTTGGGTTCGCTTACAGCTGCGCTGGGGCGGAGTTTCTGCTTTTTGTGTTCGAGGGCGGCGCCGATGAACGCTGCAAAGAGAGGATGCGGTTCGAGCGGCTTGGATTTGAACTCTGGATGGAACTGGCAGCCGAGAAACCACGGGTGGTCCGGGGCCTCGACAATTTCCACGTAATTCTCGTCGGGCGTACGTCCAGTGATTTTCAGGCCTGCGGCGACCAGCGTTTTCTCGTAGTCGCGATTGAATTCGTAGCGGTGGCGGTGGCGCTCGCTGATTTCCAGTCTGCCATAGGCTTTGTGCGCAAACGATCCGGGCTCCAGCTTGCAGGGCCACGCGCCCAAACGCATCGTGCCGCCCATTTCATCAACACCGAGCAATTCGCGCAACTTGTAAATCACGCGGTGCGGTGATTGCGGATCAAACTCGGTGCTATCCGCCTGCTTCATTCCGGCGACGTCGCGCGCGTATTCGATGGTGGCGCACTGCATTCCCAGGCAAATCCCGAAGAACGGCACTTTGTGTTCGCGCGCGTACTGAATGGTGTGAATCATTCCCTGAATGCCGCGCTTGCCGAAGCCGCCGGGAACGAGGATTCCATCATAGCCGTGAAGGCGCGCCGCAGCGGTCGCCGCCGAGTCAATTTCCTCTGCTTCGATCCATTCGAGAACCGTTTTGTGATTGTGCGCCAGCCCGCCGTGCAGCAGGGCTTCACGCAAACTTTTGTAGGCGTCTTCGAGCTGGACATATTTGCCGACAATCGCGATGCGCGCTTCACCAGCCGGGTGATGCATACGGTAGACCAGATCGAGCCACGGCTTCATGTCTGAAGGGCGCGGCTCGAGTTTTAATAGCCGAAGAATCTGCTCGTCCAGACCCTCTTTGCTCAGTTCCGCGGGCACGGCGTAGATAGTGTCTACGTCTTCCATCGAAATGACACAGGATTCCGCGACGTTGCAGAACAACGCAATTTTTTTCTTCAGTTCCGACGGAATGTGATGGTCGCTGCGGCAAAGCAGAACGTCCGGCTGAATCCCGAGGCTGAGAATTTCTTTCACGCTGTGCTGCGTCGGCTTGGTTTTCAGCTCGCCGGCAGCGGCTATGAACGGAACCAGAGTGACGTGCACAAACAGCGTGTTCTCTGCGCCCAGTTCAAGGCGCATCTGGCGGATGGCTTCGAGGAAGGGAAGTGATTCGATGTCGCCCACGGTGCCGCCAATTTCGACAATCACGACATCGACGCCTTCAGAGACTTTCCTGATCGTTGTTTTGATTTCGTCGGTGACGTGCGGGATCACCTGCACGGTTTTTCCGAGATAGTCTCCGCGGCGTTCCTTCGTCAGGATGGTTTCGTAGATCCGGCCAGTGGTCCAGTTATTGTCGCGGGAAAGTTTGGCGTGGGTGAAGCGCTCGTAGTGGCCCAGATCGAGGTCCGTCTCCGCGCCGTCTTCGGTTACAAACACTTCACCATGCTGAAAAGGGCTCATCGTACCGGGATCCACGTTCAGGTACGGATCGCATTTTTGCAGGGTAACTTTGAAACCGCGACTTTCGAGGAGACAGCCAATCGAGGAGGCAGCTACGCCTTTTCCCAGTGAGGATACAACTCCGCCAGTTACAAAGATATATTTTGGCGCCATCCGTGTAGCCCGGGTTCTTACGCCGGGCTTGTCAGCCCTCCACAGGAGTGACGTACGCATAATTATGGCCGGGAGTCGCAGTTCTGTCAAATCGAACTCTCCGCGCGGCAAAATCGCTATTTTTCCTTTCCGCGAGCGCGAAACCTTTTTGGCAGGAACGGGTTTGGAGATACTGGGGAATAGTCTGTGAATTTGGGCGGTCAAGAGGGGTGTTGCCGAAGAGGAAATTCTGCGCGGCATTCGGAAACCGCCTGGGGGCAATTCGCCATCTAATAAAATGAACCTTTAGGCTTGCGCCTCGAAGCTTTTTCTTGGTTTAGTCCCCGCAACGCGGAAAGGTTCCGGGTGGAATTTTGCAGGTGGGAAGGGGAAATGATCCATACACACAAAATCAGATTGGGAATTCTTGCGCTTGGGATCGTTCTAGGGTCTAGCCTTTCGTCACAAGCCCAGCAGACCACTCAGCCGGATACGCAACAACTGCGCTCTTATAAAGTAAGCCGCGAAAGCTTCCTTCTCGGCACGGTCGTAAAATTCACGACGGCCTCCGATACTCCGCCCATGGGCGCCCATGTAATTCTTCAAATGTCCTCGGGGCAGATTGATGTTCATCTTGGCGATGCGAGAGTTCTCAAGGCCGCTGGCCTCGCATTGAATCCTGGCGACAGCGTTCGCATCGTCGGCGAACTCCTGGCGTCCGGTGAGACCACTTACTTCGCGGCCCGAATTGTGCAGAAGGGCACGCAAGCCGTAGCGGTCCGCAATACCAGAGGCTTTTTGACGACTCCGGCTTCCGTGCTGACGCCGGCACAAAAGGAAGCACTGCGAGGTGTGCGATGAAGCGCCTCCTTCTGGCGCTGGCAGTGGCCGGGGCCTTCTGGAGCGCTGCCTGTAGCGGCAATGGGATCGTCAATCCGCCGCCGCCCGTCGGCAAATACAGCAAAGCCAGCTTGAACGGCCAGTATGCCTTTGTGACTAACGGCGAGTCCTTCACTGGTGGTTTGAGTGCCACTCCGCTCGCGCGCACCGGAAGTTTCACAGCCGATGGGCTGGGGAACATTACTACGGGCGTTGAGGACATAAATGCGGCAGGAACAGTCAGCACTGCTCTTCAGATAACAGGCGGCAGCTACACCGTCAATGCGGACGGCCGTGGAACCCTAACCCTGCAACTTGGCCAGAATTCCATCGATTTTGGGATCACGCTAACCTCGACAAGCGATGGCCTGATGATCGACGAGACCTCGAACTCTGCCCAATCATCGACCGGCAGCGGGAATTTTATCAAACAAACACCGGGTTCGTTCCAGGTTTCGGGAATTGCCGGCCCCTATGTTTTTGACTTTTCAGGGCTGGACGGAAACCAAACACTCCAATGTCCTTGTCCGGAGTCGTTCATTGGTGAGTTCACTGCGAACAATGGGGCTGTGAGCGCGGGATTCTTCGACGACAACGATAACGGCAGCTTCAACGGTGCGTCCTTTGCAGGGACCATCGCACAGGATCCCCTCCAGGCTGCCACTCTAAGCAGTTTTGGACGCGGAGTCGCCCTCATCGCCGGTCAAAATTACGTCTTTTACATTGTCGACGCTACTCGAGTCCGGTTCATCAGCACCAACGGAGGGATGCTCTCGGGCGACGCCGTGGCGCAGAGCAACACCGCCCCCGCCAACGTCAGCAGCATCGCCTCCAGCTTCGTCTTCATCGTTGCCGGCAGTTCCATCAACGGCGGCATAACCCGGGTGGGCCGATTCACCGCGAACGGTGCCACGGTAACCAACGTTCTCGAAGATACTAACGACGCCGGGCATTTTATCAAGACAGACAGCGGGACCAACGCGAGCATCACTCTGGATGCGGCCAATCCCGGCCGCGGGACTCTCACGTTCACGGATCCAAACTTCCTCAACGCTCCTGGCAAATACGTTTTCTATTTGAGTTCTGCGACCCAGGGCGTCATTCAGGAACAGACCACGAACAACAGCGGCGCTGTCGACGTCGCAGACGGCACCATCGCTGCCCAATCCGGCAGCCCCTTCTCCAGCAGCAACATTTCTGGAACTTACGCCCTGAACTGGAGCGGGCTGAGCCTCCAAAATGGCGGGTCGTTTGCAGTTCAGGATGAGGAAGACTTGCTCAGCCAGGTTAACGTCACCAGTCTTAACTTGAGGGGCGCAGCCGACATTTTCCAATTTCAGAGTGGCGTTCCGGTCTTCGACCTGGTCACCAGCGGTTCGATCTCCATCGCCGGCGACGGCACTTCAAGCACCGGCGCTTCCAGCCGCAATACCATGAACGTCACGCTTACCAGGAGCAACTCGACCACGGTAAACTTTGTCGTTTACTTCGTGAATCCGCAGCTCGCTTTCTTCACCAACAATCAGAACATGAATCGAATCGTGGCGGGAGTCTT
>WNFP01005452.1_pt1 | contig 14043 bp, 13 predicted proteins | sample 5400201 | NCBI WGS metagenome assembly WNFP01 (sample SAMN13153355, study PRJNA577476) | soil metagenome | isolation source: 115 cm saprolite under Madrone tree | place: USA:California | collected 2016-06-14
GGCGAAAACGCATCTTTAGCCGCGTCTAGTGCGGTGCTGCTGAGAAAGAGGAGGACTCCTTCGCTGGCGATAGGAGAGCGCGCCCACACTTCGACGGTTGTCCCCTTGCCTCCAGAGCCGGCGCCGCGCGGCGAAACGAGAAACCGCGACAGTGCCGCGACGAACGCAGCAGCCTCGTCGTGGTGGGCAAACTCCATCACATGGAATTTCGTCGGGTGTGATTTTGCTGTCATGGCTTCAGTGTCGCGACGGATTCCGCGGGTTCTTCGAGCCGCCTTTTCGCGATGAGCGGCTCTGGCCCGGCGGACCGTCGCCCAAACGATTCACAAAAACCTTGGTCAGCCGGACGCCGGTGTGCTCGTAGTCGCGTGTCTTGTAGAATTCGTGCGCCCTCTCGCGGTGGAGCGCCGAGGTGAGCGAGATGCGGAGAGCGCCGTGGCGGATTGCCCAATCTTCGGCACGCAGAACGAGCGCGGAGCCGACACCCTGTCCGCGCGCTTTCTCCTCGACGACCAGGGACGTCAGCCATGCGGCGGGCTCGGTAGAGTGGATCGACTGAAAGAGATGAACCGTCACCACTCCCACTACGTCCCGATGCTCATCCTCGGCGACGAGCACCATCGTGCCCGGCCGCGCGTGAAGCTTCTCGATGCGCCCCGGGATCTCGGCGGCATCGGTAGGATATCCCAGCTGTTCCAGCAGGCGGCTGAGGGGAGCCGCATCCTCGGGCGCTGCCGGTCTTATGCTAAGTGAGTCCATCACGCAAAGTATCCGCGAGGAGTCGGGGAGAAACAAGGTCACGGCGAGCCAATGAACCGCAACTGCGAGAAGAGCTAGGTGGAAGGTGCGAGGTACTAGGAATGAGGCAGAAAGTAGAGGGCCAGTGGTGCGCGTTACCTCATACCTCGCACCTAGTACCTCCAACCTTCCACCTTGCTCCCCTCGCAGTTGTAGCTCACGCAGTTGAAGTTCACGCAGTTGTAGTTCACGCAGTTGAAGTTCACGCAGTCGAGTCACGCCCTACCGGCCGGTATCCGTAGGCAGTTCGTACCAGACCTCCACCTCGTACCCATCCGGATCGGTGAAGAACACGTACGGCTCTCCCGGAACGAATTCGCCGCGGTCCTTGATCTTTCCGCCCGCGCGCTCGATGGAGGTCACGGCTTTGTCGATGTCGCGCGCGTCCGACAGACGAAACCCGAAGTGCTTGATGCCGCCCGAGGTTCCGACGTGGTCGGTGCCCTTCTCGAGGACCAGAACGTCGTGCGCTCCCGGGGTTTGCGCCTGGATGAAATGCGGCTGCCGATAGACGGCCAGCATCCCGAACACATCGTGGTAGAACTGGAACGATCTCTCGGGATCGGTCACGATCAGCGCGAGATGAGTCAGTCCGAGTGTTTTTACCATCGCCAATCTCTCCCGCGCAGGTCAGAATGTTGCGACCGGCGGCTTCCAGAGTGCGGCGTCGAGAATCGACCAGAGGTGAATCACCCAGCCCAGCAGAAAGAACCAGAGAATGACGGCGAGGACGAACTGAAGAATCGCCATTCCAAGCCGACCTTGAACCAGCTGCCCGAGTCCGGGAACGAAGAAGCTGCAAACCGCGGCGATGACGTTTCCTGTGGATCCCTGACCAGCCATTGATCGATCCTCTTCTGAGGTGCTCAACGATGTCACCGCAACCGGAGCCTCGCTACCGGCACGGTTGAGCCGATGTAGATTGTGAATCGATTCCAACGCGGCGAACACAGAGCATGCGACACGATGGGCAATGAACGGCTGAGCGCGTTCAGTGATGGAGTGATCGCGATCCTCATCACGATCATGGTGCTGGAGCTTAAGGTGCCGCATGGCACCGACTTGGCGGCGCTGTCGGGACTCCTTCCGATATTTCTCACCTACGTACTCAGCTTCGTCGTCCTCGCCATCTACTGGAACAATCATCATCACATGTTCTATCTCACCGACCGGGTGACGGGTGGGATACTGTGGGCGAACCTGCATCTGCTGTTCTGGCTTTCGCTAATGCCGTTCGTGACGGGGTGGATGGGCGAGAATCATTTCGCGCCACTTCCAACGGCGCTTTACGGTGTGGTGCTGATGATGTCGGGTGTCGCGTACTACATACTCGAGCGGACGATAGTGCGGAGCCAGGGTGCGGGCTCCAGGCTCCAGATAGCGATCGGCAAGGACACGAAGGGAAAGATTTCCGTGGTTCTGTACGCGATCGCGATTCCGCTCGCCTTCGTGAATCAGTTGCTGTCCGATGTCATCTACGTGTCCGTGGCACTGATGTGGTTCATACCTGATCGGCGCATCGAGGCGCTATTTAACGAACCCGTGGGAGGGTCCGATCTGTGACCGCTGATAATCCGTCGAGCCCCGATTGGGACCGTTCAACGCGCGAGCTGTACGCGCGACTTATCGAAAGTTGGGACAAGCGCAATGCGCGCGATTACGCGCTTCTTTTCGCCTCGGAGGGCAATCTCGTCGGTTTCGACGGCAGTCAGGTGAACGGCCAGCTGGAGGTTGGGGCTCATCTCACCGAGATTTTCACGCATCATCAGACCCCTCGCTACGTGTCGATCGTGCGTGATGTGAAACTGGTCGCAACCGACGTCAGCGTTCTGCGAGCGAACACCGGGCTCGTGCCGCCCGGCAAGGACGATATCGATCCAGCGCTCAATGCGGTGCAATCGATGGTCGCGGTCCAGAAGGGTGGTACCTGGAGGATCGTGTTGTTCCAGAACACGCCGGCCGCCTTTCACGATCGGCCTGACCTCACGAAGAAGCTCACAGAGGAGCTTCGCGCCAAGTTGCGGGAGAAGCCCGTCGGTTAGGCCACAGCCAGCCCATCATTGACAAACAATTCCTCTGACACGCAGAATCTGTCGCGGCAGTAGCAACGTTCTGAAGAACGGCCTCTCCCGAGGGAATCATGCGTAACGCCCTTCTCGCTCTCGCCAGCATCGCAGCCATCAGCGCTCCGCTCGGCGCCCAGTCCACTCCCACCGTCGACGACATCATCGCCCGATACACAAAAACGGTCGGTGGCGCCGACAAGATCCAGGCGATCAGGACGTTGCGACGAATCGGGAAATACACGGGCGATGACGGATTCGAGGCCATCGTCATCGAGGAAAGCTCCCGCCCCAACAAGGTCCGGGAAGAGTTCTCGATTCAGGGGATGACCGGTATCAACGCCTATGACGGCGCGAACGGCTGGAAGATCGACCCGTTCGGGGGAAAGAAGGATCCGGAGTCGCTGAGCGAGGAGGAGTTGCGCTCGATCGTCGAGGATTCCGACTTCGACGAGCCCCTCATCAACTACAGGCAGAAGGGCAACAAGGTCGAGTTGGTAGGCATGGACCAAGTCGAGGGCACCGACGTCTACAAGCTCAAGGTCACGCTCAAGAGCGGCGATACGCGCTATTACTATATGGACACCGATTCCTACGTACCGATCAAGTACGACACCAAGCGGATCATTCGCGGCACGCCGCAGGAGACCGAAACGACGCTGGGAGACTACAAGCTGGTAGGCGGCTGGTACCTCCCCTTCTCCACGGAGACGCGTCAGAAGGGAAGCTCCGGCTCCCAGAAAATCACGTTCAACAAGATCGAGTTCAACATTCCGATAGACAGCACGCGCTACACGAGGCCGAAAGCGCCGCCCGGCGGAGGGTCACTCTGATGACCGGAATACGCAAATCCGCTCTCGGCGGAATGACCCTGCTCGCGGTGGCTGTCACCGGCGCTCTTGGCCAACTTCCGCAAGCTGCCGGCGCCAAAGTTGATTCCGAGACGATCTCTGGTCTCGGCGCGCGCAACATCGGTTCCGCGGCGATGAGCGGACGAATCGCCGCTCTAACCGCGGTCCACGAAGGAAACCGCCTGACGGTTTACATCGGCTCGGCGAGCGGCGGCGTCTGGAAATCCGAGAACGGGGGCACGACCTACAAGCCGGTTTTCGACAAGGAACCGGTCCAGTCGATTGGCGCGATTGCCATCGACCCGACAAATCCGAAGGTGATTTGGGTGGGCACCGGAGAATCGTGGACGCGCAACAGCGTTTCAATCGGAGACGGCATCTACAAATCGACCGATGGCGGCGATAACTGGACCAACATGGGTCTCAGGGAATCGGAGCGTATCGCGAAGATTCTGATCGACCCGACCGATCCCAACACCGTCTACGCTTGCGTGCCCGGAAAGCTCTGGAGCGACAGCGAGGACCGTGGAGTCTACAAAACGACCAACGGCGGACAAAGCTGGACAAGGATTCTCAAGGGGACCAATCCATCCACTGGTTGCTCGATGATGTCGATGGATTCAAAGAACCCAAAGGCAGTATACGCGGGGATGTGGGACTTCCGGCGGAAGGGATGGACTTTTCGCTCCGGCGGCGACGGCGAGACAGCCCCCAGCGCGAGTGGTCTGTTCAAGACAACCGATGGCGGCGCGACCTGGAGTGATCTCAATGAGTCGAGCGCGAAGGGCCTGCCCGCCAAGCCATGGGGCCGCATCGCGGTCAGCGTCGCGCCATCGAACCCGAACGTCGTCTACGCGTTCATCGAGGCAGCCCCTCCGAAAAACGCTCTCTATCGCTCCAGCGATGGGGGACGCACTTGGGAGATGCGCGACCGCAGTCAGGCGATGATCTGGCGTCCGTTCTACTTCGCCAATCTCATTGTCGATCCAAAAGATGAAAACCGCGTCTTCAAGCCCGACGGTCCTCTCGTCGTCAGCTCGGACGGCGGCCAGAGCTTCAGCGGCATCAGCAACGGCGCGCACGGAGACTTTCACGACATCTGGATCGATCCGACGAGCACCGATCGCGTGATCACCGGTGACGACGGTGGCGTCTGGTACTCGTACGACGGCGGCAACAAATGGTGGAAGGGCGAGAACCTTCCGATCTCGCAATTCTATCACGTCAGCATCGACAACGACCGTCCATATCACGTCTATGGCGGACTGCAGGACAACAGCTCCTGGGTCGGCGACTCCGAGTATCCCGGCGGTGTCACCAACAGCCGCTGGGAAAACATGTACGGAGGCGACGGGTTCTGGATGTTCGTCGATCCGACTGACCAGAACTACCTGTACGCCGAGTCCCAGGGCGGTGAGATCGGGCGGGTGAACAGAAAGACGCACGAGACGCGTCCGATCAAACCGCTCCCGCGCTATCAGGAGAAAAAGCTCCGCTTCAACTGGAACACTCCGATCCACGTCAGTCCGACGCGAAACGGCACCGTGTACATCGGCTCGCAGTATCTCTTCCGCAGCCGCGATTTCGGTCAGACGTGGGACCGCATCTCACCCGATCTCTCGACCAACGATCCGTCCAAGCAGCTCCAGGAGCAATCGGGCGGCGTCACCGTGGATAACTCCGCTGCTGAGATGCACACGACGATCTATGCGATCGCCGAATCGCCAAAGGATCCCAGGGTGATCTGGGCGGGCACCGATGACGGAAATCTCCAGGTAACCCGTGACGCCGGGAAAACCTGGACGAACGTCGTCGGCAACATCGCTGGCCTGCCGAAGTCTGCCTGGGTGTCCTACGTGGACGCCGGTCACTTCGACCCCGGTACTGTGTACGCGACGTTCGACCTGCACACCTTCGGCGACATGCGCCCGTACGCTTACAAGTCGACGGACTACGGCAAAACGTGGACGTCGCTAATCGCGGCCAGCAGTCCGGTTCGCGGTTACGCACACGTGATCAGGCAGGATCTCGTCAATCCGAATCTCCTCTTCCTCGGCACCGAATTCGGGCTCTGGATCTCACTCGATGGCGGCGCCCAGTGGTCACGCTACAAGGGCGGAGATTTCCCCGCAGTCGCCGTCCGCGATCTGGCCATCCATCCGCGCGACAACGATCTCGTAATCGCGACCCACGGCCGCGGCATCTGGATCATCGATGACATTACACCGCTCCGCGCCCTCACGCCGGCGACCCTGGCGCAGGATGTGGTGTTCATGCACGCTCGCGCCACGACGCAGAAAACTCCGGCGTTCGGCGGTTGGGTAAATGGTGATGCCGCGTTCGTCGGCAACAATTCGTCGGACGCCGCCGTGATCACGTACTATCTGAAGAAGCGGCACATTTTCGGCGACATGAAGATCGAAGTGCTCGACGCGTCGAGTCACGTCGTGGGGACGGTTCCGAGCACGAAGCGGCGCGGCCTCAGCAGAGTGACATGGTCAATGCGTCTGCCGCCGCCGAAGGTTCCTCCCGCCGCGAGCGCCGCGTTCGGCGCGGCGTACGGTCCTCGGGTTCTCCCCGGGGCTTACACGGTGAAGATGACCAAGGACAATCAGGTCTACACCATGCCACTCCAACTGGTATCAGATCCGCGTGAGACCCACACGATTGCGGACCGGCAGGCCCAGCTCGCGCTGGCCAATAAACTCGTCGGCATGCTCGGAGACATGTCGTTCGCGGTCGAGCGGATGAATGGTGTGAGATCGGATCTCGAGGACCGCGCGTCCAAGCTACCCGCCGGTGATCCGCTGGTGCAGCGTCTCCGCGACGCATCGTCGGCCGCCGACGTGATGCGCAAGAAGATCGTCGCGACCAAGGAAGGCGGGATGATTACCGGGGAGGAGCGCCTGCGGGAGAATCTTACCGACCTGTACGGAGCGGTCGTGTTCTACGATGGGCGCCCGTCGCAGATGCAGGTTGACCGCACGGCAGCGATTGGGCGCGAGCTCTCCGATGTCGTTGCGGCGTTCGACGCGTGGTCCGCCAGGGACCTGGCGGCTCTGAACACCGACCTTGGTGCGAAGAAGCTGCAGCCAATAGTGTTGATCACCCGCGCCCAGTGGGAGGGAGCGGGGAAGGTGGATCAGTAGGGCGGAGGTTCAGAGCCCCAAAGCAAAACGGGAGCGTCTTTCGACGCTCCCGTTCTGTTTGTAACCTGGGAAATTCCTCAGGTGCAGACGATCACACCGGTTGAGTTGTCGCAAGTCTTCGCTGACAGCGAGTGGACTGTAGTCGCGCTCCAGCTTTGCGGGGGACCCGCAGCGATCACAGCCGTGACCGTCACGTTCTGCGAAGGCGTAAAGCCCTGAAGGGGCGAAGCCATCGTCGCGGTTCCTGCGAAGTACGCACCGTTGTTGTCGGCGGCGTACTGCTCTTCGTAGGTCGCAAGGTTGCGCAAGTCGGACTTCATCGCTGCGACATAAGCCTTGTCCTTCGTGTTCGCGAACTTCGGAATCGCGATCGCGGCAAGAATGCCGATGATGACGACGACGATCAGAAGCTCGATCAGTGTAAAGCCTTTCTTGTTGCTCGACATTGTAAAATCTCCTGAAAACAAATGGATATCGCCGGCGACTATCATTGCGTCCAGCGGAATAAAACAGCGGGCCCGATAGCAAGGTGAGCCCGTTAAAGGCAACGCTTGTTCCACTCAGTCGGAATCACCTAAAACGTTACACACCAAGAAGTTAGGCCAACGAGCCAACGGGCTAACCCGCGCCGGAACGCCTTTTTCTGCAAATCCTTTGCATCTTGCATTCGTCGGTACCGACGCATTTCCGTCGGTTCCGACGCACTCTTACCGGTTCTACACGCCCGAAAAAACTCATGATTCGAGCCATCATTCCCTGGGGTTGCGAGATGGTCGACGCAGCCAGTGAAAGGCGCGATTCGACGCTATCTTACCCCCGATCAACGAACGCCCGAGAGGATGAGGCCTTGAAAGACGTACAAACACCGGAGACGGTCTTTTCACGACGAGACTTCGTCATCCGCGCGGGACAGGCTGGAGTTGCGTTATCCATGTTCCCCCCGGGCCTTCGCGCTCTCTTGCGGGTGCCCCCGCCGAGTGCGTCGAGTGAAGCGCTCGAGCACGGAATCCTTACTGCCCCGATATCAACCGATCTGTACTCCGGCCTCCGCTGGCGCATGCTCGGCCCGTTTCGCGGTGGGCGCGTGGCGGCCGCGACGGGAGTTCCCGGCCGTCCGAACGATTTCTACTTCGGCGCCGTCAACGGCGGCGTATGGAAAACGATCGATGCGGGAAGAGTCTGGACGCCGACCTTCGACGCACAATCGACGGCATCAATCGGCGCGATCGCGGTTGCGCCGTCGGCACCGGACACGGTCTACGTCGGCAGCGGTGAGTCGACGCTGCGAGATTCCGTCGGTTTCGGCAACGGCGTCTACAAATCGACCGACGCGGGGAAAACGTGGGCGCACCTCGGCCTCGACGAGACACATCACATCGGCAAGATCGCGATCGATCCGAAGAATCCGAACAATGTGTTCGTTGCAGCCATCGGAAAGCTCTACGCCTCGAACAAGGAACGCGGAATCTTCCGCTCCAGAGATGGCGGGCGGACCTGGCAGAAAGTCCTCGGCGACGAGAACGTCGGGGCGGTCGAAGTTGTCATCGATCCGTCGAACTCCCAGATCGTTTACGCGGGCCTCTGGAACACGAGACGTCCGCCCTGGTTCACGTATGCTCCGACGAACGGTCCGGGCGGCGGAATCTTCAAGTCGGCGGACGGCGGGAGCACCTGGACACAACTCACGAACGGATTGCCGAAGGAGGGAATCGGAAGAACGGGTATCGCGATCGCGCCAACGAATCCGAATCGTGTCTATGCAATCGTAGACTGTCTTGTGCCCGAGGCTCCGCCGCAGGTCGAGCCACCGCTGGGGACTCCGCCGCCTCAACCGGCGCCGGCAGGAGCGCGGCCGTCGAGTCCACCTCCCGGCCAGGGTGGATTCTTCAGGTCAGATGATGCGGGCGTCACCTGGACTCGTCTCTCCAACGACCCGGCGCTGTGGGGACGAGGCTGGTACTTCGAGAAGATCGCGGTCGATCCGACCGACGCCGATACGGTCTACGTGCCGAACGTCGCGGTCAACAGAACGCGGGACGGCGGAAAAACATGGGTGGTCATTCGCGGATCCCCGGGTGGCGACGACTATCATCAGGCGTGGATCTACCCGGGAGATCCGAACACCATGATCGTGGCCAGCGATCAGGGCGCCATCATTACCCGGAATGTCCGATCCGACGATCCGCGCGACGTCACCTGGAGCTCGTGGCTCAATCAGCCGACGGCGCAGATCTATCACCTCTCGGTCGACTATCGCTTTCCCTACTGGGTGACGGGCGCGCAACAGGACTCGGGTGCGATCGCCGTTCATTCACGCGGTAAGTTCGCCCAGATATCGATGCACGACTGGGAGCCGATCGCGCCGGGAGGCGAGAGTGGCTATACGGCCGGTGATCCGCTCAATCCGGGCGTGGTTTTCGGAGGAGATGGCCAGCGCTGGAATCTCGACGCGAACATTCCGGTCGAAGGCACGACGAGTCCGAAATCACCCGAGCCCGCGCGCGGCGACTGGACGCAGCCGCTGGTATTCTCGAAAGCCGATCCTCACTCGCTCTACTACGCGAATCAATTCCTGTTCAAGACTACCGACGGCGCGAAGACGTGGGCCCTGATCAGTCCCGATCTCGCTCGTCCTGAGGTTTTCATCCCGCCGACGCTCGATGCGACTGCGGCGGCATCGGTCGATCGGAATGGAAAGCGCGGCGTCATCTATACGGTTGCTCCTTCGCCCTTGCGAGCACCACTGGTCTGGATCGGCACCGACGACGGGTACATCCAGCTCACGTCTGACGACGGCAAGAGCTGGCAGAACGTGACTCCAGACGTGATCAGGCCCTGGAGCAGAGTGACGATGATAGAAGCGTCGCATTTCGATCCGGGTGCGGCGTACGCGAGTGTCGATCGCCATCAGCTGCAGGATTTCGAGCCCTACATCTATCGCACGCGCGACGTGGGCAGAACCTGGCAGAGAATCACCAAAGGGCTGCCGCCCGGAGTCTACGTGCACGTCGTCAAGGAGGATCCACGGCGGCGTGGATTGCTCGTCGCGGGGACGGAGCGCGGCATTCACGTCTCATTTGACGACGGCGACAACTGGCAGTCGCTCCAGCTCAACGCACCCGTGACGTCGGTGCGCGACTTCGAGTTCTACGGCAACGATCTCGTCGTCGCGACGCACGGTCGTGGCTTCTGGGTGATTGACGACATCAGTCCACTTCGTCAATTGAGTGACGCGGTGACGCGCGACGATGCTTATCTCTTCAAGCCGGCGGACGCGATCAACTTCATCGAAGGCACTGACAACGGGACGCCGCTACAGAAGGACGAGCCACAGGCGGAGAGTCCACCAAACGGCGCGGTGATCGACTACTACCTGAAGAGGCCGGCGCGAGCGGGGCGGTCTTGCAGACATTCTCGAGCGATCCAACCGCTCAGCGTCCGCCCGTGGGTCGCGGAGCCGGAGGCGGCGCGCAACCCACCGGCATTCCGCGCGTATCTCCGCTCTGGCAACCTGGTCCCGAGCTGCCGTCACAAAGCGCTGGAATGCATCGCGTGACATGGAACCCGCTGCGGCCCCGACCGCGCGGTGCACCGCCGGCGGATGAGGGCGGTCCACTCGACAGGCACTACAGCGGCAGCTTCACGGCGAAGCTGGCGGTGAATGGGAAGACTTACACGCAGCCGTTCGTCGTTAAGCCCGACCCGAGGACGCCTCACTCATAGGCACCCTGGAGCACTGTCTTGTACAGACGAATTTGACCAGCGAAGCGGGGATGTCGGGCATGCACTTTGCCCGTTTCAAATGCTGGAGTGTTTGTCATATCATCGGGGGCTGAGTCATGCCGGAAGTCCTGGTAAAATTCGACGAACCAATTAGCGACGCGGACGGAGCCATGTACTTCGCGCAGGCCGCGGGGCAACAGAGAGAAGACGGTCTTTGGGAAGGGTGGCTCGAGTTCATCGGACTGGACGAAACCGCGCGGTCCATCTGCTCGGACCGCGAGACCACACAACCCAACCGCTCGGACCTCGAGTACTGGGCGCAAGGCCTGAGCAGAGTCTACCTGCAGGGTGCGCTAGCGAGAGCCGGGTCTTGCGCGGAGCCGGCGGAGAGAGAGTCGATCCGGAGTGAGCCGACCCCGCGCGAAAGTTCACGCAACGCCTGAATTAAGCCGGCGCATCCATTGACGGTTGGCCGGCGTCCGTGCTGTAACCGCGCCCTGTCCTCGCCCCCGCGGCCGTCTCCTTGCCTCCCAGCTCGGTAATGAATTCGTCGTGGTCCATCGGGCGGGAGAACATCGGATAGTTCTTCTCGACCGCGGCCTTCTGCTCTTCCTCGCTTAGCGCCGCGGTGCAGTCCTTCAGCGTCACGACGTTGTAGCCTTTCTCGTAACCGGTTCGCATCGTTGATTCGACGCAGCAGTTGGTGAGGAATCCGCCGAGCGCAATGTTGGTGATCCCGCGACTGCGGAGAACGAAATCGAGATTGGTGCTGGCGAAACCGTCAAGCCCGCGTTTTCCCTCGATGACGATGTCCTGCGGCTCCGGCGTCAACTCGTCGACGATCTCGGATCCCCAGCGATCATTGCGCCAAGCTCCCGCGCCTTCTTCACGGTCTCGAGCGTGTTGGCGAGCATGTTCGTCGAGTTCATCACCGGCTTGACAGCGTCGTGGAGCGTGCCGCCTTCGGAGGTGAAATCGTTCTGGTACTCGATGAGAACGACGGCCGTGCGCTTCGGGTCCATCTCCGCTCCTTGTTGTGTGCGCATATGATATAATCGCGGTCGCAGTGAGCCGTCAGGTGAGCCAAACGCCCAATGCACAGGCGCACACGGTTGGGTCATAAATGCCTGGCCCCTTTACCGATCCTTGACTGCAACGAAGCTCCCCGGCCGCGACGGGTCAGCACGGAGCGACCATCCCGGATCGAGCACTAGCGTCCATCCATCTCCTTTGATTTCACTCGCGTTGCCCGCAAATGGCGCTGGGGGCGCTCCAACTCTGATTCTGGAGAAATCATTCTGGACGAGTACTCCGCCATGATCGACGGTGAGCTTCCCCCACGGCGCGGAGAAGTTCCCCGCGGGATACACGGTCGATTGCAGGTCGAACCCGATCAATTCCGTCGGATCATAGCTCCAGGCGACCGAATCTTTGGTCTGTCGCAATGTGACGACCGGGCCATCGCCAAGCCGCGCACGGTATCTCTCCATTTCTGGTGCCCGAGCGAGATCGCGGGCGGCCTCGGTCCTGTCGACTTCGTCCCAGCCGTATTCCTGCGCCCGTGTACGCGAGACTGCGGCGAGATTCCGTGGGAGCTTAAAGTCGATCGATTTCGCCAGCAGCGCGCCGATGTCCCGGTTCGTCCGTACGGCATCGCGCCAATTGGGAGCGAACTGATCGAGCAGTACGCCGAGCGGGGGCCCGGTGCCGTACGCGAAGGCGCGAACAAAGGTGGGGGTCGTTTCATAGTCGCGAACGTATTTCGCCACGCGAGCGGGGCCTTCGCCCGTCAACTGCATGGCGAGACGTTGTCCCGTGTATTCGGGCAGCCCTTCCTGGATCTCGAGCGTCGCCTCGAGGCTATCACTGGAGGGATAGAGTGATCGGCGCTGCGCGCGAAAAAGCAGCGCCGACTCTGCATGGTGCCGCGCCGCCTTGTGATCGGGAAGCGCCTCGAGCGCGCGGGCGAGGGCACGATACTCAAGCCGCAGCCATGTCCTGCCAGGACGCATGTCGAGCTGATTGTTGAGCGCGTCGGATTGACGAAGACCAAGTGCCTCCTGCTCGCGGTGAAAGACCTCGTGCATGACGAGAGTGACGCGGGCGTAGCGGTCCTTGGGCAGCGGGAGGGCGACCATCGTCCAAGTCCGTCCGCCCCAGGGGAAAGAGGTGTTGGCGACGTACTGGTTTTCCGGGAGCGTTGTGACGTACGCATCGCCGAGTCGCAGGAAATGTTTGCCCGCAACCGTGTCATTGGCGATCACGAGACGCGTCTGGCGATCGACCAGCGCAATTGGACCACAGAGACTGCGTCCCCAGAGACTTCCCGCGTCCATTTCGCACGCGGCCCGTGCCTCGCGTAGGGTGGAGAGTGCCCGTGAGGTGTCGATCTGCTGGCCGCTCGCACGGACAAAGGGCAGGGCCAACGCGGCGGCTGTCAGAATACGCCGCGGGAGGTACGGAAATAAGTGCATTCGATAAAGGCCCTCGGCCGGTGCGTCAGTTGATGACATGATGTCAATGGATTGACACCCTGTCAAGGAGATCCTAAAACTGTTAGCCTATTGACATAATGTCAGTGCATTGACATACTGGTGGAAGGGCGCGCATTTACGCCGCGCACCCGGATTGGAACCCAGAGTGGAGAGTACCAATGAAGAATCGCGGACTGGAGCACCTTGGTCGCCGAGAGCGGCAGATCATGGAGATCATCTACCGGCGGGGAAGGGCGAACGCGGCTGAAGTGCTCGCCGATCTCCCCGATCCGCCGACCTATACAGCCGTGCGCGGCATGCTGCGCCTGCTCGAGAGCAAAGGTCATCTCCGCCACGAACAAGATGGCCCGCGCTACGTCTATTTCCCCACCGCTGATCCAGGCCGCGTCAGCAAGTCCGCCGTAAAGCACCTCGTCAGAACGTTTTTCGACAACTCCGCCAGCTCCGCGGTCGCCGCAATGGTCGGCATGTACGAGGACCGCTGGAGCGACGACGATCTGGACAACCTGGAGAAGCTGATCGAGAAGGCACGCGGCAAGGGAGGTGCGTCATGACGTCCTTCATTCCGGTGCTGCTTGCGAAGCTGACCTTGATCCTGTCGCTCGGCCTCATCATCGGCGCGACATTGCGAAGCCTGAGCCCGTCACATCGTCACCTCATTCTCGTTGCGACACTCGCCAGCGGTCTGGCATTGCCGCTAGCGATGGTGTTGTCCCCGCGGTGGAACGTTCCTGTGCTGCCAGGCTCTTTGTCGCCGGTGCTTTCACCGACGAGCGGTCGGGCTGCGTCGAGTGCAAATAACCCGAAATCGCATTCGCTCACCGGGTCAGTCGCGCAGAAGGGCGCTTCTGACTCGCGTGTTTCGAACTCGGCATTGACAGCGAACGTGATCGATGCGGATGTCGAGCAGCCCACAGGTTATGCGCGCAGCTTTCTCGCAAAGGTTCGCTTGCTGCCGATACTC
>WNFP01003414.1_pt1 | contig 14039 bp, 8 predicted proteins | sample 5400201 | NCBI WGS metagenome assembly WNFP01 (sample SAMN13153355, study PRJNA577476) | soil metagenome | isolation source: 115 cm saprolite under Madrone tree | place: USA:California | collected 2016-06-14
CTTTGGATCGTCGGTGATGCCGGCGGTTTTCAGGTTTTGCGCTTTACCGACTGGTACTTGCAGACGCAGCTCGGCAAGGCGATCTTCGCCGAAGCAGTAGCCGAGTAGGTTAGTCGCCCGCGCTGGATAACGTCGTCGGACATCTCTTGATCGGCCCGTGCAGTTGCGGGCCGATTGCTTTGTGACAGTCCGCTACGGGCCCTCTCTCACCGTCTGCGACATTTGACCGGCACGGAAGCTGTCGAGGGATGAGAGCCGCGGTCCAGGCCGATCAACGTTACGGGCGAGTCTGACCCAACTCGGAAGTGGCATGGGCATCGCAGCAAGTGGCCTGGGACAAGGCCTGCAATGACAAAGACAGCCTAGATCGGGGGGCTGTCTTAGCGTTATCAGTCGGCGTAATCTGCCATCGAAAGATGCACCGAAATGAATTCGCTTCTCCTCAAGTTCCCGCTGCAGTCGAGAAATGGAGAACGCCATGACATCCGATGATCGCCATTTCTCTTGCACCGAGGCGGACCTGACGCCGGCGCGCGCGTCGCGTCGGGTCTTTCTTCTCGGAGCGGCGGGAGCCTCGCTTGTCGCGGGCAGGTTGCCAGCGCGACGCGCCGCGGCCGCAGAAATCGGCGAGACCGCGCCGTTATTCGCCTATATCGGCTGCCTCACCAGCGCGCAGCGCAAAGCACGTGCCCCGCAAGCCGCCGTCGGGCAAGGCATCAGCGTGTACCGCATCGACACGAACGGGTCATGGTCCCCCGTGCAGATGCTTGCAACCTTGCCCAATCCTCAATTCATCGCCTTCGATCGGCAACAAAAGTTCCTCTATTCGGTCCACAGCGGCGGCACCGAGGTTTCGTCCTATGTGATCGACAAGGCGAGCGGACGCATCAACTTCTTGAACAAACAGCCGACAAATGGCAACAACTCCACCCACCTCACGCCTGACCCGACGAACCGGTACATCGTCATCGGCAACGGCATCGGGGTCGCGGTATTTCCCATCAATCCGGACGGGTCGCTCGCTCCCTATACCGACATGGTGCGGGCGGGAGGCGATGTCGGTCCGCATCGCAATCAGGTTGAGGCCGGTCCGCATCCGCATTATGTCGGGTTCGATCCGAGCGCGCGCTTTCTTCTTGCGCCCGATCGCGGTACCGATCGGACCCACATTTACCGGCTGGACCTTGCGAGCGGCAAGCTCGTGCCAAACAATCCCGCTTTCGCGAAAAGCCGCCCCGGCGCCGGACCGCGCCACCTCGCCTTCCATCCGGCCAAGCCTTGGGCTTATGTCTGCGACGAGCTTCAATCCACCGTCACCGCCTATGCATGGGATTCCGAGCGCGGAGAGGCCAAGCCTCTCCAGGTGATCACCACGCTGCCCGAAGACTATGTCGGCGGCAACACGACGGCGGAAATCCAGTTTGCGCCGTCGGGACGTTACCTCTACGTCTCAAGGGTCGATACCGAAACCGGCAAGCTCACGCCCACTGGCCAAGCGGTTGAGATCGCGAGTCCGTCCTGCATCATCTTCGCCCGTGCTTGAAAATTTGCAGCCCGGATTGAGCGGTGCGCAGGATGCGACTTTGCCGTTACTCCGACGGCCTGCGCCGCGAGGGCTGTCCAAATAGCCAAAGGGAGCACCTGAAACAGGTGACCGACGATGCATGCATATTGCAGAGTGGCGATACTTCGTCCCACGCTTGTTGCGCGCGATAGGCGGCTTCTGGCCTGCAGCTGGATTGGGCCGACCGCGCCCTCCCACTTCGGGAGCTGGAGTGACTGCGGACTCACGGTTAATGATCGCCATCTTTCCCTTTTGAACATTCCGGACATGCACCGAGAGGCAACTCGTTCAGCGGCGCAATGACGGCAAGCGCTTTCGGCCGTATTGTGTTGACGGCGAGATCAAGCTCGGTGGTTTGCTGCACCGGAAAGTCCGCCGGAGCTTTCTGCGCGGCAGCCTATGACGGAGCCGCTTGTACCAGCTAATCACGCATCCAAAGATCGCTGAATCTACAGTAGTATCTAGGAACGCACTCAAGCAACCAGCTCGCGTTTATATCACGCGGGCGAAAGCTGATGAAGACAGCCTGCACGCGGGAGGAACAAGATGCGCCATGGATGGTTGGCCCCTGTTGTCATCGGTGCCGCTTCCTTGATTGGATCGTCCGTTGGTTTGTCAGCCGCGGAAATCACTTTCAGACTTGAGGAAGCAACGATTGCGGAAATCCAAGAGGCAGTGACTGCCGGCGCGTTGTCGTCTGAAAAGCTCGTCGAACTCTATCTTGCGAGGATTGCCGCATACGACAGGGCTGGTCCCCGGCTCAATTCGATCATCTATATAAACCCAAACGCCAAAGTAGAAGCAGCGGCCCTCGACAAGGAGCGTGCCGAAAAGGGACCGCGCGGTCCGCTGCACGGCATTCCTGTTCTGCTCAAGGACAATATCGATGTCGCCAACATGCCGACGACAAATGGATCCGCGGTCAGGAGGGACGCCGTTCCGCCCGAGGACGGCTCTATCACCAAAGCTCTCCGGGCGGCCGGCGTGGTGATCATGGGCAAGGCTGCCATGGGCGAATTCGCGGGCGGCAGCTACAATTCGGTGCGCGGTCAGACGCTCAATCCTTATAATGTCAAGCGCCAGACCGGCGGCTCGAGCAGCGGTTCGGGTGCGGCGATCTCTGCCAACCTCAGCGTTCTGGCGGTTGGAACTGACACCAGCACCTCAGTCCGTGGTCCCTCGGCCTATACGGGCATCGTCGGCATGCGCCCGACGACGGGGCTCATATCCCGCGCGGGCATTGCGCCGAAGAATCTGAATTTTGACAGCGCGGGCCCGATGGCCCGCACGGTGACGGACCTCGCGCTCATGATGAGCGTCCTAGCGTTCCGGGACCCAAAAGATTCTAAAAGCGTCGAGACGTGGGGCGAGTTCGAAAAGATCGATTCCACCGTGAGGAAGGGCGCGGATTTCACCAAGGCGCTCGACCGGGATGCCCTCAAGGGCAGGAAGCTTGGCGTGCTCCGCGATCTGTTTGAGGGAGACCCGGAGATCACTGCGCTCGCCGAGAAGGCCATCGCGACCATGAAGGATCTCGGCGCGACGATCGTCGACGTCAGGCTTGATCCTGCCTTCATCGAAGCGCATCTGAAGTCCGGAATTCGAAAAACGCGAGAATTGGCAGACTATCGCTTCCGACAGGATTGGGAAAAGTATCTTGCGACTTTCAAAAGCCCGAAAGTGCCGAAGACAGTCGCACAATTCGTCAAAATCTATGAGACCGAGATCGCACCGTCGCCGTTGCCGGTCGAAGACAGCGTGATGAATCTTCTCAAGACATCGCTCAAAACGTCCACTGAAGCGCCCGATTACAAGGATTTCATGGAGAACTCGATGCCGCGGGCAACGGCAGAGAAGCTTGCCGTGTTCGAAAAGCATGGCGTCGATGCGCTTGTCTTTCCCTATGTTCCGACGTTCGCCCAGCCGATCAAGAATCCTGTCTACACAATTGACGATCCGGCCTTCGTGAAGTCGGACGCGCCTGTGCCGGCAACAATGTCGGGATACAGTTCAGTCGGCTTTCCCTCCATAGTCGTTCCGATGGGCTTCGGATCCCAGGGATTACCGATGACCATCACGTTCTTTGGCCGGCCCTACGACGAAAGGCGGATCATCGGGTTCGCTTATGCGTATGAGCAGGCGAGCAAGTTGCGCAAGCCCTCGCCACTTGTGCCGCCACTCAAGGGCGAAAACGTCAACTACGCGACGAAATGACGATCAGGTGACCGTTCCGTCAGCAGGGCTGCGGCCACGAACCTGTCATCACAGAACCGACGCGATCGGATGGATGAGGTTGACGACACCTCGATCCTCAAGATAGGCCGACATGCCCGCTATCGACGATCTCTCCTTTGGTTACCGCGCCCTCGGCTCCCCCGCTTCAGCGGGCTATCGCGCAGCGATTTAGTGCTATGGCCCGTTCATACGCGTTGCATCGCACAGATTTCTGAAGCGATCTGGGAGACGCCGGACACGTCTCTGATATGATGTCGTCAATCCGGCGCTTCTGACCCCGAGCTGGCATAGCGCAGGCGAAAGAAGCCGCTCAGAGGGAGCGCGCCGGATGATGCGTATTGCCGCCTTGGGTGGCAAGCTAGGTTTCCGAACGTAAATCGGCTACCGGGAATGCGAATTGACTCGGAATGCCAGCAGCATACCATACGAAAAATTCATGGTTGGGAGGGAGTGCCATGCGTCCGCGCAGCCTTCGCTCGAAAATCGTCATGCTCGGTATCGGTTCGGCGGTGCTCTACGCCGCGCACTTCGCGCTTTTGGCGAAAGCTGCCTTTGCGGCGCGGTTCCACCTCGAGGAAGCGACAATTGCCGACGTGCATCGTGCGATCCGGGCCAAAGAGATCACCGCACACCAACTCGTCCAACACTATTTCAAGCGTATTGAGGCTTATAACGGCACCTGCGTCAGAGGCGAAGTCGATCCGGCAACCGGCCTCATGTTCGGCGAAATAACCCCGATAGAGAACGCCGGCCAAGTGGACGCCTACATGACCCTCAACATCCGCGGCAAGCGCTCAAAGACCGATTCTGCAGACAATGACCCGAAGATGCTCGACGCTCTCGAGACGGCGCGGGCGCAAGACGAGCATTTTGCCCGCACCGGAAGTTTCGTCGGGCCGCTGCACGGTATCCCGATCGCCGTAAAGGACAACTTCGACACCATCGATATGCGCACGACGGCGGGCGCCATCGCCGATTATGCCAACGACAAGCCCCCGAAGGACGCCACCATGGTGGCAAGACTGCGCGCGGCTGGGGCGATCCTTCTCGGCAAGACCAATCTCGACGAATATGCCCCGGCCGGCATCGGCCGCAGCACGCTTGGCGGCCAGACCTGCAATCCGTATGACACCAAGCGCATCAGCGGCGGTTCCAGCGCCGGCTCGGCGGCGGCTGTTGCCGCAAACCTCGCGGTCTGCGCGCTCGGCACCGATACCACGGGATCGGTACGCTTTCCCTCGTCGCTCAATGCGCTGGTCGGAATGGTCGCGACGCAGGGGTTGGTGAGCCGCGCCGGCATCGTGCCACTGACGTTCTCGCGCGACCGGGGCGGCCCGATGTGCCGCACCGTCGAGGACACGGCGGCCCTGCTCGAAGTGGTCGCGGGCGATGATCCGCGCGACGCCATCACGGCCGTCGCACACGGCAGGCCGCCGGTCGTCTATTCGAATCACGCGAACCGCAGGTCGCTCGCAGGCAAGCGGCTTGGCGTGGTGCGCGACTTCATGATCGAGGCGACGATTGCCGACCGCGAAAACATCCGCATCGGCAACGACGCGCTCGCCGACATGAAGAGCCTCGGCGCGACGCTTGTCGATCCGGTCGATTTCAGCGGCGCCATTGCCGAGATCATGACCGCCTATGAGCCGGGCTTCTTCACCCAGAACTTCCCGCTGGCGATTCCCGCCGGCGTAAAGCCGATCGATCACCTAGCGGCGATCGCGACTGACCCGAAGCTGCTGCCGGGCGGCGCGCGCGGCGTCAATCTGCGCATGCTAGCGGCTTTCAACCCGCGCATTGAAGCGAGATACGCGCTCGATATCTACTTCAAGGAACGCGGCGACAAGAAATTCCGCGGAGTCGAGGATCTGTACAAGACAAAATCTTTTGCCGGCGAGAACGACTGGTTGCGGTACGCGCTGGGCGCCAGCGCGGAGACGCTCAGCACGCCGGACGCGATTACCCACACACTGCGTATCACCAACCTGCAGCGCATTCTCTACAAGGTGATGGCGGACAACAACCTCGACGCCCTCGTGTATGTCTACACCACGCTTCCGGCGCCGCTCGTCTATCCGAGCCGGGTCGCCGCCGTGTACGACACCCGCCTTGAGCCGCGCGTGCTCAAGGCCGGAACCAAGGTGTCCAACCCCGATCTGGTGCCGGGAGAACCCAGCCTCAAAACCGATCTCGACACCTTTCGCAGTGGCGGCGGCAGCTTTGCGGTGAATCTCAGCCCGGTGAGCGGCTTGCCGGCGATCGTGGTGCCAGCCGGCTTCACCCGCGTCATCTATGATCGCGTGCCCGACGCGAGCGAACCGAACGGCAGCCGGCTCGATGGACCGAAACCCGATCAAATTCCCGTCGCCATGGAGTTCCTCGGGCGGCCGTTCGATGAGGCGCTGCTGTTCGAGATCGCGTCGGCCTACGAGGCAGGTACCAGGCACCGCCGACCGCCGAAGGGATTTGGCGCGCTCGCAGACGAGCCATAGCTGAGGGAGATCACGGCCGCCTGCCTTGAGGGCCGGTTATTGGGGAGCACCCGTCCCGGGCCACCGATGGCTACGATTGCCTAACGCAGGCTCGGTGCTTCTGCAAGCCGCGTGGGGCACGTACGAAGCCCTGTGGTCGCTTTCTGGTTGGTCGATGTGTTCCTTCACCTCGGCGCGCATCAGGTGCACCGGCGGCGCGGAAAAAGTTGGTCCATCAGCCGAGAAATACTTTTTCGACAGCATCGACCCCTTGCGGACGTCGACTGTGCATCGCAGCATTCGCGACAAGTTGGCTTTCACTGGGGGGCGAGGACCGATCCCGGGCTACCGCGGCGATGAGTTCGCGCGAGCGCAGAACGTTACATTGGCCGTGGCGATTTCCCAATTGACATGTGTCCGCCGCGCGCGTCCGCCATGTCCGCGCGAGGTCGTGACCAGGATCGGTCCTGTGACGGTTCGGCAGCCGCGCGTGCGGGTTCGCGCCGCATGCTGGCACGCCAGCCGATACGCCAGCACGGTGCAGGATTCACTCGACGGGTTTGGAAGCAACGCGCTCGTTGTTCCAGTTCGCTAATCGAAAGTCGGAAAGGTTGTTTTTCTTTCCGCAGCAGTGACGTCAGGTGGCCAACAGGCCGGCTCACAAACACCCGTAGCTATGGTCTCTGCCAATGCTGCCTGGGCGCCAATTGGCCGCTGCCCGCCTCTGCCAGAATCTTGCCGCCTTCGTAGACCACCTGTCCCCGACGGATCGTGACGATGGGCCAGCCGGTGAGCTCCCAGCCCGCAAAGATGGAGAACTTGGCGTTCGCCAACTGGTCCTCATTGCGAACCGTTCGCTTCAAGTTGGGATCCCAGATCACCACGTCGGCGTCGGACCCCACCGCGATCGTTCCCTTGCGAGGATAGAGGCCAAAAAGCTTGGCCGGATTCGTCGACGACAACGCCACCATCTGCTCGAGCGTGATGCGTCCCGTGCGCACGCCTTCGGAGTACAGCAATGGCAGTTGGACTTGAAGATAGTTCCCCGCCGGTCGATGGTTGATGATATCGAGCGAGGGATCGAGCTTGTCCTCGCGTGTATACCCCACATGATCCGTATCGACCACGTCGACCGATCCTCTGGCAATGGCACCCCACAGGTAGTTCGCATCAGTCTTCTCTCGCAGCGGCGGGTCGCCGGTGAAAATCGCGCCGTCGGGCTGGTCGAACCGTTCCTTGGTCAGGTGCAGGTACAGAAATCGCACTTCGGTGAAGACTGGCAAGCTACGCGCCCTGGCCGCCTCGGCTACCCGCATCGCGCGCTCTGACGACATGTGGACGATGTAGATCGGCGCGCCCGTCGCTTCGCTGATTCCCACCGCCCGTTGCGTCGCAATCTCCTCGGCCACAACTGGTCGGCTTTCGGCGAAGTTCTGACCCTTGAGCGCGCCGCGCCCTTCGGCCATCATCCGCTCTTGCGTAGTCGTCACTATGCTGGCGTCTTCGCAATGCAACATAGTGAGAAGGCCGGCGCCGCCAGCCGCCCGGATGAGCTTCACGTAGCTCGCGGCGTTCTGGTCGAACGCTGGTCGGACGAGGAAGATCTTCAAGGTAAAGCCGCGGTCGTAGAGCATCGCGACGTCTGACGGACTCAACTTGGTCGGATCGCTCGCAGTGAAGTGAAGGATCACATCGGCGATCGCTTGTTTCTTGACGAGATCAGCCGCTTCCGTCAACGTCGTTCGCAGGTCAGTATCGGCTACTTGGTTGATAAAGTTGCTGATGGTCGTCTTGCCGCCGGCGAGAGCTGCGAGGGATCCCGACGTATAGTCATCGGCACCCTTCAACGTGGTAGCGGTTCGCGTCGGTGTCAGGTGGACGTGCGGGTCGACGCCGCCTGGAAGCACCAGCATGCCCTTCGCCTCGATCACGCGGGCACCAGCCGCGGCAGTTAGGTTCGGCCCAATTTCAGCAATCGTGCCGTTGCGAATGCGCAAATCGCCTTCTGTGCGGCCAACCGCGGTCACGATAAGTCCATTACGGATGATCAGCTCGGCGGGTTGCTGCGCGGTCGCATCTGCCACAAGCGCAAACAGCACAGCCAGGAAGATCAATTGTCCAAGACCCCTCGGCCCTCGCGTGATTGTCATCATCGTTTGCTCCTTTGGCTGATGGCTGAGCTCAAGATCATTTGCACCCAGTAAGGGCAAGAAGCGCCACGCCATTGTCGACACGCTGGGCCTGATCGGTGTGGCCATCACGCCGGCCGACGTCCAGGACCGCGACGGCTTTATCCCTCTGCTCAAGGCGGTACGGCGGGTATTCGTATTCTTGCAACGAAACGCGCAGGCAAAGTCGAACTTCGCCGGCCGACGGCAACAACGCCGCCGTTAATTGGCGGGACTACGGCAGGCTCGCTGGCAGCTCTCGGAGAAAATTACAACAATAGCCGGAGTTCACGTAAGAGGGCGTTCCACTTATTTTGCAGCGCGGGAGGCGGGTTTTGGCCCGGAAGCCGGATTCGGCCGCCCTCGCGCTCGCGCTTCCGGAGCTGAGGGGACTGCGGACCCGGCCTTCCACGCCCTCGATCCAAGCGCCCAAAGGATGAAGCTCGGCTCCCGCTCATCCCACGCACGGCGCTGCAAATACGCCGCCATTATGACTAGGGGGCAAGGACTTTCGCATCGAGCCGCATGCTTACGGCGTGTTCCGGGCTGCAGCCATCCCCAGCACATCGCTCGGTAGCGCGGGCGTGTGCTTGGGCAATACCCGCGCTTTGGTCGCCTGCTCGAAGTCGTTGCCGTAGGCGAGCAACTGCCCTTCGCTGAACGCCTGCCCGAAGAACGAAATCGTGACGGGCAGACCCGACCATGTCATGCCAGCGGGCACAATCAAATCCGGAAAACCGCTCTCGTTGGCGAGGTTCGTCGGCGAATCGGTCGGCGCCGGAAGACCGTCGGGCTTGATGTACAGGGCCGGACGCGGCGACGTCGGATAGACGATGGCGTCCAGTTGGTATTTTGCGAAGAGCGCCATGACCGCCGCCTTCGTCGACGCCAGCGCCTCGTTCTTCGCGGCAATGTAGGATGGATCGCTCAAATCCAGCGCAACGGACGCCGTGTATTTGAGTGCGACGGCCTTTTCCGGACTCCGGTACCCGGTCTTCGGATCATTCGCACGTGCGACGATCTCGTCGAGTGTCTTAGGGTACTGCGGCTCCGACGTTTTCAGATAGTCAGCGATCTGTGCCTTGAATTCCGCATAGGTTACGATGTTGTACAGCGCCCCCTTCGATTGGAGGATGTAGTCGGGGTACTTGATGGGGTCGATGACGACCGCGCCGAGTTTTTTGAGCGTGACGATGGCGGCCTCGACGACCGCGTCGGTGCCGGCATCCTTTCCCATGAAGTCTCGCGCGATCCCGATGCGCGCGCCTTTGAGCGCGCCCGTCTTCAAGTACTTCGTGTAATCGCGCTCGAATCTCCCCGCGCTCTTCTGCGTCGCATCGTCGGCCGGATCGACGCCGGTCATGACCCCCAGCGCCACCGCCACATCGTGGACGCTACGCGCCATCGGCCCACCCGTGTCGAACGAGAGCGCCAGTGGCACGATGCCTGCGCGACTGAGGAGCCCGTGCGTCGGCTTCAGACCGACAATTCCGTTGACCGACGATGGGCCGCGGACAGATCCGCCGGTATCGGTGCCCAAGCCAAATTGCGCGAAAGCGGCAGCAACCGAGGCCCCTGTGCCGCCGCTCGATCCGGCGGGACCGTGCAGGAGCTCGTGCGGATTTCTCGTCTGACCGCCTGCGGAGCTGGAGCCGTTGGGTACCGAGCCCGCCTTGATAATTGCAGGATCGGTCGCCCCGGCTACGCTGCCGCCGCTGCCGGCGAACTCGCTGAGGTTCACCTTGGCCAGCATGATCGCGCCCGCTTCGCGCAGCTTCTTCACCATGAAGGCGTCCTGCTTCGCCATATGGCCTTCGAGAAGCTGAGATCCCGCCGTCGTCGGCATGTCGACGGTGTCGTAGTTATCTTTCACCACGACGGGGATCCCATGCAGCGGTCCGCGCACGTTGCCGCTCTTGCGTTCCGCATCGAGCTGCCGCGCCTCGTCGAGCGCCTTTTTGTTGAGAGTGATGATCGCGTTAATGGCCGGGCCCTGTTTGTCGTAGGCTTCGATCCGCTTGAGGTACGCGCTCACCAATTGCTCGGACGTCAACGTTCCGTCGGCAAACGCCGCATTCAAGTCGGCGATTGTCGCGGTCTCGATGTTCAGTCCTGCGGCGCGCGCGGGCACGTACAACGCGCCAGCGAGCGCACACGATGCAACTACCGAATACAGAACTCGTTTCATGCGCATAGCCATCTCTATCTCTCCTGCGGTCTCCAGACGAGTCCAAACCTTGCAACAGACACTGCGGTGTCGGGGAATTGGGTTCCTAGACTTTCTTAGGTCGGGCCGGACATCTCGTGAGCCAAGACCGTCCGCTGCCGGAGCCAGACTGATGGCGGGAGGGCTCATGATCGGTCAACCTTGGCTGCGCTGCAGTGCCACGGCAGCTTTCAGGCGACCGCAATTTTCCCCGTTACTGCAACGGATCGTCTTCGACACCGACGAAATCCGTGGCATTGTCTTTTGTTGCCGGATGCGGGCCGCGACCCTCCTTATACGCGATTTCTTCGGCGCGCGCCCCGCGCATCAAGCCCGGATGGCCGTAATTTCCTTCGATACAACGCGGCTCCGTGTAGAATCGATTTGCTTCCTCGCTCTGCCGGGTGAACTCCTGCTTGACGGTCCACGGACGAGTCCACACGGTCGGATCTTCGATGGTCGCGACATATTCGATTGAGGTCGGGCCTGTGCGCGTCCAATGCTCGATCAGATGCAGATTCTGGCTGGAGCCCTGGTAATTGGTCTTCGCACTGAAGTTCGTTACATCGACCACGAGCGTATTGCCCTCCCAGTGGCCGCGGGAGTCGCCGTACCATTGGCGGATGCTACTCGGCAGGTGTGGACTTCCGTTCATGACGATGTTGCGTTGCCAGCCCTGACCCTGGCCCACGTCGTAGAATATCGAGATGCCGCCAGGCGTTTGCACGATCCGGCGGAAGCTGCCGGTCGCGGCACCGAATTCCGGCAGTCCGCCGGTCAGGCAACGATCCGCCAGCGCGCCATCCTCCGGACCATCGTGCCGGTTCATTCGCGCCGTGTTGTAGTGGGGCGGAGGCTCGGCGAGCCTTGACGAGGGTGTCGGATCATACTTGCCGCCGCTGCATGCCACTGATTTCAACTTGCAGGTCTCGGTCGCCTGCAGCAAGGCGAGTCGAAACTGTCGATCGGCATCGGCGATTTTCTGCGCCTCGGGCGTCATCGAGGGGATTCGCCCATTGGGAGGATCGACGATTAAAGAGGTGCGTATTCCGGTGTGCTTGTATGACTGGAACAAGCCGTTATACGCGCCGGCGACATCGAGTTCGGTGCCGCGCTCCACACGCTTGTCGCGGCGTAGTAATGCGGAACGTTGCCGATCCAATTCTTCGCGCTGCGCGGCTGTGAAAAACCCCTGATTTGCATATCTCGGCGAGCGTTGCAGGGGCGTGTCCGTCTCATCGGTCCAGATGCCCTGCAGATCGGGTTCGCCCCAAGGCGTTTTCAACGCTGGGGCCGGCGTCACCGCCGTGCCGTAAGCTGCCGGACCCTGAGCCGACGTCGGTATTATGGTCGCTGAAATGATGGCGCTTGCAGCTGCCGTGGCAATGGCGACCGTTATCATCGAACCTGAGAAGTGGTGCATGATGGTCTCCTTTTGCTCTGAAAGTGTTTTTTCTCGACGGATCACGTTCACCACAAACGTCCGTGGCGTCGTCCTTGTCGCCGCGTTAGGACTGCGTAAGGGCGAGGTCTATGCGCTTGCGCCGCGAGCGGCGACGCCGCCATGAAATCCCGTCGTCGCATCTTGATCCTGTCGACGGTTCAGGGAGTCTATCCCGGTCCGGGCTCAGTGGGAACGGGTTCAAAATTAGGAGTCAACATCAGGAGGCGGGATGACCGCAGGTGAGGAAAAGCTGCCGCGACTACGGACATGCTGGGACTTCGCCGCATGACCCGATTCGGACCTCCCGGCTCATTGAATCACCTCGTCGGCGGTGGCGAGCAGCGTTTCCGGAATGGTGAGGCCGAGCGCCTTGGCGGTCTTGAGGTTGATGACGAACTCGAGTCTTGTCGCCCTCCTCACCGGTAGATCGCCGGGCTTTTGGCCGCTGAGAATGCGGCCGGCATAGACGCCGAGTAGGCGATACTGCTCCGAGATATTGGGCCCATAGCTCATCAGTCCGCCGGCTTCGGCAAAGTCACGCTCGAAATAGAGCGCCGGCACCCGATGCTGCGCGGCCAGCGCTACGATCTCCATCCGATGGCTGGAAAAGAAGCTGCTGGGACTGACAAACAAGACCTCGGACCGCTTTTCCACAAGGCCCGTAAAAGCCGCGTCGATATCGTCAACGTCACGAGCATAGAACACCTCGATTCCCCGCCCAATTGGGATGGCCGCTCCTCGCACATCTGCGATCATCGACCTGACGACGGTCGCGTCATCGTTCGGGTCGACGAGCACCGCAACACCAGTGGCCCGCGGAACAAGGTCCAGCAGCAGCCCGAGCCGCTTTGACCCGATACCCACGGTCATGGAGGTGACACCCGTGATGTTGCCTCCCGGATGGTGGAGGCTGGAAACGAGGCCTGTCTCGATGGGGTCCGCGCCGAAACCAAAAACAATCGGAATCGTCGTGGTTGCCGCCTTCGCTGCGAGGATCGCCGGCAGACTGCCTGACGCAACCAGGACCGCGACACCGTGGTCGACCAGATCGCCGGCCCAGTCCGAAAGCCTCCCCCGGTGGGCTTCAATTGCTACGTCGGAACCTTCGAAGTAGTCGGCCGCAGCGAGCCCTTTGCGAAATTCCACTTGCCGGAATATGAAGCCTTCGACTGGGCCATCATCGAGATAGCCCACCAGCGGTAAGCGCGGCAGCCCTTGCGCATCGGTCCGGATCGAGCCGGTGATCGCGGCTCGTAGCCCCACAATGAATTCCCGTCGCTGCATGCTCAATCCTCGCAATTGAGGTGCTCAGCCTATCTCGGCCGAGGGCGCGAGGGAACGCGCGACATCGCCGGCTCGCCCCGGTGCTTTTGGAATAGGCCGCCGCCTCGATATCGCGTATGGCAGGTTATGGCCCGGTGCTGCCGACTTGCGCTGTCCACACAGTCGTCAGCTGTCTGGAGGTATTGCAGATGTGCCGAGGCAGCGATCTCCACTGCCGTCTTTGACCGAACTCTGACGCAACGTCATTGTTTGTGATCGCTGGGTCCGTTTTGATTGCACTGTGGAGTTGAGCGCGGCGATGCATAGGATATTCTGGCTGCCAATATCGAGGTTTAAGTTGGAGCGATTTGCTATGATTCGATTTCTCGCAACGCTGCTTGCATCCGCTGCGCTGTGCGCCTTGCTGCCGCTACAAGCCCAGGCTGAACTTGATGTCGTCAGCCTAAAGCGCGCCATCGCGAGGTCGGTCGAGAGCGACTATCCAAGACTCGACGCGCTCTACAAGGACATCCACGCCCACCCCGAAATCGCTTTTCAGGAGGAGAAGACGGCGGCCAGGTTGGCTACCGAGATGCGGGCCCTAGTCGCCCGCTTCAACCAAATTGAAAGGATTTGATGATTCGCTTTCGTCGACGGTAGGGACGACGGAGGCAATCATGGCTGCGAA
>WNFP01003014.1_pt1 | contig 14036 bp, 15 predicted proteins | sample 5400201 | NCBI WGS metagenome assembly WNFP01 (sample SAMN13153355, study PRJNA577476) | soil metagenome | isolation source: 115 cm saprolite under Madrone tree | place: USA:California | collected 2016-06-14
CTGATCCACCAGGGACTGCGCGACGGCGTCGTGGATCCGCGCCAGCTGCGCCAGCGCTTCACCGATTCCGCGGGGTGGCGGCTGGCCGTGCTCCGTCCGCGATCGCAGCGCCTCGAGGAGGGCGGCCAGGTCCCCGAGCAGGAGCTCGGCGACCTCGTAAAGGACGAGCAGGTGCAGCCCGCGGCCGGTCTCCCCCTGCCGGCCGGCCCGAGCCACTCCCAGCGCGGCGCGCGCTTCCTCCAGCATCTCGCGCACGCGCCTGCGCAAGGGCACGAGATCGTCCCACTTCGAGGGGTCGGCCGGTGACGATGCCAGGCGCGCGCCGGCCGCGGCCAGCTCCCCGATCGCGGCCCAACACGCCCCCACTGCCTGGCGGACGGGCTCGTACGGGCGGAAGGGCCACACGGCCACCGAGAGCACCAGGGCGAAGAGGGAGCCGGCCGCGAACAGCCCGCCGCGCCGCAGGCTCTCCGCGGGAGACGCGGGGCTCGCTTCGGCGATGCAGAAGATGATCAGCGCCAGCACGCCGATGACCGCCGCCGTGTCGCCGCGGACCCGGACCAGGCTGCAGATCAGGGCGAAGACGAACAGCGCGGGGATGGCGAGCCAGGGCACGTGGCCCACCGCCCGCGCCGGGTACGGCCCCCCAGGGTCGGCCAGCATCGCCAGCCAGCCCCCGAACGCGGACCAGATCAGCTCCGGGTGATCGGTGGCCCAGCCCAGCGCCAGCGGGACCATCATGGCGGTGGCGGCGCGCAGCCCCGCGCCCCACTGGGGACGCGCGGCGGCCAGCACCAGCGACCCCCGCACGTGACCCGCGACCTGGTCGCGCAGCGACTGGAGCACTACCCTTTCCGCAGCACCATCTCCCACACGCCCGGAGGCTGTTCCGCGGACGAGACCACCTCGTGCCCGCTCTCTTCGGCGTTCCGCTTGATGTCGGGCACGGCGGGGCGGTGATCGACGATCACGCGCAGCTCACTGCCCGGCTTCATCCGCGACAGCGCGTACCGGGTCCGCGCCCAGGTGAGCGGGCAGAGCAGGCCGCGCAAGTCCAGTGTCTCCATCAACTCTCGCTGGCGGTCAGCTCTTCGTACTGCTTGGCCGAGAGCAGCTCGGACGCCTCGTTGGGCGAGCTCAGCTCGATCTCGACCATCCAGCCCTTCTCGTAGGGGTCGTCGTTGATCTGCTCGGGCGCGTCCACCAGCCCCTTGTTCACGCCGGTGACCTTGCCGCTGACCGGGGCGAAGAGCTCGCTGACGGCCTTGGTGCTCTCCACCACGCCGAAGGGCTGCCCGCGGGTGACGGTCGAGCCCACCTCGGGCAGCTCGAGGTAGACGACGTCGCCGAGCTGGTCCTTGGCGAAGCTGGTGATGCCCACCGTGGCCTTGTTGCCCGACAGGCGAGCCCACTCGTGTTCCTTGGTGTAACGGAGGGTGTCCGGAAAATTCGCCATGAGAGCCTCAGTGGAATCGCCAGACGGCGGTCGTGCCGTCGAGGGCCAGGGTGGTGCTGCCGATCTGTAGATCCGAGCGGCCGGCGTCCCGCCGCAGGCGGAGCCGGGCAGCGCGGACGCCTTCCCGCTCGCCGCTCGGGGCGGTGATGACCCGGACGTCCGCCCCGGCGACGCGGAGGGGCCGCAGGTTCCACGCCGAAGCCGCCTGCTTGCCGAGGCTCACCTCGACTCCAAGCACGTCCTCGAAGAGGCCCTCGGCCCGCTCGCGGAGCTTGCCGCAGCTCGCGGCATACCGGATGAGGGCGTCGGACGGCGCGATGGTGGGGCGGGCGGGAGGCAGGTCGGGATGGAAGCCGCGGAAGAAAGCCGGGATGTATTCCATCACCCATTCGGCGAGCCCCGGCAGCTGCTCCGGCCGGCAGGACTTGAACCACGGCACCTCTCCGCGGGAGATCTCCTCCAGCACCGAAGCGCGCAGGGCCTGGGTCACCCGGGTGATCGCCCCAGGGGACTCGACGCCGTAGGCGATGCCGGAGGGAGCGCCGAAGTTCGCGGAGCCCGGAGGCAGGAGCTCCAGGTAAGTCTGCTCCCCGTAGAGATAGAGCCCGGTATAGGTCTTGTCCTTGCGGACGGTGGTCCGCTTCTCCAGCGCCCCGAATCCGGCGAGGAAGCGCTCCGCGGCGTCGAAGGTGGCCTGGTCCACCGTCACGTAGAAATGATTGAGCAGCACCTCGATCACGACTTGATCTTCTCCACGAACGGCGTCTTCGCCACTCTCGCCGCCACCGGCTTGCCGCGGATCTCCACCTCGAAGGTCGAGCCTTCCTTGGCCAGCGCGGAGGGGACGTAGGCCAGGCCGATGGGCTCCTTCAGCACCGGGCTCATCGTGCCGCTGGTGACCTCGCCCGCCCGCCCGCCGTCCTTCAGCACCGGATATCCGTGGCGCGCGATCCCCTTGCCGGTGAGCTTGAACCCGGCGAGCTTCCGCCGGAGCCCCTCCTGCTTCTGGCGGATGAGCGCCTCGGCGCCCACGAACCCGCCCGGCTTGTCCAGCTTGACGATCCAGCCCAGCCCCGCTTCCAGCGGAGTGTGCTCCTCGTCCATGTCGTTGCCATAGAGGCGGTACGCCACTTCCAGCCGCAGCGAGTCGCGCGCTCCCAGGCCGCAGGGCACGACTCCTTTCTCGAGCAGCGCGTCCCAGAGCTTGCGCGCGCCCTGGGGCGGGGCGAAGACTTCGAACCCATCCTCGCCAGTGTAGCCGGTGCGCGCGACGATGCAGCCGCGGACGCCCGCGACCGTCGCCTCCCGGAAGTGGTAGTAGGCGAGGTCGAGCACGCGCGGTTGGCAGAGGGAATCGACCAGCGCGGGCGCCTCGGGTCCCTGGACGGCGATCTGCGCCCACTCGTCCGAGCGCTGCCGTACCGCCACCCCGTCCCCCGCGCGGTCGCGCATCCACTCGTAGTCCTTGGCGCGCCCGCTGGCGTTCACGCAAATGAAGAGGCGGTCGGAAGAGAAGCGGTAGACGATGATGTCGTCGATCACTCCGCCCTTCTCGTTGCAGAGCGCGTTGTATTGCGCCTGGCCGTCCTTGCACTTGGAGAGGTCGTTGGTCACCAGCCGCTGCGCCGCATCCAGCGCGCGAGGTCCTTCCAGGACCACCTCGCCCATGTGCGAGACGTCGAACATGCCCACCCGCTCGCGCACCGCGGTGTGCTCCTCGATGATCCCCGCGTACTGCACCGGCATCTCGAAGTCGGCGAACTCCACCATTCGTGCTCCGGCGGCGAGGTGGGCGTCGTACAGCGGGGTGCGCAAGGCCAAGCGTCCTCCAGCGAGGGCCGCGAACCTAGCTTTCGGGACCTGCGCGCGCAAGCCAGATGCAGTCCGCTCTGACCACACCGCGGCGTCCCCGCCCACAGCCGCGCCTTTGTGCCCCGTCTGCCTCGGATAGACTCGGAGCTTCATGGAGCGCGCTCCGATCGTCATTCCCATCCGCTTCGCCACCGGCGAGATGGCCGTGCAGACCACCACCCGGGAGCTGAGCGAGAAGGGCGTCCTGGTGCGCTGCCTGAAGCCGCCGCCGCTGGGAGCCTCCCTGGAGGTGAAGCTGTACCTGCCGGGCTCCCGGGATCCGCTCCAGGCGGCGGCCGTGGTCCGCGAGCATGCGCGAGCGGAGCAGGATCCGGGCTTCTGGGCGGACTTCGCGCAGCTGTCCGAGGCGCAGCGCGCCCGCATCGGTGAAGTGATCTCGGGGCGCACGCGGGCGGCGGAGGCGAAGCCCATCGGGGCGGTGGCGGTTCTTCCGCACGAGGACCCGCGGCGCGCTTTTCCCCGGTACAAGGCGCAGTTCGCCGTGCGATTCGCCACCGTGCAGGACTTCGTGCTCGAGTACGCCGCCAACATCAGCGCCGGCGGAGTCTTCGTGCACACCGAGCAGCCCCCTCCGCTGAAGACGGTGGTGCAGGTGGAGATGGAGCTGCCGGGTAGCCGCGAGCCGGTTCCGGCGCGCGGGCTGGTCGTGCACCGGGTGACCAAGCAGGACGCCGAACAGATGGGCACGCTGCCCGGAGTGGGCGTTCAGTTCATGGACGCGGACGACGCCTTCCGCCAACGCATCGACGCCGCCATCTCCCACATCCTCGAATCCGAACGCGCCGCCTAGGCGCGGCCACCGCAGGTGGCTTAGCGCCTACGCTTGAGCGTGATCATTCCTGCGTCGGCCTTCTAGCCCCGAACCTAAACGACGCGGGCGCCCGGTACCGCGACGTCCACCACTTCCGATCTGCCGGCCACGCCGAGTTGAGCTGCGGCGTTCATCATGGCCCGGGCCACGTCGCGGGCCGTGTCCGTGGTGCAGAGGGCGCAGATGCTGGTGCCCGCGCCCGAGAGAGCGGCGCCGCTGGCTCCGGCGCTTCGCGCCGCGGCCAGCAGCGAGGGAAGCCAGGGGAGCAGGCTCGAGCGCGCGGGTTGGTGGAGGCGGTCGTCCATGGCCTCCCCGAGCAAGTCCACGCGGCCCTCGCCCAGCGCCGCCACGAGCAGCGCCGCGCGGCCCAGGTTGTGGACGGCGTCGGCCAGCGGGACCTGCTTGGGAAGGACGGCGCGGGCGGCCGAGGTGGCCAGCTCCTGATCGGGGATGTAGAGGGCGGCCCGGAGCGGCGCGCGGATCTCGATCGAGCAGGACTGGATCTGGCCCTTCGCGTCGCGCACCGAGACCTGGGCTCCGCCGCGGAGCGCGGGGACCACGTTGTCGCAATGTCCTTCCATCTCCACCGCCGTCCGCAGCACGCGCTCGGCGCCGATGCGGCCGTCGGCCAGCGCGTCCGCCAACAGGCCTCCCGCGAGCGCGGCCGCCGCGCTCGAGCCCAGCCCGCGCTTGAGCGGGATCGAGCTGTGGATGGAGAGCTCCGCCCGGAGCGAGGCCGGATCCAGGCCGGCATCGCGAGCGGCGCGGTGGGCCGCGTCGATCACGCGGTTGGTCGAGTCCCCCGGAAGCCGGTCGGCCCCTTCGCCCGAGAGGCGCAGGATGCGCAGCGAGTCGCCGCCCGGCACCACCCGCACCATCAAGTCCGGGCCGGAGAGCGCGATGCCGATCGCGTCGAAGCCGGCGCCGAGGTTCGACGTCGAGCACGGCACGAGGACGGTGAAGGATTTCATGCGAGCGCTGCCTCCAGCGCGGCCGGGTCGTCGTCCACGACGGGACCTGTGCCAGCCTGCGCGTCGATGGCGGACTGCGGATCCTTCAGCCCGTGTCCGGTGAGAACGGCGACCACGATCCGGCCGCTGAAGTCCGTCTTCTCCCGGGCGAGGCGCAGCAGGCCGGCGACGGGCGCGGCGCTGGCGGGCTCGCAGAAGACGCCCGCTTCGCGGGAGAGGCGCCGCGACGCGGCCAGGATCTCCGCATCCGTCACCGCAGCGAACAAGCCGCCCGACTCGCGCTGCGCCGCCGCCGCCGTCTGCCAGGAAGCCGGGTTCCCGATGCGGATGGCGGTGGCGACCGTCTCGGGTTTGGCGACCGGCGACCCGGAGACCAGCGGCGCGGCCCCAGCCGCCTGGAACCCGAGCAGGACGGGCCTCTGGCCTCCCAGCTCGGTGAAGCCGCGCCAGTACGCCGTGATGTTGCCCGCGTTGCCCACCGGCAGCGCCAGGACGTCCGGGGCGCGCCCCAGCTCCTCGGCCACCTCGAAGGCGGCGGTCTTCTGTCCCTCGATGCGATGGGGATTGACGCTGTTCAACAGTGCGATGCCCCGACGCGCCGCCACTTCCCGCACCCGCACCAGTGCCGCATCGAAGTTGCCGCGCAGGACGACGATGCGCGCGCCGTGCGCCACCGCCTGCGCCATCTTCCCCAGCGCGACCTTGCCCTCCGGGATCACCACGTTGCAGGCGATTCCCGCCGCCGCGCAGTACGCCGCCGCGCTGGCGGAGGTATTGCCGGTCGAGGCGCAGACCGCGCTGCGCAGCCCCGCCTCCAGGGCCTTGGCGACCGCCACCACCATGCCCCGGTCCTTGAAGGAGCCGGTCGGGTTCTGCCCCTCGAACTTGAGCCAGAGCTCGGCGCATCCGACGTCGCGCGCCAGGGAAGGGGCGGCGACCAGCGGCGTGTCTCCCTCGCCCAGGGTGAGAAGCGGAGTCTTCTCGGTGAGCGGCAGGCGGGAGGCCCACCGCGCCAGCACTCCGCGCCTCACTGGTGTGCCTCGACGCGGATCCGCGCCTGCACCGCGCGGGTGGAGGAGAGCCGCGCGAGCTGCTGCTCGGCGGTGGCGAGCGCGGCCTCCGGCGCCGCATAGGTGAGCAGCACCACTTCCGCGGCTCCGTGCTTGCCGGGCTCGCGCTGGATGACGCTGGCGAGCCCGATCCGGTGCTCGGCGAGCACCCTGGTGATCTGCGCGAAGACGCCGGGCTCGTCGTCCACCGAGAGGCGGAAGTAGCAGCGCGTCACCACCTCCGCCATGGGCAGCAGCGGGACCTCGGGTCCGTTCTCGCGGGGAGGCGGGACGGGGTCGCCCAGCGCCATCCGCCGGGCGACGTGCACCACGTCGGCGAGCACGGCGCTGGCGGTGGCATCGCCGCCCGCGCCCAATCCGCTGAACATCACCGGGCCGCAGAGATCGGCGAGCACGTGCACCGCGTTGTACGCTCCGTCGACGCGGGCCAACGGATGCTCCGCCGGAACGAACGCCGGATGGACGCGGCCCTCGATTCCGGCGTCGGTGCGGCGGGCCACGGCCAGGAGCTTCAGGACGTAGCCGAGCTCGCGCCCGTACGCGAGATCGCGGGGGTCGATGCCGCGGATGCCTTGGCGGTAGAGCAGCGCGGGAGTGCAGCTGGCGTTGAAGGCCAGGCGCAGCAGCACGCACAGCTTGTCGCCGGCGTCTACCGCGTCGATGTCGTCGGACGGGTCCGCCTCCGCGTACCCCGCCCGCTGCGCCTGGGCGAGCGCATGCTCCAGCGATTCGCCGGAGGCCATGCGGGTGAGGATGTAGTTACAGGTGCCGTTGATGATGGCGCGCAGCTCGAGCACGCGATTGGCGGCCAGGTCGTCGGTGAGCGGGGCGATCAGCGGGATCCCACCTCCCACCGCCGCCTCGTATCGCAGCTCGACTCCCTTGCGCGCCGCCAGCTGCGCGAGCTGCGGTCCGTGCCAGGCCAGCACCCGCTTGTTGGCGGTGACCACGGGCCGGCCCCGCTCCAGGGCCGCGGCGATCAGGGTCCGGGCGGGTTCCTCTCCACCGACCAGCTCGATGACGAGGTCCACGTCGTCCGCGCTGGCCACGGCGGCCGGATCGGCCGTCAACCGCTCGGCCGGCAGCGCCCGGGGCCGCGCCAGGTCGCGCACCGCCGCCCTCTGGAGCACCAGCTCCGTCCCTGCCGCGCGGGAGAGGACGTCCCGGCGGTCGAGCAGCGCGCGCGCCACGGCCTGCCCTACGGTCCCGACGCCGAGCAACCCGATGCGCACCTGCCGCATGAGGCGAGTCTACGACACCGCGCCTCGAGCGTCTTGCGGATCACCGCCCGCTTTTCCTACAAGGGTATCCGGATGGGCGACTCGACGCTCTGCCAGAAGCTCGGAATCAAGGAGGACCGGCGCGTGCTGGTCCTCGATCCGCCGGCCGGCTTCGTCAGCCGCCTGGACCCCCTCCCCGCGCGTGTGGGAGTGACGACGAAGATCGTCAGCCTGGCGGACGTGATCCTGGTGTTCTCCTCCTCGCGGGCGGTGCTGGGGGAGCTGTTTCCCAAGGCCAAGCACGTGCTCGCTCCCCGCGGCTCCCTCTGGGTGGCCTGGCCGCGCCGAAGCTCGGGCTTCTTCACCGATCTCGACGAGCAGCTGGTGCGCGCGGTGGGACTGGCCGGAGGGCTGACCGACAACAAGATCATCGCCATCGACGAGATCTGGTCGGCGCTCCGGTTCGTGGAGAAGCCGCGCGACCGGCTGCCCCTGCCGCGGGGGGCGGAGATCTCGGCGCCGCCCGAAGCGTGAGGCTCGGTCCCCGGCAGCCGGAGAACGCGCTGGCGCGGGCGCTGGCGGCGCGCTCCGGGCCGTACCTCGACCTCACGCTCTCCAACCCCACCGCGGCGGGACTGCCGGCGCCGTCAGCCGCGCTTCCCCCGGCCCCCGCCTACGAACCGGATCCGCGCGGGCTGCCTGCGGCGCGTGCGGCCGTCGCCGAGTACCAGGGCGTCTCGCCGGACCGGGTGGTCCTGACCGCTTCCACCAGCGAGGCATACTCCTGGCTGTTCAAGCTCCTCTGCGCCGCTGGCGACGAGGTGCTGGTGCCGGAGCCCAGCTATCCCCTCTTCGGGTACCTGACCGCCCTGGAGTGCGTCCGGGCCGTGCCCTACGAGCTGCGCTGGGACGGCGAATGGCATCTCGACGCGGCGTCGCTTCGCTTTTCGCCCCGGACGCGCGCGGTGCTGGTGGTCACCCCGGGCAATCCGACGGGCGCCTATCTCAAGGAGGACGAACGCGCCGCGCTGGCAGCGGCCTGCCGGGCTCACCGGAGCGCGCTCATCTCCGACGAGGTGTTCGCCGACTACCCGGCGTTCGACGACCGCCGCCGCGCCCGCAGCGCGGCGCTGTACGACGACGTGCTGGCGTTCTCGCTCTCCGGCTTGTCCAAGGTGGCCGGCTTGCCGCAGCTCAAGCTGGCCTGGATCGCGGCGGGCGGGTCGGGCGCCGGCGATGCCCTCGCGCGCCTGGAGCTGATCGCGGACACCTATCTTTCGGTCAGCACGCCGGTGCAGCTCGCCGCTCCGGGCCTGATCGCGTCGCGCGGCCCCTTCCAGCGCGCCGTCCGGGACCGGCTGGCAGCCAACCGCGCCGCGCTCGCCGCCGCCCGCGCCCCGGGCGATCCCTGGGACGTCCTGCGCTCCGAGGGCGGCTGGAGCGCCGTCCTCTCGGTGCCGCGCACCCGGACCGAGGAAGAGTGGGCGCTGCTCTTGCTGGAGGCCGGCGTGCTCGTGCATCCCGGGTACTTCTTCGACTTCCCCGCCGGCTCGCACCTGGTCGTCTCGCTGCTTCCGGAACCGGAGGCGTTCGCGCGCGGCGCCGGAATCCTGGCGCGCGTCCTGCGCTCTTGATGCAACAACGTTGCATCTGTGCTAGTGGGCTCGCGTGCGCTTCTCCACCCGAGCGGAGGCTGCCCTCCGCCGCCGCGGCGGCCGGATCACCCGCGCCCGGCGGGCGCTGCTCGAGCTGATCGAGCGGTCCACCCGGCCGCTGTTGCCGGGCGAGCTGCAGGCGCTGCTCCGGGAAGGAGGCGTGCGGATGGACCGCGTCTCCGTCTACCGCAACCTGACCGCGCTCCTGGAGCTGGGGCTGCTCCACCGGGCGGTCGGCTCGGCGGCGGTGCGGCCCTGCGCCGAGCGCGAGCGGCGCTGCCACCACGCCATCGTCTGCACCGAGTGCGGCAGCGCGCGAGAGTTCCACTCCCGCGCCCTGGAGCGGGCCTTGGGCGAGGTGCGCCGCTCGACCCGATACCGGGTCCGGGGGCACGTGCTCGAGCTGCGCGGCCTCTGCGAAAGGTGCCAGCGGTGATCCGGGCGGCCATGCTCGCGGGGCTCTCGGCGATCCTGGGAGGGGCCATCGCGCTGATCGCGCGCAGCCGGCCCTCGGTGCTGGAGCGGACGCGCACCTTCGCCTTCGCCGCCGCGGCTGGCGTGGTCGCCTTCCATCTCCTCCCCGACGTCCTCCCGTCCCAGGGGCCGATGGCGCTGCTCTGGATGGCCGCGGGCTTCGCGCTGCCCTGGCTCCTGGAAGCCGGGGCCCGCAAGCTCGGGCCTGGCCTCCTGCGCGGACGCGGCCTCTCCGGTCTGCGCGTCTCCGCGGAGGTGGGCTTCGCCGCGCTCCTCTTCCATTCGGTCGTCGAGGGTCTGGCGCTGGTCGCCGCGCTCTCCCAGCCGCGCGCGAACCTCGATCTGGAGATCGCGCTCGTCGCCCATCACGCGCCGCTCACGGCCGCGGTGGTGCTGCCCTTCCTCGATCTGGGAGGACCCCGGCCGGCGGCGGTGCGGGCCGGCATCGTGGCGGCCGCGGGAATCGGGGGCGCGCTCCTCAGCGTGGTGCTTCCCGGGTTCGAGGAAGGCGCGTTCTTGCAGGCGGCCATCGCCGTCACCGCCGGCGCGCTCCTCCACGTGGTCTTCGACGAGATCTGCGCCCAGCAGTTCGACTCGCCGATGGAGCGCGTGCTCGACCTGGGCGCGTGCGCGGCCGGCTTTCTGGTGGCGGGGATCGGCGCCTTGCTGCACCTGCGCGACGGAATCGGGGCCGCTCCGCTGGAGCTGATCCGGCTCTTCGGAGGGCTGGCGCTGGCTTGCGCTCCCGCGGTGATCTTCGGGTCTGTGGCGTGCGCGCTGCTCGCCTCGCGCACGCAGTTCTTCCGCTGGGATGCCTTCCTCCTGCTGCTGGTGCTGCTGGGCGCGCCGGTGGCGATGGCCTGGGCGGCGCTGACCGTGCTGCTCTCCTTGCCCGCGGTGACCTCGCTCCGCGGCAGGAGAGCGGCGCGCCCGATCGCCGGCGAGCTGGTGGCGTCGGTGGGCGCGCGGGGCCCAGCCATGCTGGCATTGCTCATGGCGGCCGCGGCGCTGGAGCTCAGCGCGCAGGAATTTCCCGCCTCCCGGCTGGCGGGCGGGACGCTGCTCCTCTTGCTGGTGCTCTCCGCGCGCCTCGACGAGGCCGGGGCGGTCGCGGTCGCGGCGGTGCTCGTCCACAAGGGGCTCGATCCCGGCCTCGCGGTTGCCCTGCTCGCGCTCGGTCCCGTGACCCGCGCGCCGCTCCTGCCCACGCTGGCCGCCAAAGGGCGCATGCTGGCGGCGGCGGCGCTCGCCGTCGAGGGTGCGGTCGCGCTCGGGGCCGGCCGTTTGCTCTCCCTCTGGGGCGTGCTCGCGGGAGCACCGGCGGTGGCCGACCAGGTCTTGCGGCCGGCGCGTGCCGCGCTCTCCGCCCAGATCCTCGCCTCGCCCTTGGGGGCGCTCTCCGCGTTGGTCCTGGTCGCCGTCGCGCTCGTCACCCTGTGGTCGGCGGGGGCGCGCGGTTGGTTCGCCCCGCTCCGCCACGGACCCCACCCGACCTGAGACGATAGCCGCGGCGCCCGAAGGGCGCTTAGCGGCTACGCTTGAAGCGCGGTCATGCCTCTGTTCGCGGTCTGAAATGCGGTTACACTCCAGGCATGAAGCGCGTGCTGATCGCCCTGGCCCTCGCCGCCGCCGCCCAGGCCGCCGAGCAGTCGCTCAACCTGAAAGTGGAGGGCTGGCACAGCAAGGGCGACGTCTACAAGACCGAGGCCGCGATCCAGAAGGTGAAGGGCGTGGTGCGTGTGTCTTCGGATCTCTCCGCCAAGACCGTGGTGGTGGTCTTCGACGACGCCGCGGCGAGCCCGGCGGACATCCAGAAGGCCATCTCCAGCGCCGGATACGTCAGCCACCGCTGAGGACATGAACTCCGGCCGCGCCGCCGACGACGACGGTGGGCGCGAGGTCGAGAAAGAGGCCGTGATCGACGACGCCGGCGATCTCCTTGAGCGCGCGGTCGGTCTCGCGCAGGTCGGCGCTGGCCGGCAGCGGCGCGTCGGCCAGCACGCCGGAGTTGTCGCTCAGGGGGCCATCGCGGCGGACGACTCCGGGGAGGATGCGGGCGATGCGCGCCAGCGTCCCGGTCCAGCCGAACGCGACCACCTCGATGGGAAGGCCGCGCGTCGTCCCCAGCCGCGCCACCAGCTTCGATTCCTCGACCACGATGATGCGCCGGCGCGAAGCGAGCGCGACCAGCTTCTCCCGCACGTGCGCCCCTCCGCCGCCCTTGAGGAGGTGGCGGTTGGGATCCACCTCGTCGGCTCCGTCGAGGACCAGGTCGAGCTGCGGGTGATCGTCCAGGCTGACCATTTCCAGCCCCAGGCGGCGGCACAGCTCCACGGTCTTCTGCGACGTCGGCACCCCGCGGACCCGCGCCTTGCGCCGGGCCAGCGCCTCCAGCGCGGCCGCCGCCCCGCGGCCGGTGCCGTACCCGATCACCATCCCGTCCTCGACGAAGGCGGCGGCGCGCTCGCCTGCCGCCTTCCTCTGCGCATCGACGTCCATGGAGGCTCCTTTACAGTCCCGCGAACCGGAAGGCGAATCGGGCCACGCCGCCCAGCGCCAGCATCACGGCGGGGTTGATCTCGAAGCGGCTCAGCGTCAGTGCGACGGCCACGGCGATGGCGATCTCGCCCTCCCCGTTGATGGTGTCTCCCAGCGAGATCACCGCGGCCGCCATCAGGCCCAGCACCGCCGGCGTCAGCCCGCGCAGGGCGGCGCGCACGGGCCGGCGCGATCGGATGCGGTCCAGCCAGGTGCCCGCCAGGGCCACCAGGGCGAACGGAGCGCTGAAGATCGCGATCGTGGCCACCACGGCCCCGAGCCATCCTTGCCGCAGGTACCCGATGAAGGTCGCCAGGAGGAGGACGGGTCCCGGGGTGAGCTTTCCGATGGCCACCGCGTCCGCGAATTGCCGCTCGGTGATCCAGTGCTCGCGCGCCACCACCTGCTTGAGGTGGGGCACGATGGCGAACCCGCCCCCGTAGGCGCCGAGACCGGTGCGGAAGAACGAGAACGCGATCCGGATCAGCTCCGCGTCCAGCCCCGGAGCGTGGAGCGCGATGCCCATCATCACCGCGAACACGGTCCAGGTCGCGACCTTCATCTCCTCCGGAGGAGACTTGCGCAGCGGCGCTCCTTCCTCCGGCAGCACCACCGGAGGGGACTTGGCGAGCGTCGCCCCCTCCTCCGGTAGCACCACCGGCCCCTCCCGGCGCTGCGAGCGCCTGCGCTCGATGGCCATGAGGCGGGCCCGCTTGGTGCCCAGGTCGACCGCCAGACCGACCGCGATGGCGAGCAGCGCCACCTCGCCCGGGGCCGCGTCGCCCAGGACCGAGAACAGCAGCGCTCCGGCCGCTACCGCCATCTGCCACAGGCGCCCGACCGCCACCTTCGCCATCTTCAAGGTGATGGCGCCGATGATCCCGACCACCGCGGCGTTGAACCCTCCCAGCAGGGTGGCGACGTCGGGAGTGGTCCCGAAATGGACGTAGAGGAACGCGAGGACCATCACCGCGATCCATCCCGGCAGCACGAATCCGACGTAGCCGAGGAGCGCGCCCGTCATGCCGCCGAAGCGCAGGCCGGCGTACGCCAGCGTGTTCGCCGCCGCGCCGCCCGGGAGCATCTGCGCCACCGTGATGGTGTTGGTGAACTCGCGGTCCGTCATCCAGCGTCGCTTCTTCACCAGAAGCGAATGGATGTTCGCCAGCACCGAGAGGCCGCCGCCGAACCCCACCGCGCCGAGGAAGAGGGAGGCCCGGAGGAACTCGGGCAGCCGTGGGCGCGTGCGCGGCGACGCGACCGGCGCCTCGATGGCGTGGCCCTCCATGGGCTTCCAGTATAGAAGGTCCGCCGTGCCGCGGTTCCTGAAAGGCATGAAGATCGTCCACCGCGCGCAAGCAGGCTGGGGAGTGGGGCACGTGCTGGCCGTGGGCGACGACCCACCCCGGCTCTCCGCCCAGTTCCCCGGCCGCCCCGGCGGCTCGGTGATGCTCTCCTCGCGCGATCCGGCGCTCACCCGGTTCCGCTTCGCAGCGGATACGCCGGCGTTCCTGGCGGACGGCTCCGCGGTGCGGGTGCTGCGGCCCCTTCCGGGTCCGGCGGACGACCTGTACCGCTATACGGTCGAGGTCGCCGGGAAGAAGCCGCAAGTCCGCAGCGAAGCCGATCTGAGAGCGCCCGCGCCGCGAGAGGGCCCGGCGGAGCAGCTCACCTCGGGACGCTGGGGAACGCCGGAGGACTTCAACCTGCGCGCGGAGACGGTCCGGCTCGACCTGGAGCGCCGCGCCGACGCTCTCGGAGCCCTGTTCGCCTCCCGGGTCTACGTGAAGCCCCATCAAGTCAGCGTCGCCCACCACGTGCTCTCGGCGGCACAGCCGCGCTTCGTCCTCGCCGACGAGGTGGGCCTGGGGAAGACCATCGAGGCGGGCCTGGTCCTCTCCGCGCTGCTTCACGCCGGCCTGGCCAAGCGGTGCCTGGTGGTCGCCCCCAGCCACCTGACCGTCCAGTG
>WNFP01002748.1_pt1 | contig 14028 bp, 10 predicted proteins | sample 5400201 | NCBI WGS metagenome assembly WNFP01 (sample SAMN13153355, study PRJNA577476) | soil metagenome | isolation source: 115 cm saprolite under Madrone tree | place: USA:California | collected 2016-06-14
CCGTGGCAACGATGAAAAACCGAATTCGATCTCTCAAGCGCGCTTCCCGTCGAGTCAACGCCCCGACTTGGCCGCCTACCCGGCGGGCGGTTTCAGGAGTGCGAGTGGCGGCACTCGAACGGCGGTGGGCGGTTTTAGGGGCGCGAGTGCCGGCACTCGGCCGAGGCGACTACTCCAGGTAGTCGCGCAGCTTCTTCGAACGCGACGGGTGGCGGAGCTTGCGCAGCGCCTTCGCCTCGATCTGCCGGATGCGCTCACGGGTGACGCCAAAGCGCTTGCCGACCTCTTCCAGCGTGCGCTGGTGGCCGTCGATCAGCCCGAACCGCAGCTGCAGCACGCGCCGCTCGCGGGGCGTGAGCGTGTCGAGCACGTCCTCCACCTCTGAGTGCAGCATCGTCAGCGAGGCGGCGTCCGACGGCGAGACAGCCTCGCGGTCCTCGACGAAGTCGCCGAGGTGGGAGTCCTCCTCTTCGCCGATCGGGGTCTCGAGCGAGACCGGGTCCTGCGAGACCTTCACGATCTCGCGCACCTTCTCGGGCGTGATCCCCATCTCCTCGCCGATCTCCTCGTCGCTCGGCTCGCGGCCGAGCTCCTGGAGCAGCCGGCGCGAGACGCGGACCAGCTTGTTGATCGTCTCCACCATGTGCACCGGGATGCGGATCGTCCGCGCCTGGTCGGCGATGGCGCGCGTGATGGCCTGCCGGATCCACCACGTGGCGTAGGTCGAGAACTTGTAGCCCTTGTGGTAGTCGAACTTCTCGACCGCCCGGATCAGGCCCATGTTGCCTTCCTGGATCAAGTCGAGGAACGACATGCCGCGCCCGATGTACTTCTTGGCGATCGACACGACCAGCCGCAGGTTCGCCTCGGTCAGCCGCTGCTTCGCCTCGTAGGCGCGCTCGTACCGCTCGGTGAGCCGGTACCGGGCGATGCGGTACGACTCGAGCGCTTCCGCGCGGACGCGGGGCTTGGCCGCGCCGTTGGCCTGGCGCCGGCGCTCCGCCGCCGCGGCGTCGAGCAGGTTTTGGAGCTTGGCCAGGTCGTTGAGACCGAGCAGCTCCTGGGCGATATGGGCCTGCTGGCCCTTGCGCTTCACGGTCGCTAGGCGCTCGATGACGTCTGGCAGCATCTCCTCCACGGAACGCTGGCGGCTGTCGATCTCCTCGATCACGTTCAGCGCCTTGAGGGCGTCGTGGAGAGGCTTGGCCTCGATGGCCTGGGCCAGCTCGACCTCGTCGTTCGCGGTCAGCAGGCTCACCCGCCCGATCTCCTTGAGGTACATGCGGACGGGGTCGTCGAGCGAGACCGAATCCATCATCTCGATATCGAGGAGCATCTCGTCGTCGATCTGCTCGACCTCTTCGAAATCCTTCTCGCCGTCGGTGACCTCGATGCCGATCTCTTTGAAGGCGGCGAAGATCCGGAAGATCTGATCCGGCTCGGCGTCGATCTCCGGGAAGCCCTGCAGGATGTCATCGGGCGTGAGGTAGCCCTGCTCCTTGCCCTTGACGATGAGCTGCTCGGCCACGGCCATCAGCTCGTCCTCGAACTTGTGCTCCGGCTTCTCGGCGGCCTTACCGGCCCGGTTTCCAACCTTTGGTGTCACAACTTTGGCTGCGCGCGCGATCGTCACCCTCTCCTTTCCATGTCGGCGATGGCACGTGCCAGCTCCCTGGCCTCCGCTTCGAGTCGCGCCACCCGCTCCGAGTCCTTCCCTCTTTCCGCCTCGGAAAGCTCGCGGATTATCCCACTGTGGCGGCCTTTCATGTGGTCGAGCCTGATGCGCTCGGCCAGCTCCACGGCCACCTCTTCGTCAACGTTGGGCGGTGGCGCCGCCCAAGCCCTTCTGATCAGGTCCTGTTCCTCTGCGGGATAGCCCGCCAATTCCTTTTCGAGCCCGAACACACCGCCGCGCTCGTATGTCTCCAACATCCGTACGTATATACCGCGGTCCTCTTCGTCCAACTCATCGGGCGTGATCTTTGTTCGCACACGATCGAACGCAACCGGGCGGACAGCAAGAAGTTGCAGCAGATATCTGCCTACGGTCATCTTTTTCCCCGCCGGAGGGGTCGCCAAACCGTTTTTACCCACCTTCGTGGCATTTGGTCGGCCCGAATTCCGCCTCTCGTCGGGCTCGGCGGCCAGGAGGTGGCCGGACACACCCATCCAACGCTTGGCCCGCTCGCGGTACTCCTCCTGGATCGGGGTGGGGAACTGGGCGATCCACTCACGCAGCCGGCGGGCAGCGAGCTCGACGTGGTTGGCGTTGCTGAGGTTGAGCCCGGCCGCGGCCTCCTCCATCCCGAACTCAAACCCAGACGGCGCCTTGGTCGCCAGCTGCTCCCATTGCTTGGCCGCGTCGTCACCGGCCGCGCGCAGGAACTCGTCGGGATCCTTGGCGCCCTCGACGGTCGCAACCCGCGTCCGCATCTGGTGGCCGGCAGCGAGCAGGACCGCCTTCTGGGCGGCCTGCCGGCCGGCGCGGTCGGCGTCGAAGACGAGGAGGAGCTCGTCGGTGAATCGCTTCAGCAACCTGACCTGGTCGTCCGTCAACGCCGTGCCTGAGCTGGCGACGGCGTTCTGGATGCCCGCCCCATACGCAGTGATGACGTCGAACTGGCCCTCCATCAAAACGGCATGGCCGCGGCGGGCGATGTCGTCACGCGCAAGGTCGAGCCCGAAGATCACCCTTCCTTTGACGTATACGTGCGTCTCCGGAGAGTTGATGTATTTGCGCTGCTCGTCCTGGCGGACGGTTCGCGCAGTGAAGGCAAGTGGCTGGCCGCGCTCGTCGCGAATGGGGATGACCACGCGCTCGGCGAAGAAGTCGGTGCCGTCGCGGCGCAGCAGGCCCGCCTCCTGCGCGTCCGCAAGCGAGCGCTTCTTGGCACGCAGGTAGTCGGCAAAGCCACGGCCGGCCGGGTCGTAGCCGATCTGGAAGCGGCGGGCGGTCTCTTCCTTGACCTGGCGTGATCCGAGAAGCCGGCGCCCGGGCTCGCCAGCGGGCGTGGACCACAGCACGTACTCGTAGAACTGGGCGGCCAGCTTGAGCATCGCGAGCAACCGTTTCCGGGAATCGGAGCGCTCCTTCTGCTCGGGGCTGAGCTTTTTGAGCTCAACGCCGGCGCGCTCGGCCAGAAGCTGCAGCGCGCCACGCTTGTCGGTCTTCTCGATGAGCTCGACGAACGTGAAGACGTCGCCTGAGCGCTCGCAGCCGAAGCAGTACCAGGACTGCATCTGCGGGTTGACCTTGAAGCTCGGGCTGTCCTCCTGGTGGAACGGGCACAGGCCCCAGAAGTCCTTGTTGCGTTTCGTGAGGCGGACGTGCTCCTGGACGACCTTGACCAGGTCGACCTTGGCTTTGACCTCGGCGAAGGCGTCGTCGGACGATGGGGTGGGCACCTGACTATTGTGAGCGGCCATGGGTTCGCGGGCGATCGCATGGGTAAAGGAAAACCAGGGCGGGACTGAGTCCGCCGACGTACTGATCGCGCACAACAGGCTGACGGCCGCCGGCGTGGCTATCGGAACTACGCCGGTCGGCTACCGGCTCGACTACAAGCTCGAGACCGACTATGGGTTCACCACCCTGGGCCTTCTGGTCACGGCCCGCGGAACCGGGTGGAGTCGAAGGCTGGACCTCCGGCGAAACAGGCGTGGCCAATGGAGCGCACGTACGAAGAGCGAAGGCGATGCCGATCTGCCGGCGCCGGGCGGCGACACATCGACTTTCTCGGAGGCGCTCGACTGCGACCTCGGCCTGTCGCCGCTGACCAATTCGATGCCGGTGCTCCGGCATGGGCTTCTGCGGGGTGGCGGGCCCGTGGACTTTTTGATGGCTTGGGTTTCCGTGCCGGACCTTGGCGTGCGTGCCAGCCGGCAGCGATATACGTTCGTGCATGCCCAGGGGGAGGGCGCGGTCGTCCGGTACGAATCGCTCGACAGCGATTTCACCGCCGACATCACGTTTGATCGTGACGGTCTGGTCGTCGACTACCCGGGAATTGCCCGGCGGACTTAAGGGCGGATGTTCGCATTCAGCCGGAACACGTTGTCCGGGTCGTACGTCCGCTTGAGTCCGACGAGCCGCTCGTACTTGGCGTCGCCGTAAATCGCACGAACCGATCCCACGTCCGAGTCCACGGCATCGTTGACGTACTGCCCAACGGTCGTATACGGCTTGAGCGCCGCCATTGCGCGCCGGCTCCACGCCTTGTGCGGCTCGTCCAGTGCGGCACCCTCCCACGCCGCCTCGACGCCGACCCAGAAGGCGGCGGTGCGTCCGGTGAAGGCCATCGCTTCATCGGACACCCGGCTGATCGCGCCTCCGTGCGACCAGAGCGAAACGCCGCACTCGCCACCGGCAGGCACATGCGTCATCTGCGCGGCGCAGGCTTCGATCGCTTCGTCGCTGAGCTCCGCCAGGAATCCGCCCTTCATGTAGAAGCGCTTGCCCCACGCCATCGCTTCGTCGTTCATCCCTTGCACGGCGAGGTACGGCTGCGGGGCGAACGTGTCCATGAGCGGCTCCATGCCTTGACGGAGCGGCCGGAGGTCGCCTTCCGCGTCCGTCACCGAACCGGAGTGTGTGACGGTGACCATCACGACCGGCATTCCCGCCTGCTCCGGCCGGAAGGGCGGGTCGGTGGCGATCCCCAAGTTGATCGACATCCAGGCCTCGTCCGGAGCCTTGGCCAGGAATTCGCGAACCAGGCCGACGACCTCACGGCACCGCTCGATCGGGAACGCGATCCATCCATGCGTGACGGTCGCTTCCTGGGGATGGAGCTGCAGCTCGAACGAGGTGACCACGCCGAAGTTGGGGCCGGCGCCACGTATGCCCCAGAAGAGGTCCGCGTTCTCATCCTCGCTCGCGTGCAGCCGACGACCGTCGGCCGCGATGAGGTCGACCGACACCAAGTTGTCGATCGTGAAGCCGAACTTGCGCTGGAGGCGGCCCATGCCGCCGCCGAGCGTGAGCCCGGCGACGCCGGTGTGTCCGACCACGCCCACAGGACAGGCAAGCCCTAACGATTGAGCCTCGTGGTCCAGCTGCGAAAGGTGGGCGCCGCCTTCGACATGGGCCACCCTGCGCTCGGGATCGATCGTCAGCCCACGCATTTGAGACAGGTCGATGACGATGCCGCCGTCGCAGGTCCCGAATCCCGCCACGCTGTGCCCGCCGCCGCGGACTGCCACGACCAGCTCGTGCTCTCGTGCGAAGCGGAGTGCGCTGATGACATCGTCGGCGCCGGCGCAGCGGGCGATGAGCGCGGGACGCTTGTCCGCCATCGCATTCCAGACGATGCGCGCGGCGTCGTACTCAGCATCGTCGGGCCTGATCAGCCGGCCCGCGAAGTGCTCGAGGGTCGCCGCCGGCATCTAATCCCCACCCGCCCGGCTCGCTACGCGAGCTGGGCGACCTCCCCACACGGTGGGGAGGTGAATTAGCCCACTCCGAGGGCGGCTTGTGCTGCGGCCAGCCTCGCGACCGGCACTCGGAAGGGGCTGCACGAGACGTAGTTCAAGCCGAGCTTGTGACAGAGGTGGATCGAGTCCGGGTCGCCGCCATGCTCGCCGCAGATCCCCACCTCGAGGTTCTTTCTGGTCTTTCGGCCCTCGGTGACGGCCATCGCCATCAGCCGCCCCACGCCGTTCTCGTCGATCGTCTCGAAGGGGTTGCGCGGCAGGATCTTGCGTTCCAGGTAGCGGACGATGAAGTGGCGCTCGGCGTCGTCGCGCGAGTAGCCGAACGTCATCTGGGTGAGGTCGTTGGTGCCAAAGGAGAAGAACTCCGCCTCCTTGGCGATCTCGCCGGCGACGAGCGCGGCGCGGGGGATCTCGATCATGGTGCCGAACTTGTACGGGACTTTGATGCCCTTCTCCTGCTGCACCTGTTCGGCCACCGGCTTCAGCTCCTGGTGCACCGCCTGCAGCTCGGCCACAGTGCCGGCCAGCGGGATCATGATCTCGGGCTGAGCGTCGACCTTCCGCTTGCGCAGGTTGCACGCCGCTTCCATGATCGCCCGCACCTGCATGCGCGGGATCTCCGGGAACAGGATCGACAGGCGCACCCCGCGCAGCCCCAGCATGGGGTTGGCCTCGTGCAGCTCCTCGACCCGCGACATGATCTTTTCCGCCTCTTTCAGCCGCTCCGGGTTCTGGCCGGTGTCCTTGAGGTGCGTGGTCTCGCGGATCAGGTCTTCCAGGCTCGGAAGGAACTCGTGAAGCGGCGGGTCGAGGAGCCGGATGATCACCGGCAGGCCGGCCATCGCCTTGAAGATCCCCTCGAAGTCGCCGCGCTGGATGGGCAAGAGCTTCGCCAGCTCCTTCTCGCGCTCTTCGGTGGTGGTGGCCATGATCATCGCCTGCACGATCGGCAATCGATCCTGCTCCATGAACATGTGCTCGGTGCGGCACAGGCCGACGCCCTGGGCGCCGTTCTCGCGTGCCTTGATTGCGTCGCGAGGGTAGTCGGCGTTGGCCCACACCTCGAGCCTGCGGAACTCATCCGCCCAGCGCAGGATGGCGCTGGCGGCTTTGTGCTTGTTGAGAGATTGCGCCTCGATCGTGGGCACCTTGCCGACGTAAACCTCGCCGGTGGTGCCGTCGATCGTGATCTCCTCTCCCTCTTTGATCGTCGTCCCGTTGGCCGAGAACATGCGCTTGCGGACGTCGACGTCGATCGAGCTTGCGCCCACCACGCAGGGCCGTCCCATTCCGCGCGCTACGAGGGCGGCGTGACTGGCGGTGCCGCCGGTCTGCGTCAGGATTCCCTTCGCCTCGACCATGCCATGCACGTCGTTGGGGTTGGTCTCCACCCGGACCAGGATCACGGCCTTGCCCTGCTTGCCCCATTCGACCGCGGTGTCGGCGTCGAATACGGCTCCGCCGCTCGCCGCGCCGGGTGAGGCCGGCACGCCTTTTGCCAGCGGGTGCACCTTGGCAGCGGGATCGACTCGCGGGAACAGGAGCTGCTCGAGCTGGCGCGGCTCGACGCGCGCGACGGCTTCCTTGCGCGTGATCAGCTTCTCGGCAACCATGCCGACAGCGATCTGCACCGCCGCTTCGCCCGTGCGCTTGGCCGAGCGCGTCTGCAGCATGTAGAGCTTCGCGCGCTCGACGGTGAACTCCAGGTCCTGCACGTCCTTGTAGTGCTTCTCGAGCTTGCGAGCGTAGCCCTCGAACTCCGTGTAGACCTTCGGCAGGTGGCGCTTGAGCGCGGAGATCGGCTCGGTGTCGCGCACGCCGGCCACCACGTCCTCGCCTTGCGCATTGGCGAGGTAGTCGCCGTAGAGCTCCTTCTTGCCGGTGATCGGGTTGCGCGTGAAGGCGACGCCAGTGCCCGAGGTCGCGCCCATGTTGCCGAACACCATCATCTGCACGTTGACGGCGGTGCCGAGGTCGTCGGGGATGCGCTCCACGCGGCGGTAGGTCTTGGCGCGCTCCGTGTTCCACGACTTGAACACCGCCTCGATGGCTGCTCTCAGCTGGACGACCGGGTCCGAAGGAAACTCGTGGCCCGTCGCGTCCTTATATATGGCTAGGAACCTGGTCACGAGCTTGCGGAGGTCGTTGGGCTTGAGCTCGGGGTCGGTCTTGACGCCGGCGCGCTTCTTGGCCTCGCTGAGGGCGTGCTCGAACTTGTCGCCGTCGATGCCCATCACGGTCTTGCCGAACATCTGGATGAAACGGCGGCGCGCGTCGAGGGCGAAGCGCTCGTCGCTGGTGAGTTTTGCGAGTCCCTTGGTGGTCTCCTCGTTGAGGCCGAGGTTGAGGACCGTGTCCATCATGCCGGGCATCGAGAATTTGGCTCCGGAGCGGACGCTGACCAGCAGAGGGTTGTTCGGATCGCCGAATTTCTTGCCGGTCTTCCTCTCCAGGGTCTTCAGCGCCGTGGTCGTCTGCTCCCACATGCCCGGCGGGAACTTGCCCTTATTGGCGAGGTAGGCGCGGCAGGCCTCGGTGGTGATGGTGAAGCCGGGCGGGACGGGCATACCCGCCCTGGTCATCTCAGCGGCGCCTGCGCCCTTGCCGCCGAGGAGGTCGCGCGGCTCTCCGTGTGCGCTGCGCGCGGCGGCGGATCCCTCGGTGAAGTGGTAGACCCACTTGTGGGTGGCGGCCATCAGGGAAATAGTATCGGGACAAAGAAAAGGCCTCGCGAGGGGTAATCGCGAGGCCTCAGTGACTTAGGTCGCTAAGCGCGACGAAACGCTCCGCGTCCGACCAGCGCCCGGAAGACGAATAGCAGGATGACCGCGCCGATGAACGCGACCACGATCTCAGCCAGCAGGCCTCCAACGGCAATGCCGATCAGGCCGGCGAGCCAGCCGCCGAGGAAGGCGCCCAGAACGCCCACCACGATGTCCCAGATCAATCCCATGCCAGCACCCGTCATCACCTTGCTGGCCAGGAACCCTGCGATCAGGCCGACGAGTAGCAAGACGATCAAGTTGTCCATCACTACCGAAACGGGTAAGGCGGACTTGCTACCCGGTAAATAGTCCTTAAGCCACTTCCAGCTCTCGATCGGCGGTTGGTTCGGCCTTGAAGTCGCCGAGTCCGGCCCGGTCGTACAGGTTTCGGAGCGGGCGGGGTGCCCACCAGTTCCAATCGCCGAGCAGCCGCATGACTGCCGGCACCACCAGCGCCCGCACCAGCGTGGCATCGATAGCCACCGCGACCGCCAGCCCGATACCGATCGCCTTGATGATCACCACTTCGGCGAGACCGAAAGCGAGGAACACTGTGACCATGATCGCGGCGGCTCCGGTGATGAGGCGAGCGGTCTTTTCCAGACCGCTCGCCACCGCCTGCGTGTTGTCGCCGGTGCGGACGTACTCCTCGTGGATGCGGCTGACGAGCAGGACCTCATAGTCCATCGACAGCCCGAACACGATCGAGAACAGGATCACCGGGATGCTCGGGTCGATCGACTGAGGCGTGAATCCGAGCAGCGTCGACAGGTGCCCCTGCTGGAAGATCCAGACCAGGGCGCCGAATGATGCGCCGATGGAGAGGAAGTTCAGGAGCACGGCTTTCAAGGGCAGCACCACCGAACCGGTGAGCAGGAACATGACCAGGTACGTGAACACGACGACGAATCCGACCGCCAGCGGCGTGCGATCGACGATGAACTTGATGACGTCGAGGTCGACCGCGGTCTGACCCCCGACGAGCACCTGCCCGCCGACGACCCCCTGGTCAGCCCGTATCGCTTTGACGATGTTGCGCGAAGCGTCCGACGTCGCTGGTGAAGCGGTTGTGGCCTGGATCAGGACGACGTGCTTGCCCACGCCCGCGGTGGTGACGTGGAGCACGCCAGGGATGGCTTCGATCCGCTGCGTCAAACCGAACTGGTTCGCGATGCGGTCCGGCGTCTGCGGCGAGCCGTCCGGATAGTTGACCACGATGTTGAATGTGGTCTGGTCCTGCCCGGGGAAGTTGGCGACCATCTGGTCGTAACCCTGCCTCGCCTCGATGTGGCTGGGCAGCATGTCGACGTCACCGTTGGCGAGCCGCAGCTGGATGAAAGGCGAGGCCGCCAGCAGCAGGAAGCCCACGACGGGCAGAAGCACGACCAGCGGCCTGCGCATGACCCACGTCGCCAGCCCATGCCAGAAACCGCCGCCAGCGGTCGACCGCCGGAACATGGGGATGCGAAGGCGGTTGACCCTGGGACCGAGAACGGAAAGCATGGCCGGCAGGAAGGTGAGCGCGTAAACGACGGCAACCGCGACCACGATCGCGCCGGCCGCGCCCATCGAGGCCATGAAGGTGCCCTGGAAGAAGAGCATCGCCGACAGGCCGACCGCGACCGTGACCCCGGAGAACGTGATCGCACGGCCCGCGGTTGCCATCGTCGTGGCGATAGCGTCCTCGCGCCTGGCGCCACGCGCGAGCTCGTCGCGGAAACGGTTGACGACGAACAGCGAGTAGTCGATCGAAACACCGAGGCCGATGAGGGTGACGATGTTGAGCGCGTACTGCGAGACGTCAGTGAAGCGGTTGAGGAAGAACGTCCCCGCGAGTCCGCCGACGATAGTGAGCACGCCAACACCCAGGGGAAGGCCCGCGGCTACAAGCGACGCGAAGATGATCACAAGTAGGACGAGCGTCACCGGCAGGGTGACCGTCTCCGCCCGCTGCAGGTCGGCCTCGAGCGTCTTGTTGAAGGCTTCGTTGATGGCCACGAAGCCGGTGCCTTGCACTGCGAGGGTGTCGGAATGAACCTGCGCTCGGAGCGCGTCGTAATCCTTGCGCGCCTGCATGCCGCTCGACTTGAGGTCGATGCTGACGAGCGCCTGGTGTCCATCAGTCGAGGTGAAGGCCTGCGCAATGCGCGGGCTGGGGGCGTTGTAGGGGGTGATGAGCGAGCTGATTCGCGAGTCGCCGTCGATCGGCGCGAGGGCTGAGGTGACGGCGGCCTTGAACGCGGGGTCGCTCACAGACTCCGTCTTGCTTGTAAAAAGAAGGACGAAGTTCGAAGTCACCTTCGAGGTGGAGAACTCCGAGGTGATGATGTTCGCGGCGCGGGCCGATTCGAGGTTGCTGGTCAGCGGTCCGCCGCTCGTGAGCGTGCCGCCCATCAGCAAGCCGGCGATGGAGATTGCCAGCAGCGCGCCGGACCCGACCAGCGTGGCCCACCTATACCTGTAGACGAAACGACCCCAGCTCGCGAACATGTCCCCTTTCTCCTTTCTACTTGTGACTAGGCCGTTTCCAGCCTGGACGGATAGACAGCTTGAAGCGACATGGCTGCGAGAGCATCGACCGCCTCATCGGCATTGAAATCTGGATCGACCATCTTCTGGACCATGATTCCGAGGATCCCCGCCCAAACAGCGCCGGCGATTGCGCGGGCCGGCCGTGGATCGGTTTCGCGCTCCGCAAGCACCTGGCGCGCGAGCTCCTCGACCTTGCCGCGTTCGCCGCGAATGTTTTCGCGAATCCCCGCCCCGATCTCCGCGTCGTGGAGGCCGACGCCGATCAGCTGGATGTAGAGCGTGTGGGCGTCGGGCCGGGTGCGCAGCAGGGTCTTGAAGTTTTCAAAGGCGGCCATCGCCCCCTGCTCTCCCTCCGCGGTGTAGACGTCCATCTTCTTGCAGACCTCGAAGAGGACCGCCAGGACAAGCTGCTGCTTGGACTTGAAGTAGTAGTGGACGAGGCCCTGGGCGACCCCGGCCTCGGCGGCGATGTCTTTTATGGAGGCGTTCTCGTAGCCGTCGCGGCTGAGGGCGGCGAAGGCGGCCTCGAGGATCTTGGTGCGGCTGTCGCTTGGCAACTTGGGCCCTTTCTCCTTGTGGTTCTGAATCCTGGTTGAACAGTCAACCAGATCTGGTTGGTCATTCAATCACATGGAGGTAGGCGCTGTCAAGCAATTTCTGCCAGCTTCAAAAACGTACCGGCGGTCGGGGCGGACCGCCGGCCTGGAGTTGGGGAAGGGTCCCGCCTCGCCCCTCAGGCGGTGCTTGTAGTCGACAAAAGTGGGATAGGCGTGATCATTGGCGGATCACCTTCCGCAAGTTGGAACGAACTGCCTGCTCCAAACTTGCGGACGGCCGCGCAGGCAAGGAGATGAGCAAATGACGGAGCCCAGGAAGATCGCGCATTACGGATGGATCCCCGACCTGCCCGATGAGCGAGACCATGTCTACGCCGCGCCGCCACCGATCCTGAGCGCGCTGCCTCCGTCGACGGACATGCGGCAGCAGTGCCCGGCCGTGTACGACCAGGGCATGCTCGGCAGCTGCACCGCGAACGCGATCGGCGGTGCTATCGAGTTCGACCGGTTGAAGCAGAAGCTGTCCGACTACATGCCGTCGCGACTTTTTGTTTACTACAACGAGCGCGTCATCGAGGGCACGGTGGGCTCAGACAGCGGCGCACAGATACGAGACGGCATCAAGACCGTGGCGAGCCAGGGCGTGTGCCCCGAACCCGATTGGCCTTACGACATAACGAAGTTCACGCAGAAGCCGCCGGCGAAGGCGTACACGGATGCCGCGGTCGATCGCGCGGTCTCGTACCAGAGCCTGATCCAGGACTTGAACCAAATGAAGGGCTGCCTCGCATCGGGCTATCCGTTTGTGTTTGGGTTCACCGTTTACGAAAGCTTCGAAGGTCCGACCGTCGCGCACACCGGGCATGCACCGATGCCGGCTCCAAGCGAGCGGGCGATCGGCGGCCATGCCGTGATGGCGGTGGGATATGAGGATGCGAACCAGTGGTTCCTGGTGCGCAACTCGTGGGGTGCTGCGTGGGGCATGGCCGGCTATTTCACGATGCCGTACGCGTACCTGATCCAGTCCGGCCTGTCTTCGGACTTCTGGACGATCCGCATCGTCGGCCCGTGACGGGTCACGTCGCCGTTGCGGTGCTCTTCATCGCGGGCATCGTCGTAGGAGTCGCCGGCCGCTTCTGGCGATCGATTCGCGTGGTCCTGGTAGGCCTCGCGCCCCTGGGTTCAGCCGCGATCGTTTTGTATTTCATATTCGAAGGCTCGGTCAGCCAATGCGCGGGGACAGGGGCGACGTTTCATTGCTGGGAAACGTCGTACGCCTCCGCCATGATCGGTAACGGCTATGCAGTCGCCGGAGTGGCGATCGCAACGCTTCTGTCGCTCGCTCCAATCGCGTCCGCCTGGATAGGGCGACCCGGGCCTTCGACGTTTGCCGTGATCGCACTCCCGCTTCTTGTCCTTGGGCTTTTCTTGTACTTGGGACCGTGGTTTTTTATATGGCCCGCACTCATCGCGGCCGCAATCTCGGGTCCTCCGACGCGCAGGGCCTCTCTAACTTTCAGTAGACCTACTGACGACACCCCCAAGTAGCCGGCCTAGGGTTCCGCCTACGACCGGATCAAGCGTGGAGGCATCGCCAAATGACGCGAGCACAAAGGTTGTTTGTCACGGCAACCGGCGCGGTGATCGTGTGCGCGATCACAAGCAGCGCAGCGTTCGCTGCTGGTTTTCTCGGCCCAGGCCATTCGTCGAGCGAGTTCGCCGACGTGAGCGCCGCCTGGTTTCCGGACGCGACCAATCTCAACTTTGTTGACCTCTCTGTCAGCCGCAATGACTTCGTCTTCAGACCAACGCGGAACTCAGGTGGCACTGCGCTGATGCAGCACGCAACGCTGCTCTTCGTGACCGTCGAGGGACCTGCCGTTGCGGGTTCGGAGTGCTTCGTGATTCCCGACTCCGATTTAGTCGTCGGAAGCGACGTGCAGAGCGCCAGCTTGCACGCGACGGTCAATGCAATCGACCGCTGCCAGGGCCTGCCTCAATCGCTGTCGGACGTTGCCGCCGGCAAGCCGGGCGGACCTCCTCCGGTTCCAGGAATCCAGTTTCCGCTGACCGTCAGCGCCAGCTGGTCAGGCAACGGGACGACTGCGAGGTTCAACAACTCTGGCCGCGCGACCTGTGGCAGCTTCGCCATTGAGAGTCATAGCAGCGTGTCGACGGCTCGGGGGACCGCAACCGGTTCTGTGTCGATGCCGGGCCTGACGGTGACACCGTCGCCCACGGACCAGGCGAGCATGGACCAGGGCACGAACGTCTCCGACATCCAGGGATCCCTATCGCCTGCGTGCTTCGGGGTCTGATCAGGATTTAGCGATCGATGGGCCGGCGCGGTCTTCTGCGCCGGCCCTTTGCGTTCAGCTACCGAGATGTTTTTCGAACCAACCCACGATGCGTTCGATCCTATCGACCCTGCGGTCGGGCCGGCCGATCATGAGCATCACATGAGATTCATCGGGATACCTGATCATCTCGACCTCGCGGCCGAGTGACCTCAGGATGGTGAACAACATCTCGCTCTGACCAGGCGGACATCGGAGGTCCTGCTCGGCCTGGAGCAGGAGAAGCGGTGCCTTGTTGAGGTGGATCTTGGTGTACGGGGACCGCTCCAGATACTCGGCGAGGTGGTCCCACGGCTGGTCGGCGCCGACGGCGCCGGCGCCGATCTGGATGCCGCCGTCGGAGCTCGCGTACTGGGCGAGCATGTCCGTGACCGGGTTCTCGCT
>WNFP01017870.1_pt1 | contig 14022 bp, 13 predicted proteins | sample 5400201 | NCBI WGS metagenome assembly WNFP01 (sample SAMN13153355, study PRJNA577476) | soil metagenome | isolation source: 115 cm saprolite under Madrone tree | place: USA:California | collected 2016-06-14
TGCCGAGATGGCAAAGCAGCAAGCAAGCAGAGCGTAGAGCGTTAAGCGCAATGGTTTTCGTGGCATTGCTGACCTTCCTGACGCCCTCGGCGTCTGGTGTTCCCTTTACATCCAGCCAAGACGCCAAGCCACCCGCAGGTGTTAACCAAACTACGAAGGAGGGGCGCTTGAGGTGCGAGGTCGGATCCCTGGTTAACGAGCGATCCTCCCTCTCTTATCTCTAAACTGCACATTCTAAATAGTTTAACGGAATACTGTGACAGCGGAAGACAAAATGGAATTTAACTCCAAAAGTAAAGCGACTACGGAGCGCCCGTAGGAGAGGAGCACCTTCGTTCATCAGAGTTGCTTCACGTATAAGTAGTCTAAGAAAGACGGCCAGTGGCTTTACATAGCCGGCCACGCCTCACTTGCAGGTAGGCACAGTTGTAGCCCCGACGCGGCGCAACCTCTGAGTCCGACCACCACCCGCGCCATACTCGGTACCCTCAAACTCTTCCGGCGTTTCGCTGAGTATGAAGTACGGATGCGGAGAAAGTCTACGATCCTGCTGACTGCCCGAGGGCCTCATCCTCATCGCGGATGGCGCCTCGCACCGCGTTCATTACGCCCTCGGGAATCTCTGTCATGTCGTGGGCCGTCTTGGCGTGCTCCGCAGCCTGCGCTAGGACTTCTTCTTCAGAGTCGCCTCGCGCCTCAAAGCTGCAGCCGGGCATCAAATCGTTGCAACGAAGGATTTTTCCCATGATGAACCTCCTTGCGGAATACCGGAAGGGTACTTCGCCGCATCCTAGGCGTCGCCCCCGCACAAGTCAAAAGCCCGCCTTCTACTTCCGCGGAGTGTGCAGCTTGACGGGAAGAACTTTCGCATAATTCCTGAAATCGGGATCGGTCGTAAAGATCGACCACTCCCGGGTCAGGGCGATGGCGCAAATCAGCATGTCGGAAACCGACACCGCTACTCCCTTTGCCCGGCAGTCGTTACCTGCCTTCGCAGCTGTCTCGTAGTCCGGCGTGGCGATAGCTTCATCGGGAAAAGTGCGTAGGAGGCCTCGAAGTTTTTCGTATTGGCCGGTCGTTTTGATACCAGATAGCAGTTCCTGCCTCACCAGGCCGATGATTCTGGCGCGCCCCTCCTGAATTAGCCCCGTCAACTCGGAGACAGCGGCCTTTTCCGCCGCGTTCAGGTCCTGGCCTTTCCGGCGCAGCGCCAGTGACCAAACCGAGGTATCGACAAGAACGTTCACCGGCGTTTTCGGCTGCGTTCTTGCTTGTAGTCGTAGCGGTCGTCGTACTCGATCGTTCCGAAGAGTGGCAGAATGCCCTGCTGTTTTCGCCGCAGGATGTATTCGTCCAGCGCAGCCGTGACCGTCTCTTTCTTCGTGCGGTGGCGCCCTAACTTCTGCGCTTCCTCAATCAGCCGGTCGTCGATGGCAAGGTTTGTCGGCATGCCGCCCTCCATCCTATCCTACACACTCCAATGTGTAGCGTCAATTAGATATGAATGTGTAAGTCCGGGACCTCGCCGCTTGAACGCATGACAGCAAAAAGTAGAAAAACGGAGCACATGGGCCTTGCATCCCCATCAACGTTTGACGCATCCTAAAGACCAGATAGGATCCCTCGGCCAGGGCAGCTGCAAGCCCTGTCTTGTCCCCTCCAGCCCAAACAAAAGGAGGAACAAAATGAAACGTTCGACTCTGATTGTGTTCGCAGCAATGGCACTCGCTTTCAGCGCTCCAGCTTTCGCTCAGCGCTCGCATCCAAGCCCCGGTGGACCGCCTTCGGGACACCCAACTGGAAACAGCTCCAATGCGAGCGGGTCCCATGAGGCTGGCGCCACAGGGCATGCCGACATGTCGCACGCTTTGCCGAATGACGTCCTGAGCCACAACACCGCCATCGCGGACAAGATCAAGGCGCTTACGGGCAAGGACGCGCAGACGGCGTGCGGCGGCTTCAAGAACCTCGGCCAGTGCGTTGCAGCGGCGCACGTGGCAAAGAACTTGGACATCCCGGGCGGCTTCGACGCGCTCAAGGCCAAAGTAACCGGCACTGGCGCCGTCAGCCTCGGCAAGGCCATCAAGGGCTTCGCGCCTGACGTTGACGCCAAGGCCGAAACAAAGAAGGCGAACCAGCAAGCCTCGGATGACCTAAAGGAAAGCAGTTCCTAAATCCTGCGTTCCGCAGAGCAGCATTTGTTGAGTCGGGGCGATACCTCTGCTATCGCCCCGTTTCTCCTTATTTCCGCAGCGATCGGGTTTCTGTGTGCTTTGCGAGATCCTGGTCAGACTTTTTTCACCGCGTAGGTAAGAAACAGATTATCAATTTCGGATTGCAACGTCCCTGCTTGCGGCCTAGACTGAGGTTCAGCCCTCCCCCCGAGTAGGAGTTCTCATGAAATTAGGAAAATGGATTTCCGCCGCCGCACTAACGGTACTGCTTTCCAGTGGGAGCATCGCGCTCGCCCAGGGAAAAGGTCATGGCAAGGGCCACGACAAACACGGCAACGATGACGACCAGGACGCGCAATTCTATAAAGGTCATGATCGCGAAGTTATCGGCGGCTGGTATGACGAACATCGGGGCCAACTTCCTCCCGGGCTGGCGAAGAAGGATCGGTTACCTCCCGGCCTGGAAAAGCAACTCGTCCGCCGAGGGACGCTGCCGCCTGGACTCCAGAAACGGCTCCAGCCCTGCCCGGAAGAACTCGAAAGGCGGCTCCCTCCTCCCCCTCCCGACTGCGCTCACGTGGTGATTGGCGGACATCTTGTTCTGCTAAATCGCAGAACCAACATTATTGTGGACATCTTCCATTTTGAGAGCCGCTAGTCAATTTGGCGCAAACGAGAAATCCCGGTACGCTTCCCCCCAATTTCTGGTTTCCGCTTTCTAGTTCCCGATCTCTACTTTCTGAGCTCTAGTTTCTGATTTCCCATTCCTACTTTCTGATTTCTAGTTTCTAGTTTCGCTTTTCTTCGCGTGCCACAGCATTGCACGGCCCGCGCGGATGGCGCACCCGGCATTTCAAGAGAAATGTTTGAGAAGCAGTTCCTGAACGAGCAACATCACGGTCTTAACGGCTATGGCGTCGATCTTTGCCCAATCTGCGTGTAGCGCGTCGTTGCGAAATTGAAGCTGAGCTTGGATAGTCCCAAATTGGGCACCTACTAGTACGCCGCTGGTCTTGAGAGCCACCACTATCTTGTGCAGCTTGTCGCGTGTCTGAATGCCACAGAAGCTACCTCCCATCCGACGAATCAAATCCTCAAACGCGGCTGCAGTGAGCACAGCTGAAACATTCTTACCGTCCTCGGTCCCCTCATCTAGTGCAGACCTCGCGAGTTGCAGAAAGTCACTAAGAACCTCACCGGTAATCTCTCGTCGCAAATTGTCGATAAGACCAGTTTCAGTCTCTCGCTTCAATGTGCGGAGGGCCCCGAGAGCGATGGAACGGACCTCCGTTGTTCGGAATGTCCAATGGACGTCTTTTGATCGTGCGGAGGCGATCTGGGCTTCAAATGCCAACAGTTGCGGGCTCCTCTGCCCATGTGTGAACGCAAGCAGAGTGGTCGTGCCTTGAAGTAGGTCACTGGCGTTTGACTGAAGGTCTGAAAGCTGGGGAGTTGGCAAGGCCAAAAGCTCGTCGATTCGCGCCTGAATTACCGCTTTATCCATAACAAAGAAGAGGGTACCAATACTGAATGCTTGAAGACATCATCTCTCCGGGAGGGAGCCAGACATGAAGAGCTGAGTAACTTTCGTGTGGCCTCGCGGGATTCGGGACGCTGGGACCGGAGAAGTGCGGACCTGCCAGCCGCCCGGCCAAAGGCATTCTCGGAGGCCTTTCTCCGGGGCACCCGCCTCCTTTTCCGAGCCTTGGTCGTCTAACAGCTGCCAAGTCTACTCGGTCGAAGGAGCCGACGCCGTCATCTAATCAGCCACCGGACGGGGTAGGTCGCTAGATGAGTATGTACTACCGATCCTTGGAGAGAAGCTTTTGTTGCGCAAATGCCGCATATGCTAGAGGTGATTCCATGTTCGGTTTTTCTCCCCCAAACGCATCCAACACGGCTTTGACGATGCTTGGCACAGGTTTTAGCCAGGGGATTGGAGCTAAAAGTACGCTCAGCTTTTCGACGGCCACCCGTAACCAACCTCGGGCTTGCATCTTGCTCCTAATGTCTTCGACCTCTGCCTTGAGCTGCTCCTTGAAAAGCTCAAGTCGCCGCTTGCGCAATTCTTCATCCTGGAAGCCCGCGATAACGGTAAGTTCCATTTCGATATGACGCCTGAAGCGCCCCAGCTGTTTCCCGTGGTCCAGTTTGAATTCAAGAATATCGGATGCGAGCAATGGTTGCGAAGGAGCTGGGAGAACCTCTTCCAGGACCTGCAATCGAAATCGGTCCACTTCTTCCAGAGATCCGGATCCGGTGGGAGCCAGTCTCTCGAGTACGAAGCTTTCATCGGTTACGGGGATAAATTGCAAGTCCTCGAGTTTGCTGAGCGCTATCGCCAGATAGGTCATGAATTCGAATCCTGTTTGCTCTTCCACTTCAAACAGATCGCCATGCGTTGGGCTCCTACGAGCAAGTTTGAGCGACATCAGCGTCTCGCCAATCCCAAACATCTTCTCGGAATAGATCGTAAAAATCTTGGCGTTTTCAAATGACTGCCGGCGCTGATCCATTGCTGCCCCGAGGGTATCCAAGCGGTCGATAAATGCGGCCCTAAATCTCGGAATGCGACCTACATGCATGCCGGGGATAATCTGGCCTACCAAGTTCCGCTCGATCAAGCTCCGCGTATGCTCGCCTAGGCGCTCAGGTGATGCAATGAATTCAAATGGAACAAGAGTTCCGACCTTGTCCCAATACAGGAGAATGCGAGTGAACCAAACCGAATTCGGAACCCTTATATAGGGGAAGTAAAGCACGTTGTCAGGCATGTTGTTCACCCCCACCGCACGGAATGATCCGAGGGCGCTTCAAGGATCGAACAGGAGGAAGTGGCCGGCGACGGCCGCTCCGACGACCGCCGAAATAGGATTGATGGGCGAGGGGACACTCGGACCGCCCACCGCAATCCATTTGCCGTGTGGCCCGGACGTAAGCGGTGAAGATGATTTGGGGGTGCCCCACGTGTCGCTGCCTCTAGTTTGGCTTCCCAACTTCTGATTCTTGGCTTCTAGCCTCTGATCTGTTGATAAGACTTGATACTACCGCCGAAGCAAGTCCCAGCCCAACAAAAATTAGCGCATTTCGGTCGCGCATCAGTGGCCAGCCAATCAGGCCCCCGGCAACCGGCCGGTGGCACGAGGGGCCACATCTCTTTTTTCTTGATGTTGATGCACGAGCAGAGCATACCAGTTTCATAATTCATCGTGAAGTAGCGTGACGAGGGCGGGTGGGCCGGCCTCCATACAGCCAAAAGTATTCCCGGAAAGACTTTCCCTGCGCCGCCCGCCCACGATCAAAACCTATCTGGGAAAATCCACTCGACAAGCCCGAGAACCCTGTAGGAATAAAATCGCTCATCGCAGATTTTGCACTTTCCGTACTTCTTCCTGGCACGGTTGCCCTAGTCGGCTAGCCGCACTCGCCCTCCGGATTCCAGTGCTCTTGAACCCTTGCACGGATGCACAGTGAGCTCTACCCCTTTGTTTTCTACCGCTTGCGAAATCTTTCGAACAAATATGGCCATTTGCTAAATACTAGTACTATAATAGTACTTGACAAATGATATAATCCATGGTAGCTTGGGTCGTGATTGATCGACAACACCACCGCCAAGCCGGCCCGTTTGCCTCGCTGCTCTCCACTCCTGTAATTCCTTTACCTCATCTATCTCCTTTACTTCCAACTCCTTACGGACACTCCTACACAACGGCCGCCCCCCAACCCCTTTGCAATCAATCCCTTACGCACTCTTTTCATCGCCACGGTGGGTGTACCCACTCTCCCAGTTCACTGGAACGAGTTCGCTTCGAGCGAAACCCAGGAGCCATTCTTCACTCCCCACTACAGTTGCGTCCTTTGTTTTCATGCCCTTGCGCACTCTTTTGCTCTCTTTTGCATTTTTTTGCACTCGCGCAAAACTCAACTCTCTTGTTTTCAATCGATTCCACACTCTTTGCAAAAAACACCCGGGGTGTGGGGGTGCTGCTTACCTCGCGCATTCCGCCTTCCCCCATCCGGTCGGGGCGCTTCGCGGAGAGGGGGTAACCGTTTACCAAGAGAATTGCTCTCAGAATGTGGGTTTTAGGCGGCGAGCCGATCCTGGGTGAGCAGATGCACGGGCACTTTGCGCAGGTCCCAGACGATGCCGAGCCAGGAGAGGACCTTCAGCGTGTAATAGGTGATGTCGATCTCCCACCAGTAGAAGCCCTGTCGCGCCGAGGCCATGAAGTGATGATGGTTGTTGTGCCAGCCTTCGCCGAGCGTCAGCAGTGCGAGCAGCCAGTTGTTCTTGCTGGTGTCACTGGTTTCATAGCGGCGCGAACCGAAGAGGTGCGAGAGCGAATTGATGGTGAAGGTGTCGTGCCACAGGAGCACCGTGCTCAGGCAGAAGCCCCAGATAAACAGCGGCCATCCGCCGATCAGCCACAGCACCACGGCGAGGGCGACGGGCGGCACCAGGTGGTATTTGTTCAGCCAGCGCAGCTCAGGAAACTTGGCGAAGTCGGCGATGTATTCGGTGCGCGTGTCGTTGTATTTATCGGAAATGATCCAGCCGACGTGCGACCAGAAAAAGCCAAAAAGCGTCGGCGAATGCAAATCCAGCTCCTGGTCCGAATGCCGGTGATGGTGGCGGTGATGCGCCGCCCACCACAGCACGCCTTTCTGCGAAGAAGTCATGGCCATGAAAGCGATCACGAACTGGAACACGCGGCTGGTCTTGAACGAGCGGTGCGAAAAATAGCGGTGATAGCCCGCAGTCACGAAGAACATCCTCACGAACAGCAAGCCCAGGCACGCCACCAGGTAATACCAGTGAAACGGCATAAAGAAAATCAGCAGCGAGGCGATGTGAACGAGCGCAAACGGCAAAGAAAGAAGAAGGGAAATCCGTGAGCCATTCGGAAGCGGTATTGACAAATATCGAGAAGCTGAAGCCATCCGGCAAAATCCTCCGCGTCACGATTGAGACGCTTATGAAAGCATTTTTCCGCGAGCGCAAGAGATCCAGCCGGAGCTTCGCGCCACGAACAAACAGTTAAAGTGTACGGTTGCGTCGAGGAACGGTCAAGCGCAGCGAAGTACAGGCCACACTAGTATAGATGCCCGAGGGTACAGGTTGGTTGTGAAAAATCGCAGATTAAGTTTCTTTCAGAGGAGCTTACCGTGCGCTGTGAGCTGGCGCACAAGAATTCTCTCCGGGGAATATGCTATCGTCCCTGTGCACCGATAAAATCAGGAGCAATGGCCCCGAACGACGCTGGGGCCGCACAGAAAATGGCTGAACGCCCCGTACTCGTTGGACTCATCCCGCAGGTGGTGGTGCTCGATGAAGGCGACCAGGTTTCCTGGATCTCCGACGCCGGCAATTTGCGCGTGGAATTCGATGTGAACCGGTGTCCGTTTTCGTCAAATGTTTTTCAAGCGCCGGCGGGCATGCGGCTGCTCAGCGGCCCACCGCGCCCCGGAAGCAAAGCGGCCACGTACAAGTACCGCCTGTGGCTGAACGACCAGCTCGTGGGCCACGGCGAGGTCATCCTCCGGGAAAAATAAATCGCCTGAAAGCAAAATGCGGGGCGGCCGCGAAGCCGCCCCGATCGCATCAGGAATTCAACGGTTATTTCGGAGCGGCTGCGGCGGTGGATTGCTTGGCGATGATCATGTCCTTGATCTTGTCGTAGGTCGCTTGCGGAATAATCTTTTTTTTCACCAAATCTGTTTTGACGCGATAGGGACGGCCCGCAATGATTTTCTGTGAGTAGGCTTTGCCAATCCCCGGCAGACCGTCCAGTTGGTCCGCGGTCGCGCTGTTGATGTCCAGCAAATCTGCTGACGCGGGGGTGGCTTTTGCTGGCTTCGCAGTGGCTTTCGCCGGCGTCGTGCTCTTCGCCTGCGGCTGCGCGAACGCTACCGAGACTCCGAGCAGCAGCACGATTGCAGTCAAGAACGTTCGAATGATTTGTTTTTTCATTTTCTTCTCTCCTTTTTCAGATGAAGTTGAAACTCTGCACTTTTAATTCTTTCCCGAAACCTTATAACCTGCCTTGACGGCATCCGCTTCCGTCATGTACTTCCCTTGCTTGGTTTTCCCATACCAGCGCGTACCGGGTTTGTGATACACGCCGGAGTCCGTGTTCACCCAGACCATGCCTGCGCTGTTTGCCGGAGGCGCCTGCTGAGTGGTTGCCGTCTTTGAGACGGGTGCGCTCGAGGGAGCCGCGACCGCTGGCGCGGCGGCGGCATTGCTGACCGGAGCAGTGGACGCCGCCGGAGTGGCCGCTGGCGTAGCAGTTTTTGATTTAACCGGAGTTGCCGCGGGTGTAGTTGCTGCCGGCGCTGTTGACGCGGTCGCGGGAGCCGCCGCTCCCGTCGCGGACTTTTTCGAAGTGGTCTTTTTCGGAGTTGCGCTATCCGCACTTGCAGCTCCTGATGCGGGCGCTGCCGCCGGCTGATCCGTCGCAGTCGAAGTAACGGACTTCTTCGAACGGGATTTTTTCGGTGTCGTGGAGTTATCCGCAGTGGCGCTCTTATCCGCGGCATCGGCCTTTTTCGGCGTGGTCTTCTTCTTGGAAGACGCCGTGCCCGAGGCCGCCGCGGCCTGCGAAGCGGAAGCGTCGGCATCCGCCTTCTTCTTTTTCTTAGCCTTCGCGGCTGCAGTGGAGTCACTCTTGGTCTGATCGCCGGTCTGCTGCGCGGCTTGCGCCCAGACCGAGACGCTGCCAGCAACGAGCAACAAAGTCCCGAACAGGGCGATGTACATCCTCTTCATCGTTTTCATTTTGAAGTTATCCCTTCACCCGAGGCGGCTGATCCGTCCTGCCAAACGCACTCGCAAATGAGTGGCTGGGTAAGGGCAGGTGGTTTTCAGTTACGCGTCGCGGGTCTTCCTCGGTGGAATGGGCGCATGATGTCGAAGAACAAGTGGGAAGTCAAGAAAGAAGAAATAACGCTGCGCCCAGTTGGTTTATGCACTAGTAAGTGTGTCTGCGGCGAGTTGGACCGGGAACTTTAGGGTCGCTTTGGGGGAAGTTAGAAAGCTGGTAAGTTACCGCTGGCAAGGAAGGTTCGGCGGCGTTATTTTGGAGGTAGGGCTTACGTCTTAAGGGATAAGAAGGTTTGCTATGGGGATCGTCATGATCATGCACGGAAAACAATTCTTGCGTTTCAGTTCGCTGTTTTTGCTTGCGGCGACCGTCGGTCGAGCGCAGGTGTCTGCGCTTGGCGCGGCGGGTCAGGATCAAGGAGTAGGATCGACAGCGAGACTGACGCAAAGACCAGAAGATGGCCGAGGACAGCCGTTGTTCGGGAAGATTACGGCAATCAACAAAGGATCGTTCGAATTGGCCAAGCCGGACGGATCAACGGTGACGGTGAAGTTTACGGACAAGACGGAATACCGCAAGGACCGGCAGGGGGCGAAACTGTCCGATTTCAAAGTTGGAGATGTGGTGATTGTGCGCGGGGAAGAAAACGCGGATCACAGCGTGACCGCGCAGACGATTGGGGGACGTTCCGGCGGAGGGATGCAGGGCAGCCGAACGTTCGGAGAAATGGGGAAGGATTTCGTTGCGGGGGAAGTAAAGAGTGTTGACGCACCGAGGCTGACAATTTTACGGGCGGACAAAGTCACGCAGACGCTGGAGTTGAACGAGGAGACCTCCCTGCGGAAAGGGCGCGAAAGCATCACGATGGCGGACATCCAACCGGGCGATCATGTGGTGATTCGCGGAGCCGTGGAGAATAATGCGTTTGTGTCGAAAAATGTGATGGTTCTTTCCCCTGAGCAATGGAAGCAAATGGAGGAAATGCGCAAAATGGCGGGAATCGGGCCGGACGGGAATGCGCCAACCGGAAACAGGCCTGCAACCGAACCAAAAAGCAATCCGCCGCAGCAATAGTTCACTCAGGGAGACCAAGATTTGAAGTCTATCGTTCGCGGCATCCTCATACTCCATTTCGTACTGATTCTTTTTGTGTCGAGCTTGCGCGGTCAGGAAACGGTGCCGCCTCCGCCGGCACCGTCTCCACCTGTGCAGTCCGAAGCGACTCCTGCGGCGGCGCCCGCGTATGAAATCAGTGGTTCGGCACGCAGCGGCAAGACTCCACTGCCGGGAGTGACGGTTACGGCGGCCAACACGTTGACGGGGGAAAAATATGCGGCGGCGACGAACTCCGAAGGGAAATTTGGATTGTCTGGCCTGGCGCGCGGGAGATACGTGGTACGTGTCGAGTTCATGGGGTTCGCGGCCTTCACGCAGGAAGTGGTGCTGAATCCGGAGAATCCATCCGCGAAAGTGGACGCCGAACTGATTTTGGCTTCCCGCCAGCAGGAACAGTCGAACAGCAGCAACGCAGCAATCGCTGCTGCAGGCCGAGGATTTCAAAGCCTGGCGATGGACAGGGCACTTTCTTCGCTTGCCGGCGGAAACCCAGGCTTCGGCGGGGCGGGCGCGCTGGGCGGCGGTCAGGGCAATGGCGATCTTTCAAGCCTGCCCATGAATGGAGCGGGAGCGGAGGGACCGACGGAGTCGGTGAGCATCAGCGGCGCGCAGGGGCGGACGCAGGATTTCGGCGGCGGGAGCGAAGACGAACTGCAACAACGGATCCAGGAGTTTCGTGACCGCATGCAACGCGAAGGCGGTGGAGGTTTCGGCGGTGGAAACAGCGGCTTCGGTGGACAGGGCGGCGGAATTATCGCCCTCGGCAGGATGCCCAGGGGATTCAACATCAATCAGCCGCACGGCGTGCTGTACTTCTCCGACGATAACGCGGGATTGGACGCGCGGTCGTATTCGCTGACAGGAATCGAATCACCGAAAGCGGATTACAACCAGTCTCGTTTCGGAGTCAACGTCGGCGGCCCGCTGAACATCCCCAAGATCTTTAACGGGGGCAACAAATGGTTCTTTTTTGGCGGATGGAACGGATCGCGCGGGAGCGCGCCTTACGATGCGTTTTCCACCGTGCCGACAAAGCCCGAACTAGGCGGCGATTTTTCTGGAGCGAAATACAATGACGGCAAACCCGTCCAAATTTTTGTTCCGAATGTCAGTTCGGCGATTAATCCAACAGTCTGCCAGCCGGGCGGGGCGACAAACATCATCTCGGCCAGTTGCATCAGCACCGGCGGAGGAGGCGGTGGCGGGGGAAGACGGCGTGCGCAGAACAATATCAACTTTGGGTTGAACTGGTCGCGCGGTTCGAGCACCATCGTGAATCCTTTTCCCTCGCTTGCGGGAGGAACGGGAACGCAGGGGCTGAACGCCAGCGCGGGGTGGACTTATGGGAAAGGCCGCGTCACAAGCATTTTCCGGGTGAACTACAACCATAATCATGTTTCCACAACCAACCTCTATTCGAATGTCATTGACGTTTCCGGACCGGGTGGCGCGGGGATTGGCGGGATTTCGCACGACCCATTTGACTGGGGACTGCCGGGAATCAGTTTCACGTCGTTTGGCGGACTGAACGACCCGACACCACGCCGTGAGCTGGACCAGACTTACTCCATTTCGGAGACAGTTTCCTGGAATCGGGGAAAACATAACTGGCGTTTCGGCGGAGACTACCGCCGCATTTTGCAGAGTTTCCACTCGGCAAGGAATGCGGAGGGCAGTTTTGTGTTTACCGGGTTCGCCACGTCGCAATACAAAACCGGAAGCACGCAACCGGTAGCCGACACGGGCTACGATTTTGCGGACTTCCTGCTGGGCCTCCCGCAGCAAACTTCGTTGCAGTCCGGGGCAACTTCCTACAACTTCCGCGCCAATGCGTTTGATTTCTTCGTGCAAGACGATTGGAGGTTCCGTTCGAATCTGTCGTTCAATCTGGGGCTGCGGTACGAGTACAACGGGCCATACACCGAGGCAGCCAATCAAATCGCAAATCTGGATGTGGCGCCAGGTTTTGCGGCGGCCGTGCCGGTGCTGCCTGGCCACGCCGGGGCCTTCGATGGAACATTTCCGGCGTCGCTGGTCAGGCCGGACCGCAACAATTTCTCGCCGCGCATCGGGATTGCCTGGAAACCGCAAAAGCAAATGGTAGTGAGGACGGGCTACGGAATCAACTACAACCTGGCGCAATACGGAACCATGATTCAGAATTTTGCGTTTCAACCGCCGTTTGCGAACACGGCGACGAATAGCACGGACGTAAACGGCCTCACTGGCGCGAGCGCGCTGACAATTACAAACGGTTTCCCCTCTGCCGGAAGCACGGTAACCAACAATTTCGCGGTCAATCCAAACTATCGCCTGGGCTACGTGCAAATCTGGAATCTCGATATACAGCGCGAGTTTCCGAGTGGCGTGGTGATGAACGCAGGCTACAACGGTGCGAAGGGAACGCGGCTGGATACGGAGCGCGCGCTGGTGGTTTCCGGCGGGCAGCCGTTTATTTATGAATCTTCGGAGGGAAACTCGATCTTGCATGCGGCCTCGTTGCGCGTGCGCAAGCGCATGACGAAAGGCCTGGGGCTGGGCGCACAGTACGTGTTTTCGAAGTCCATCGATGACGCGTCATCAATTGGAGGCGGGGGGAGCGTCGTGGCGCAAGACCCGTTTGATATTTCAGCGGACCGCGGGCTTTCCAGCTTCGATCAGCGGCACAAATTCACGGGAAACTGGATCATGGATATGCCGTTCGGCGAAAACCGGAAGTTTGTGACCAAGGGTACATGGAGCCACATTGTGGGGGGATGGCAGTGGAGCGGTGATTTCACGGTAGGATCCGGGCTGTACTTCACACCGCGCGTGCTGGGCGGAGCACTGGACATCGGGCGCGGCGTAAGCGGGTCGCTGCGCGCAAACGCGGTCGCGGGGCAAGCGATTTCGATAAGCGACCCAACCACGCTGAAGTGGTTCAATACGGCTGCCTTTTGCGCGCCGAGCGCCACTTGTACGAATCCGAATGGTTCCAACTTTGGCGACGCCGGGCGAAATATTATCGAGGGGCCGGGACAGGTTTCTTTGAACATGTCGCTCAATAAAACGATCACGATCAAAGAATCCCGGGCTCTGGATCTGCGCATCTCCGCGAACAACGTTTTCAATACCGTGCACTTCACGGCCATCAATGCGGTGGTGAATTCCTTTACTTTCGGGGAGGTCACGGGGACTGGCGGGATGCGGCGGGTGACGATGCAGGCACGGTTCCGTTTCTGAAGAAAGATGAATATGCGGCTTCCAAGAAAAACATTTTCGATCTTCACCGCGGCCGGGCTGCTCTTCCAAGCGGCCGCGCCGGTAATTGCCCAGCAAGCGGGACAAACCGGAGTGAACGAAGCGCGCATTCAGGTGACCACCGAACTCGTGCTGGTGAATGTGGTGGCACACGACAAAAAGGGAAACCTCGTTCGCGACCTGAAAAAGGGAGACTTCACGCTTTTTGAGGATGGGAAGAAGCAGGAAATTTCCACTTTCGATTTCGAGAATGTGGATGAACTGCAAACCGCGGGCACGGCGGAATCAACCGCATCGGGTGTGGCAGGGGGGACGCTGCTGCGTTCCGGGAAGCAAGCAGCGCCGTCACTGGACGCACGCGACCGGCGGTTGATGCTGCTTTTTTTTGATTTTTCGGCGATGGATCCGGAACAGATTGACCGCTCCGTCGAAGCCGCGAAGAAATTCGTTGGGACAAAGATGCAACCCGCCGATTTGATGGCGCTGGTGTCGCTGGCCACGAACATGCGCGTGGACCTGGATTTCACGGACGACAAGACCAAATTAATGGCGGCGCTGACGGCATACAGTTCCGGGCAAGGGCAGGGTTTTGACAATGGCGGCACGGGAAGCGCGGAGGGCGCGGCGGAAACGAGCGGAGCATTTTCCGCCGACGATACGGACTT
>WNFP01003750.1_pt1 | contig 14018 bp, 14 predicted proteins | sample 5400201 | NCBI WGS metagenome assembly WNFP01 (sample SAMN13153355, study PRJNA577476) | soil metagenome | isolation source: 115 cm saprolite under Madrone tree | place: USA:California | collected 2016-06-14
TCCGTCGAGGTATCTTTCACGACTGCCGTGTACTTGATGTGCTCGAGATCAGCGGTGAGCGTGTGAAAATCCTGGGCGGACTTGTCCATCATGCCGAGAACGCCCTCAATGGTCCAGCTTGTGCTTGCTCGTGCGGCGCGCGCTCGATGCGCACTCATAACGCCACACAGAGCCGCCAGCGCGCACAAAAATAGTAGACGTTTCAAACGCAGCCTCGGCCGAGTGAAGATGTGACGGCTCGTTGAGCCCCCCGCAATCCTAACATATACAAGAAGATGCACGAACAGACCGCAGCGTTTCCCGAATCATGTTGCTCTCAGACCTGCCCGGAATCCCGCTTAGTGGTGAATCTCCACCTGGTAGGCGATCACCGTGCCCTGGTCGTCGCGCAGGGGCTCAATCTTGGCGACCGAGAAATTCCCGCTATGCAATTCCGGCAAAGCCTCTTGCAGTGCGGTATGCAAGTCGTTCTGGAGCGCCAGTTTTGTCGGCGGTGCGAGGATGCGCGCATCCACGCGATACGTTAGCCGGTTTCCTTCTTTCGAAATCAATTGAACCTGTCCCGGCGCGGCTGGCCCGCCACTCTCCGGTTTGTCGCGGAACCAATTCCGTGGCGTGAGCAGCACGAAGACGAGGATCAGGATGACCGCGAGGTCGTATTGCCAGGTGCCCCGCTCGTAAGACCAGAAAAACGTCTTGGAAAGGATTTGGCCGAGGCTCGCCATATCAATCCGCAGGCACCCCGTCGACAATCACTCCGTCGCGCATGTGCACAACGCGATCGAAGTAAGTTGTGGCTTCCGGGTTGTGCGTGATCATCACGATGGTTTGGCCAAGATCCTTATTCAACTGCCGTAGCATCTGCAGCACGATTTCCGAGTTTTTCGAATCCAGATTGCCCGTGGGTTCGTCGGCGAGAAGGATTTTTGGCTCGTTTATGATCGCCCGCGCGATGGCCACACGCTGCTGCTCGCCTCCAGAAAGTTCGGACGGCTTGTGATGAAGACGTCCGGACAAACCGAGCATCTGCGTAACGACGTCGAAGCGGTGCGGGTCGAAGCCGTCGCCATGAATGAACTGGGCAATGGCGATGTTGCCTTTGGCTGTCAGCGTGGGTAGCAAATTGAAACGCTGGAAGACGAAGCCGATCTTGTGGCGGCGCAATTTGGTGCGCGCGGCGTCACTCAGTTCAGTGAGGTCGTTGCCGTCGACCAGCACTTTGCCCCGGGAAGCTTGCGCCAGCCCTCCGATCACATACAACAGCGAAGATTTGCCACAACCCGAAGGGCCCATCACCGCCACCGATTCGCCGGGCAGTACTTCGAAATTCACGCCGCGCAAGGCCGGCACTTCGACCTTGCCCGCGCGGTAGAGCTTCCACAAGTTCTCGGTCCGGAGTATCGGCTCCACGCTCTTTTTTCCCTGGAAAATCAGCCCTTCGGCAGGTTCTTTTATTGTAGCTGTGATTCCCATCCGTGCCTAGCCTTCTCGCGAGCTTCGCGGCCTTTCTCCTTTTTTCCTCGGACCTGTCCTCTGCGCTGAATCCCTCTCTTCTCAATCATACGAGAGGGCCTCAACCGGGTCCTTGCGGCTCGCGATCCATGCGGGATAGCTGGCCCCAAACATCGCGCCAAGGAGCGCAATCCCGGCGGCCCGCAGGATCCACCCCGGCGTGATGAGAATGGAAAGCGTCGGGAAACCCGCAAGAAACCCCGCCCGCAGGACGTAGCTCAAACCCACGCCAGCCAGGATACCCAGGCCACAGAGCGCCGCCGATTCCGTCAGCAGCGCGCGAACAATGAACGACCGGCCTGCCCCCAGCGACTTCAGCACTCCGATGTCCCTCGTCCGCTCCATCACCGTGGTGTACATGGTCAAGAAAATCACGAGCAGCCCGATCGAAATGGCCAGCGCGATCATTGCGTTAATGAAAGACTGCAAGCCGGGAATATTGGTGGACGTGTAGATCGATAGCAAATCTTTGAGGGGCCGCACGGTGTAACCGGGCAGCTCGTGACGAATATCCTCCATCACGTCCTCGGTGTGTTCGGAACGGGTGCACTTTATGAAGAAAATCGACGCTTTGTCGTGCGCGCCGACCAGGCCCTGGAGGGTTCCCAGGGGCACGAAGAGCCTTGCGCCTTTTCCATGCTCAATAATCGCGGCAACGTGCCAGTCGTGATTTAGCAGGTTGTAGGTGTCACCGACGCTGATGTGCTTTGCCTTGGCTGCCCAGTCGTCCACCAGAAGATCGTCGGGGCTTTCCATGTCGTGACCTTCCAGAATCACGAAGCCACCGGAAACCGCGCGAAAGCTGTCGGGATCGATGCCGTAGACCACATCCACGCCCCCGGTGGAACTGAATTGCAGAAGAGCGGGCGCCACGGATTGGACGTATTTCAACTCCGCAAGCTTTTCGCCGATTTTGATCGGCATGGGAGAGCCGCTGAATCCGAGAAAAATGGATGATGCCGGGGGTTGCAGCATGATGTCGGCGCCGATGCCCTCGATGCGCTTCGCTGTTTCTGTCAAGAGCCCAGAGGTTAGCCCTACAATGAGCACCACCAGTGCGACCTCCACGCCGACGGCAATCACGCCGATGAGCGTGCGCAATGGGCGGTGGAGCAGGTTGCGGATGATCAGTTCACCCATCATGGTTGCTTGTTCTCTGTGGCCTCACCGACGCGCACTAATTCCGCTCCCGCCGGCTGCTCGAGCTTGAAGCGTTCGGCTGGAATCGCCTCATTCAAACTGATCTTCGTGATCTGCAGATCGAGCTTGTAGTCATCGTGCGGACGGTCGATCCGGAGCGCCCGCGGAAACGAAGCTGTGCCCGGCACCGGGGCGGCGGCACTCTGGCCAGCGGCGTTGTCAATCGGCTCCCACTTAGCCAGTTGAACATCCGAAAGCAAAAGCCCCTTAGGCCCGAAAGTCTGCAAACGAGAGACCAGCAGGTCCGCGCGGTCAAACCATATCTCCCTCAGAACTTCTACTTGGTAGCCGCCGCGCAACACGGTCAGCACGTAGTAGCGGGAGTTTTCGTCGTTGTATTCTCTTAAGGTCACGGATTCTTCTTTTCGAACCTCCGGCCAGAGCAGAGCGTCCAAGAGGTGTTGCGGCCTCAAATTTTCGATGGGCTTGCTGCTGGCTCGCTCCTGAGCCACCGGGCCAACCAGGAATTTGTTCTTCGAGGGGATTGATACCCTGAAAATTTCGCCGTCACTGGCCATATCGAAAACCGTTGTACCGATCACCGGCGCCTGTCCAATCACGCGAATCTCCGCCGGCCGCGCGGCCAGAAGAAACGCCTTCACCTCGTGATATTCATCAATAACGCCGCTGTATTTTGATCCTGCCGTAGGCTTCAGCTCGACGGTGGCATTCAAACTTTTCGTGTTGCGCGCGATCGAGTTGTACTGTTCGAGGAGCTCCTCGCGCGTGGCATCCTTCACGACTGGCCTGGCTCCAGGGCCGTATTTCGTCGTGTTCTTGATTCCTCCACCGGTGTGGCAGCCGCAGGAAATCGCCGCCAGTGTCACCAGAATCATGCATGTCTGCATGCACTGCATCAGTCAGTTCCATCCTCACTCATACAAGTGAAGCAATCTAGCCTCCACTTGGATGCCCGTCAATCTGCGCAGGTCGCACTGGCACGAGTTTTCAGTTTGGCCGCGCAATGTGGACGTCAAATCGCTGTACCGCGGGGCGCAGCCGCCGGATGACTTCACTGGGCCACAGTGACTCGCTCAGGAGCGTTACCCAGCCATCTTCCGGCTCGCATATCGCGCAAAACGTATAGCGGACGTAGGACTGCTGGTAAGCGTCCAGTCCGCGTTTCGATAGGTCCGCTTCAAGCGCCGCATCCACCGATTGCAACCCTGTACCCGCTCTGATTCCAAATGTCTCGCCCTCGAAACGTTCGAAGAGCTGCCGCAATTCCGCTTGATTCGGCTGCGGAAGCACCACGCAGCGCTCCGCCACCTCGCGCAACGCAATTCCATGCGACTTGCAAAATTCCCTGACGCGATCGACGTGGCTGGAAAAATCCACGACATAAGATTCGCTTCCCGCGAGGGCCAGGAAGATTGCCGACCAGATTTCCGCGCCTTCCTTACCGCGCACGGGCTCGCGATTCTCGGTTTCAACGAGTTCGCATCCCACCGCTTTCACGTCGCTGCCCAGATCCAGCGCCTGCACGTCCAAAGAAAAGGGCGGCAATTCGAGCGCACCTCCTCCCTGCGCTGAAGTTCCCGGCGTGCTCATTCTTCAGACTCCAATTGCGGAAACTTGGCCCGAAATTCGGGTGACTGCTTCCGCACGTCAAGCCAGTCGAAGAAAGCATCCGGCGTTTCTAGCCAAATGCGAAACCAGCCGGCGATTTCTTCTTTTTCGGCGCGCTTCTGGGGCTCCACCTTGTGGTTGTGCGCGATCATCTCCGCGCGTCTCTTTCCCAGCCGCGCCACATTCAGCACACGGTCCACGGCTGCGTGCTCACCGTGAGCGCGGAACTTTCGCATCAACTCATCCAACCGCATGATGCTGACCTCTGCATCCACGAGCGTCTTGAAGTGCAGCAGGTCCTCAAATTCTTCCTCGTACTGCTCCTCAGCCTCTTCCTGCAGGTTGAGCACCACACTTTGTCCCGCGTCTTTCAATACATCCGCGATGTAATCGGATCCCGTCTTGCCGGCCTCGCCGTGCTCCGCGACAAGCCGCCGGCGCAGCTGGTCAATCTCCGCCGGCGTCCATTTCTGCACATTAATTTCACGCGCGGTCTTGAGAATCAGCGCCTTCTTCGTTTTCAATCCTTCAGTCATCGGGCCGCGCCTCGGTGCTGTTTACTGTGCCGCTTCTTCGGGGCGGGCGGCGGTGGAGGTGGCGGGTCCGCCGGCAGACCGGCCAGCAGCCGGTGGTACTTCACCACATTCTTGTTATGCTGTGCCAGCGTCGCGCTGAAAAAGTGGCCTCCCTGCGTGTTGGCCACAAAATACAGGTAATCCGTCTGTGCGGGCTGGATCGCCGCGCGCAGCGACGCCTCACCGGGATTCCCGATCGGCCCGGGCGGAAGCCCGCCGTGCTCGTACGTGTTGTACGGCGATTCGAAACTCAGATCCTTGCCTGTCAGCGTCCCAGTGTACTTTCCGAGCCGTTCCAACCCGTAGATCACCGTTGGGTCGCATTGCAGCCGCATGCCTTTGCGTGTCCGGTTTTCAAATACGCCGGCTACCAGCGGACGTTCTCCCGGCTTCGGGGTCTCCCTTTCGACCAGCGAGGCAAGCGTGACGATGCGCGTCACCAGCCGGTGGTCGCCCTCGTCCCTCTGTCCTCCCGCTGCTGGCGAGGCGATTCGCTTCCACTCTTCCTTGAACTTATGCACCATCTCCGCGGTCAATTCGCTTGCGGCGGGGTGTCTAGGGAGTTCATACGTTGCGGGGAAAAGGAAACCCTCGAGCGTGCGTGCCCCTGGTGCAAAATCACGAATCAGCGCCGGGTCGCCAGCCGCATACAGAAAGTCGCCTGCGTGCATGAACTTTCCGGCCTCCAGTTCGCGGGCAATGTCGAACATCGTTTCGCCTTCCCGCACGGTGAACGGTTGCTCGTACACCTGCCCGTTCGCGAGTTTCCAGAAAACGTCGCGGCCCGTCATCGCGTGGTCAAAAAAGTATTCGCCGGCTTGCAGCGTGCGCTTCGGATGCCGCCGCGCGTAAATCTCAAACGCCAGTTTGCTGCGCACCACTCCATTTTTTTTCAGCAAATAGGCAACGTATCGGCGCGACGCCCCGTGCGGCGCGTCAACAAACACGCCCTCCTTCGAGAAGCCTTGGTACGGCTGCGTCATGCCGTACCACATCCACGCCGCAGTGCCACCGGCGATCAGCACAATCAGCAACAATAATGTGAGCAAATACTTCAAGTCTGCCTCACCGTTTCACTTTCTATTTCTCCTCAAGCCTGCTCTGCCGCCTGCGCTTGCCGCTCCAGATACTCCTTCAAGATGACGGATGCCGCCACGGCGTCCACGGTGATTTTATCCTGCGTTTTCCTTGTTCTCTTCCAGTCGGTCAGTTTTTCGCCGTGGATAAACCTTCCCTGAACCTCTTCCAGTAATCTCTCCGCTTCCCAGCTTGTTAGCCGCTCGTCCACCATTTCCACGGTTACGCCAATCTGTTTCCGCATGCGGTGCGCAAAGCGCTCCGCCTCTTCAGCCATTGGACCGCGCGTGCCATCTAGCCGCAGGGGCAGACCCACGACGATCTGCGTCACGCCGTGCTCGCGCACCAGTTCTCTCAGCCGCCGCACGTCCTCATTCCGGTTGATGCGTTGTATTGTGCTCAGCGGCCGCGCCATCCGCGTCTCGGCATCAGCCACCGCGAGTCCAATTCTCGCGCGGCCATAATCGACGCCGAGAATCACTCGGCGCTTGCTTGCGCTCAGTCCATTCGGCGTCTTTGCCACACATCCAGTATACCGGGAAGACCCTTGGGATAGAGGGGATGCGCCCTAAAAGACGCTGCTTACGCGGAACTGTTCCGAGAGGTTTGGAGAGTCAGATCGAATCCTATGGTTGTCGGCCGCGTTTGCCGCTTTGCCAGGCGTTCCAGTAGCCCAAAACCTTCAGCTGCTGGTCGAGGCCGGTCTCTTTGACGAGGACAACAAGTTCTGCGCGGGTGAGGCGCTTGCCGAGCGGCTCGGCGCGATCGGCAATGCCCCAGGCAGTCAGGGCGGCGAGCGCGGTGTGCAATTTCAATTCACGAATATCGACCTTGTCCATGGTGTCCGAAGCGGCGTGATAATTCGGCAGGTAGTTGGCCTCTTCCTGATTCGCGACGAGCGTAGGCACTCCCTCCAGGAGGAAGTCAAAATTGTCCGTCCCGAATGAAGCGTCGTAGGTGTGGTTGTTCGCGCCCCAGGATTCTAGCGGCTTGAGGACCTCACGCACGCCTGCTTCAATATCGTGTCGTCCACCCAGCGAATAGCCGGTCACGCGGCCGATGCCTGCATCGAACGTGATCATCGCGCGAACCTTGTCCAGCTCGGTGCGGTGCGCCTTCACGTACTCGAAGGAGCCCACGGTGCCTTGTTCCTCGCCGCTGAAAAGCACGAAGCGGATCGTGCGCCGCGGCAGGAGCCCCGTGGCCTTGATCGCCCGCGCCGCTTCGATCACCAGCGCTGCATTGCAGCCGTTGTCCAACGCCCCGGTGCCCAACTCCCACGAATCGAGGTGCGCGCCAAGGATGACGATTTCATCCGGCTTCTCATAGCCGCGGATTTCTCCAACCACGTTTTCCTGCTCGATGGGCCCGCCGATTTTGTTAGGCATGTGGAACCGGACACGCACTTTGCCCGGGTATGCGGCGATGGTGCGCGCGAGTCGCAACGCGTCTTCGCGCGCGATCATGGCTTGCGGAATCTTGTCAATCTCGCCCGCCAGAGAATTCGTGTGGCGATAGAGCAGCAACCGTTCCCGCGCTCCCATCCACAGGATTGCCGCAGCGCCTTCCCGTACCGCGCGATCGATAATCATCGGCGGGCGAAGGTATTCGCTGAAGAGATCCGTCCACGTTGATCCGATATCGCTATGCACCAGCAAAATTGCGCTTTTGACGACTCCGCCCGCTTTGGCAAAGTCGTCCTCGTTGCCGTAGCCCACATCGACAACGTTTGCCTCAATCCCGCCCGCCGGCGTCGCCGGTGACCACCCTTCTGCCTTCAACCGCACGGGAAACTTCACAGGGCCGAGCGTTTCCAGCTGTGTGTCCCCTTCGCTCCAGGTTACCGGCAGCGTGTACTTCTCCGCGTGAACATCCACCCCTGCCGCGCGAAACGCACCGACTCCCCACTCCACGGCCTTGGCCATTTCTGGCGTGCCCGTTACGCGCCCGCCGACTTCCTCCGTCAGCCGCCGCAGATTTTCTTCCAACGGCGAAGCTCCCATCACGATCGGCAGGATCTTCGCGGCCGCCTGCGCACAACTCGAGGCTTCGGTCGTGGAGCAGCCGGCGGAACCCTGAGTGGCTTGCGTGGGAATAAGAGGATCTTTCTTGGCAGGCGGCAGTTGCGCCCCTGCAGGCAGCCGGGAACCAAGTATGCAGAGAAGCAAGAAGGCGAGCAGAATGGCGCGGGGGCGCATAAATCTGACCTCTTTCTGTCCGGAGTCTTTTGAAACTGACGACCTCTGAGTACGAGGCGATTATACGCAAGCGCCGGAGCGTCCGTAGCCTGCCTGCGGATTATGCCAGCAAACGGTGAGTGCTAGAAAACTCTTGCTCAATTCTTCGGCCTAACTCTGGAGTTCCAAATACAATCCGCGACACGCGCGACCTGGACCATTTCGGCGACATCGTGCACCCGCACGATATGCGCGCCATTGAGGATGCTCGCTGTGACCGTCGCAGCGGAGCCCCAAATGCGCTCCTCGGGCGGAGCAGGTTTTCCGTCGCGGGCCAGCGTCACGCCCAAAAATCCTTTGCGTGACGTGCCCACCAAGAGGGGATGGCCGAGCCTCGCCAGTTCCGGAAGTTTTTGCAGCAATTCGTAGTTCTGCGCGAAACTCTTGCCGAAACCAATGCCTGGATCCAGGATGATCTGTGATTTCGCGACCCCGGCTTTGCGCGCGATCGTCACGGAGTTGCGCAAACCCTGCATGACGTCTTTCACGACATCGCGCGCAAACGGTCCCGCTTGCATCGTTCGCGTCTCTCCGCGCATGTGCATCAGGATGAGCGGCACGCGATAACGCGCCGCAACCGCGGCCATGCGCGGGTCGCTCCTCAGTCCAGAGATGTCATTGATGATTTCCGCGCCAGCTTCGAGCGCGGCCTCCGCGACCTCCGCCTTTTGCGTATCGAGGGAAATCGGAATCTTCAGCACACCGCGAAGTCCCTGCAAGACGGGGAGGACACGCGCCCGCTCGTCTTGGGCGGGAGTGCCGGTCGAGCCCGGCCGCGTGGATTCACCGCCGATGTCGAGGAGGTCGGCACCGGCGCGCTCGATTGCATAGGCTTGCTCGATCGCCCGTTCCGTATCGAGAAACTCTCCGCCATCGGAAAAACTGTCCGGGGTAATGTTGAGCACACCCATGACGAGCGTGCGCTCGCCCAGCAGAAGTGTTCGGGAGGGGAGTTTGAGGCGAAAGAGTTTGCGTCGGGCCATCGGCGGATAACAGTTTAGCGCGGGGGGCGAAGGAAAAGTTAACGCGGAGACGCGGTGGGCGTAGAGGACAAGGCAAAGAGGAGAAGTCGAAGAGCCGGACTAATCCAGGTCGAAATCCCGAATCGGCTTGCCCGCCGGTGCGTCCTTGGCTTTCTTCATCGCCTCTTCAAATTTCTTCGCCAGGATGTCCTCTTTGTTCATTTCCTGAAACCATGAGTCGCTGAACTTGTCTTCGCGTTGGCGGTTTTGCTCGGCAAGGATCTTTTGGGCGTCAGTTAGGTCAACGTTCGGAGCCGCTTTGGGTGGTGCCTCGTGCGAAAGCACAGCGCCGAAGACCGGATCCACGACTAACTTTGCTTGGCAGCACGGACAGGTGACCTGAAGGTTGTCGCTGTTTTGCTTCTTCATAGCCGTATTCTACGCCTTTTTCTCGGGAACACGCACGGCAATGGATGGCAGACAGGAGGGCCCCGGCGACAAAAAGCAGGTGCACGATCTATCGTGCCCTGGGATCATCTGAGTTAATCTTTTTCGGACCAGCTTGCTAATTGCCGATCACGGCCTTCAGGCTTTGGCGGGGCTGTCACCGCGCGTAAATCCGGGCGCGGGCCGTAACTCCGGACGCACGACTTTTGGATCCGTGCTGGGCGCAGCCTGGGGCGGTGGTGTGGGAGGCGTCCTCGGCTTTTCCGGGAGAGGCTTGCCTTCCATCAGCAATTTCACTTCGTTGGCGTCGATCACTTCGCGTTCCAGCAGCGCCTGGGCGATGCGCTCCAGAACGTCGCGGTTACTCGACAGGGTTTTCTTCGCCCTTTCGTAGCCGCCGTTGACGATGCGCTTCACTTCCTTGTCGATCTGGATCGCGGTGTCTTCGGAATAATCCCGGTGCTGCGCGATTTCCCGGCCGAGGAAGATGGCTTCGTCCTTTTTGCCGTAGGCCAGCGGCCCAAGTTCGCTCATGCCCCATTCGCAGACCATGTTGCGCGCGATTTCCGTGGCGCGCTCGATGTCGTTGCCGGCGCCAGTGGTGATGTGCCCCAGGAAAATTTCTTCCGCGGAGCGCCCACCCATCAGTACAGCGAGCATGGCTTCGAGATACTCACGCGTGTAGGTGTGCTTGTCGTCTTCCGGCAACTGCATCGTCAAGCCAAGCGCCATGCCTCGCGGAATGATGGTGACCTTGTGCACGGGGTCGGCGCCCGGCGTCATCTCTGCGACGAGCGCGTGGCCCGCCTCGTGATACGCCGTGTTCCTTTTTTCTTCATCGGAGAGGATCATCGACTTCCGCTCGACGCCCATCAGGACTTTGTCCTTGGACATCTCGAAGTCCGTCATCATGACGAATTTGCGGTTCTGGCGCGCGGCCCACAGCGCTGCTTCGTTCACCAGGTTTGCGAGGTCCGCGCCAGAGAAGCCCGGCGTGCCCCGCGCGATGATCGACAAATCCACGTCATCGCCGATCGGCACCTTGCGCGTGTGCACGCGCAGAATTTCTTCGCGGCCTTTCACGTCGGGACGCGCCACCACGACGCGGCGGTCGAAGCGGCCGGGTCGCAACAGCGCAGGATCGAGCACGTCAGGCCGGTTGGTTGCCGCGATCAAGATCACGCCTTCGTTCGATTCAAAGCCGTCCATTTCGACCAGCAACGCGTTCAACGTCTGCTCGCGCTCGTCATGACCGCCGCCGAGCCCGGCGCCACGGTGGCGGCCGACCGCGTCAATTTCGTCGATGAAGATGATGCACGGCGCATTCTTCTTCCCCTGTTCAAAGAGATCGCGCACGCGGCTTGCGCCCACGCCGACGAACATCTCCACGAAGTCCGAACCCGAAATCGAGAAGAACGGCACGTTCGCTTCACCAGCAATGGCTCGCGCCAGCAGCGTTTTCCCCGTCCCCGGAGGTCCGACCAGCAGCACGCCCTTGGGAATTCGCCCGCCCAGTTTCTGGAACTTTTGCGGATCTTTCAGAAACTCAATAATCTCCTGCAGCTCTTCCTTGGCCTCGTCCGTTCCCGCCACGTCCTTGAATGTCGCCTTCTTCTGTTGCGCGGAAAGCAACCGCGCGCGGGACTTTCCGAAACTCAGCGCCTTGTTTCCACCCGCCTGCATCTGGCGCATCAAGAACAAGCAGAATCCCACGAGAAGAATCAGCGGTGCGGCGTTCAAAAGAATCAAAACCCAGTCGCCGCTGCGCACTTCCTTCACCTTGATCTGCACAGCCTTGTCACGCAGTGTCTTGGTGACGTCCGGCGCATTCTCCTTCGCGATGGTCACCTGGAACTTCCGGTTGGCGGGTCTGATGTATTCGCCCTGAAGATCGTAGCTGTTCGGCGAGAGGTACATCGTCACTTCTTTGACGTCGCCCTGTTCCACCTTGGCCAGGAACTCGCTATAGCTCGGCTGTTCCTCGCGTGCCTGTGACCCGTTGGCGGAGACCAGCCTCCAGAGCATCACGCCCAGGAGCACGATGGAAAGCCAGAAGAGAATCGTTTTTAGCGTCGAACTTGAATTCACGTTGTCCTCACAAATCCTGAAACCCGCCGGAAAAAATTAGAACTTTTCTATTTCTTCCGCCCCTTGCCACTCTTCCCGACCGCCCCGTTCACTCCGGAAGAAAGCTGCCGGAGGTTCCGCCCCATCCCGTTCGCCGCTGCCAGACCATAGCCAATCCATACTTCGTTAGATGCAGTTCTGAAGCCAAAGTAATCGGGCTCCAGGGCCACGCGGGACGCGATGCACGCGGCGGAATACGCCGCTCCTTTTCGCGCGCTCAAAGTTGTTCCTCGGCGATCACGATTCCTGCCCGGGTCCTTTCATCCGCCGCAAATTCTGTGGCGGCTGGAAAGCCGCGAGCCCACGCAAGAACCCCGCCGCTCGTCAGCACCGGCCACCCGTCACGCTCCCATCGGCTGATGTGCTTTTCGTTTAACAAGCGCTTCAGCTTGTGGGCGTTCCGGTGACCCAGAGGACGCAATCGGTCACCGGGGCGCCAGTTGCGCAGCACAAGAGGGGAACGCAACCGGTCGCGGTCCAGGACCGTGGTATCACTACTAGTTTCCCCTCTCTCGGGAGGCCCGCACGAAAGACGAGCGCATCCTTTTCCCTGCGCACCTCCATTCCTCCTGGCAGAGGAAGTGAATTCCCACTTTGCCCGCTGCGCGCCAGCTTCAGCACCGCCTCCACATGCTTTGCCCCGAGCTGTCCCGCGCGCAGCTTGATGCTTTCAACGATTTTGCGCACCATTCGCTTGCCGATTGCCGTCGCTTCTTCTTTCCTCTCCGTGCTCTCCGTGACCTTTGTGTTGAAATCCCTGTTTCTCTTTTGCCAGAGCAAATCCACCACGGCGATTCTTTTTCCTTCGCCCCTTTCCTGTATGAGTGCTGCCATCCGTTCTTCAAGAACTGTATTGAAAAATGCTTCGTCCTCCCGCGCGAGGTCCGCAAGGGTCGTTAGGTGTTCAACGATGGCCGGTTGGAATTGTCTCTCGAGCAAAGGAAGGAGCTTCTTTCGGATCCGCGCCCGCATTCTTTTCATGTCGCGGTTGGTAGCGTCTTCCCGCCAGAGTTGTTTCCTTGCGCGTAAGTATGCCCTTAATTCCGCCCTCCGAACTTTCAACAGGGGCCGAATAACGGGACCGGCCATCGGATGAATTCCGCCAAGCCCCGCGAGACCCGTGCCGCGGAGGAGATGTGCAAGAACGGTCTCCGCCTGGTCGTCGGCGGTGTGCGCAACCGCGATCCGCGCGCACGCGCCTGATTTCACAAGCGAGCGAAAATAGTCGTAACGTGCCCTTCGCGCCGCGTCCTCGAGGTTGGCCCGTTCGTTTTTCGCCTTTTTCGCCACGTAGACCGAAGCCGAATCAAATTCCAGCCCATGCTTCGCCGCCAGTCTCGCCACAAATTTTTCGTCAAGATCCGATGCTTTGCCTCGCAATTTGTGATTGAAGTGCACAACACTGAGCACGATTCCAAGCTTCTCGCGCAACTCCAGCAACAAGAGCAGCAGCGCCACTGAATCCGCCCCGCCCGACACTGCCACGCCCACGCGGTCGCCAGGCAGGAGATACCTCCCTTTCCGAACGTGTTCGAGTAAGCGTTGAGTCAGTGTTGAGCGCACGGCTGTAGAGTCTCGCGAAGCTCTTTGCGCCCCATCGTACCAGCCGATTTGCCAAAACACACCCCCGCGTTCCGCTCAGCTACAGCCTGAGCAAGGCTGTGGAAATCGCCAATCTGCTGTTGACATTTCAGGAACCTCTTGGCATACTCTTTTGGCTGTGGGATTGCCTTTCTGCTGGACAGGGGGGCCTCGCTCTTTGACAACCGATACGATGTGCCAGAATCTGTTCGAAACCATCCGGGTTTTCGAGCGCGGATGGATTGAGTAATTCGAGCGATCAATAATTTGCTTGGGTAGGCTGACCTCGGTGCAAACCGGGGCATTTTTTTCGCCCAAGCGACAGGTTTCAAACGAGAGTTTGATCCTGGCTCAGAACGAACGCTGGCGGCGTGCTTAACACATGCAAGTCGAGTGCGCGTGCCGTAGCAATACGGTATGGCGCACGGCGCACGGGTGCGTAACACGTGGGCAATCTGCCCTTCGATGGGGAATAACTTCGGGAAACCGAAGCTAATTCCGCATAACATTCCTTGGATTTCGGTTCGAGGACTCAAAGCCGTAAGGCGTCGAAGGAGGAGCCCGCGCCCGATTAGCTAGTTGGTGAGGTAATGGCTCACCAAGGCAATGATCGGTAGCTGGTCTGAGAGGATGGCCAGCCACACTGGAACTGAGACACGGTCCAGACTCCTACGGGAGGCAGCAGTGGGGAATCTTGCGCAATGGGCGAAAGCCTGACGCAGCGACGCCGC
>WNFP01002756.1_pt1 | contig 14017 bp, 11 predicted proteins | sample 5400201 | NCBI WGS metagenome assembly WNFP01 (sample SAMN13153355, study PRJNA577476) | soil metagenome | isolation source: 115 cm saprolite under Madrone tree | place: USA:California | collected 2016-06-14
TATTGCCGGAGGAGCCGTTGATGAAGTTGAACTACGACGCAAGCAAAAAGGAATGGCGAAAATTGCGGGCCAAGCCGGTTACGCAAAGCGATGAGGCGGCATGGGAAGCGAAACAGCATGGGGTCAATTACTATGGAACCCTGGTGCGAGCGAGCGAAGGCGACCTAAAAGCGATCGCGCGGTTCGATTCCCTGGGTAAGTTTATGGATGGTGCTGCCTCAGTGGTTTACGCGGAGGAGTGGTGGAAGCTTTTTCACGTCGCGGGCGATGAAATTTTCGCCAACTACTTGAAGAGTCGTCCTGAAAAAATCCGAGAATCCTACAGAGATTCTTTCAGCATCGTCGGCGGCGACGCTTGGGATCCGATTTCAAAACCGAAACCGTATCTCAAACAGAATTTTCCAAAGACATATGAAATACTCTTCGGCAAGGGACAATAATTTGGTTACCGGCTTGCGAATGAACGAAAGAACGATCTCATAGCTCCTCTTGTAGCTCCTTTTGGAGCTCCTTTTTCGACAGCCGATGCGTTTTGACGATTTTCCAGTTGCCTTCCGCATCGAACTTCATCGTGAAAAGAACAGCCCCCTGCTCCTCATCCGTTTGCGAATACGCATACAGGATTGCAGTATTGGCGTCCGCCCACTTACGCACTTTTAAGGTATCGTCCTCTGGTGAGGAATCCAAAAAGCGGCGGCGGTAACTGTTTTTCGGCAAATACTTTTCGGCTAGTTGCGCCAACTGGGCGCGCTCTGATGCTTTGTCCACCGGTGAATGCAAGGCTACCCATTTGTCACCACGCAGCTGATACAACGCGACCGTTTCGTAGGTCGTATCGTGCGCGTGGGCCGCAATGTAATTAAAAGCAAAGCGCTTTGAGTCTGGCGCCCAGAGTAAGTCTGCAACCCTCCTATCGGGACCATTTACCTTCAGCTCTTGATCAAGATCTAACACAAGTTGTGTCGTGCCGGCCTTTACAATTCTCGGGTATTCAACGCATTCGTATTCCCATTGTTTGTCGGGTGATACCCAGTCCGAGGCGAAGGTGGTTGGAGTTCCACTCGGATCGAATTTCAAGATTGCATGGGTATTCCAGACAAAAAGATTAGCGGACCGATCAAAAGCCAGATCGCCAGCAAAAAAACTGCCGAGCAGTGAAGCAAACGTGCTTTTCGTCCCATCGGGACTAAATTTAAGGATCGCATGGCTGCTGGCGTCGGGTGCCGTCACTACCGTGACATAGAAATTGCCGGCAGCGTCGGCAGCCAGGCCGGTCGGATGGTCGAGTCCCGCGGCGAAGGTGTTCTTTGTGCCATCGGGCGCGTATTTGGAGATGGAATGTTCGTCGGTCACAAAGGAATTACCGGCTGCGTCAAAAACTAGATCGGTAAAATAAAAAGAGGGCTTGGAAATGACGAACGTGCGCTTTACCCCTTTGGGCGTGAATTTGAAAATCGAATCACCCTGAGAAACAACCAGATTACCCGAACGATCAAAGGCCATTCCGTCAGGGCTGATCCCCTTGGCGACTGTACTTTTCTTTCCGTCAGGCGTAAATTTGAGAATCGAGCTTTTGGCTTCCGTCACTGCCGCGTCCACGACGAAAAGATTCCCTTCGCCGTCAAAGCACAAACCAAGTGGGTTCAGCCCCGCGGCGAAGGTGCTCTTTGTGCCATCGGGCGCGTATTTGAAGATGGAATGTCCGTCGCTCAGAAAGAGATTTCCGGCTGCATCAATAGCCAGCGCGCCCGCTTGGGCGCTAATGGAAACTAAAATTGTTCCCACGCTGGCAAGTGTCAGGGCGACGAATTTTTTATTCATAAACGTTATTCTGATTGTAGGCGCTAGTTCATTCCTCAACGTGCACCCAGTCCATGATGTGGTCTCATTCGGTACGCTTGGCCTGTAGCTGTTTGATTCGCTCTTAAGTAAGTTCCGCCATAGTTTCGTAGCGGATCGTGGGAGCCATTGATCCACCGCGCAACTGGTCAGCCGCAAATGCTGCCTCGGCGTCTCGAAACGCGAGCCATCCTCGCTGGCTTTCCTTCAGCTTCTCTTTGCCCTCGGCATCTGGAAGCTTTGTCATAAGTGCCGCATACGTGCTGTTGAGATCTGCATCGGCCTTCTCGAAGTCTTTTGCCGCTTGCCGGTTCATCTCGGCTTGACTCTGGGCGTTGGCGTGGCTTGTCGGAAATGCGACCGGTGCAGCGATTAATAGAGCAAGGCTAATCATGTACTGTTTCATGTTTGTGTTTTGTATTGAGAGCGCGGTTACCCGGACGGAAAAAATTGTGCAAGCTCGCTGAGCGGCTACTAGGCCTAACGATGAGTTCACACGCCGCGAAGCGGTCGGCGTGGAACGACTCGTTATACATTACCGAGGTAATTGTTTTTGCAGGCTATCAACTAGAGTTTGAGCTTGCTTTGCTAGTTGTTTGAAACACGGTTCCATTTTTACTCTTTGCTCGAAGCATCCGCAGTATGCGCTAAAACCCTCGTCTTCGTATCTAACACTGTCGTCGATAGGTTTCTGACCTTTGAGTTCCAATTCTCGATAAGCGGCGGATGCAGCATCCGATTTCTTCTTGAATTTATCCCACACGTCTTTGCATTCAGCGATTTGATCAATGTTGCTTTGCACCTCGGTCGACACTACAAATACACGATCGCCATTTGCGAAAAAGACAAAAAGGTCTTTTGGCGGGAATGGCCCGATATCCTGTGCCCATAAGCCAAGGAATGCATAGGCAAACGATTTATCGTTGGTAGTCCGTACCGGTACTTCATCAAAATGGGTAACAGCTTCATCCCAATCAAGAGCCAAACTATAAAATTCTTTAGCTTTTGCGAGCTTGCCCAATTCTGTGGGCAGTTCTTTATGCTGTTGCAAATAACTATTCAGCAAACCCGCGGTCGTTACGAATAATAGTCCGTGCTTGGAATCGAACCGCAGTCCATCGACTTGGCCAAAACCGCCATCATCCTGCTCAAGGGTTTCTAAATTAATCTTTCCTCGTTTTGGAAAATGTGCGACGTCGACGGGGCCTATTATCAGCTGAAGCTGTTTGTCTAATTTTGAGAGGGCTTTGTCTAATTTTGAGAGGGCTTTTTCATTTGAATTAGCCTCAGGGGAGCTCGCTGTGGAAAATTGACGGATAAAATTGTCACGAGTTTCAAAATACTTTTCCTCCAGGGAGGCAGCTGCCAGAGTCATGGGCGCCGACAAACAGCTGAACAGCGCAAGGACAAGCAGGCTAGTTACCCGATTCATGCCTTTCACTCAACACCGAAGCTACTCCGGTTTGTTCTCAAACTTCGGTTCGATATAAACGAGGGTTTTCAGAACTTTCTCGAGCGCGCCCGAATCTTTACGGTAGCTCGCTTGATCGCGGGATGACAGGACAATGTAACCGACTGCGTGCGGAAGTTGGACGTAGCCCACCCGTTCCCACTGCGAGTAAGTTTTTGTCGCTGGATATTCATTGATGAAATAGGGGTGGCCGTCGTGCGTTTTGCCGGAAGCGATTTTCTCCTTCGGTTTTCCGTGCGTTTTCATCATTCCTTTGATCGCCCACGCGACGAATGCGTTTACGTCTTCAAACTCGGTGCTGGCGATTTTTGCGTACATCACAGTCTTCGCGTCAGACCACGATGAACCTTTCGGATAAAGGACGCACGGCTGCCCCTGATTCACGCCAGACTCGTTGTCCAAGACCCAGCCTTGAGGCGCGCTGATGTTAAACGCGGCTTTCGGACCGTAAACAATGCCGCCACTATACTTTTGCTGTGCTTCAAGTGCGGCGCCAAGAACCAGGAGCGCGATCCAAACAATCCACGCTGATTTCATCTCGATCTCAGTTCTGCACGGTTTTACCAGCGCACACAAGCAAACAGTTCCAGGCAAAACGCTGCCGCCGGGATAAAAAGCAAACGTTCAAATTCGATGTGCCAAAATACGCGCGTTCTTTTATAAAGGCGCGATGGAATTGCTCGGCGCGCTAAAGAAACATTTCGGCTACGATCAGTTTCGGCCTCTTCAAAAAGAAATCATCGAGAATGCGCTCGCTGGACGCGATGTGTTTGTGCTGATGCCGACCGGTGGTGGGAAGTCGCTCTGTTTTCAGCTGCCGGCGTTGTTGCGCGACGGGCTGACCATCGTGGTATCGCCGCTCATTTCGCTGATGAAAGATCAGGTGGATGCGCTGCAAACCAGCGGGATCCCTGCGACATACTTGAATTCCACGCTGGATCGCGACCAGGCCAAAACGCGCTGGCGCGGATTGCATCGCGGCGAATACCGGATGCTTTACGTCGCGCCTGAGCGGTTGATGCTGGAAACATTTTTGGAGCGCGCCCTAAACTGGAACATCGCGCAATTCGCCATCGACGAAGCGCATTGCATCAGTGAATGGGGGCACGATTTCCGGCCGGAATATCGCGAACTGAAAAGATTGCGAGAGCACTTTCCGGACGCGCCAGTCATGGCGCTTACCGCGACTGCGACCGAACGGGTGCGAGCCGACATCGTCAAGCAGTTGAAACTACGCGAACCGCGCTGTTACGTGGCAAGCTTTAACCGACCGAATCTGGCGTATCGGGTCGTTCCGAAATCGGCGCCGTACGAACAACTGCTGGCATTTATTCGCGCCCGTCATAACGAGAGCGGGATTGTTTATTGCGCCAGCAGAAAAAGCACCGAATCGCTGGCGAGAAACCTCAACGAAGACGGCATCAGCGCGAAGCCTTATCACGCGGGGCTGACTTCCTCCGAGCGGACGAAACACCAGGAATCATTTTTGCGCGACGACGTCCGCATAGTAACGGCAACGATCGCCTTCGGGATGGGCATCAATAAACCGAACGTTCGCTTCGTCGTGCACTACGATCTGCCGAAAAATATCGAGAGCTACTATCAGGAAACCGGCCGGGCGGGTCGCGACGGTCTACCAAGTGAATGCGTGCTGCTATTCAATCCTGGCGATGTCGTAAAGCAATTGCATTTCATTGACGAAAAAAGCGAGAACGAAGCGCGTATTGCGCGAGCGCAGCTTCAACAGATGGTGCATTACGCGGAGACGCGCGAATGCCGGCGCGCGACGCTGTTGCGTTATTTTGGCGAGGATTATTCCAAACCCTCGTGTGAAGGCTGCGATAACTGCCTTAGTCCGCGCGAAATATTCGATGGCACGGTCCCGGCGCAAAAGTTTCTCTCCTGCGTCCATCGCATCTGCGCGAAAAGCGGATTTGGCTTTGGATTGAATCATGTTGCCGATGTTCTGCGCGGTGCGGATACGGAAGCGATCCGGCAACGACGTCACAATGAGTTGTCCACGTACGGCATTGGCCGGGATTTGAAACGCGGATCCTGGCAGGCAATTGGGCGCGAATTGCTGCGTCTCGGTCTCGTTGAATGCGCGCCAGGCCGATTTGCCACGTTGTCGCTTACGCCTGCGGGTCTGGAAACACTGCGTGAACGCACACCAGTTACGTTGACCAAGCAGGTCGATGTCGCCGAGAAAGCAGCGCGTAGCGAAGCAGGTGCAATCGAGTGCGATGAAGCACTATTCGAGCGCTTGCGCGGGCTGCGTCGGAAGCATGCCGATGAACGGGGCGTGCCAGCCTACATTATCTTCTCCGACGTATCGCTTCGCGAAATGGCGAGAAATTATCCGACCAACGCAGGCGAGTTCCGCCGCATCCCCGGCGTTGGCGAGCAAAAGTTCAGGGATTTCGCCGAGGCGTTCCTCAGTGAGATCAAAGATTATCTCGCCGCGAATTCGCGAAGGACGTTTTCTGAAGATATCGATTTGCGATTCCCGCGGCGGCGGCCCCGTTTGAACGACAGTCAGACGGAGACGCTACGGCGCTTCCAACGCGGCGAAACCGTGGACGAAATCGCACGCGCCAGAGGCTTTGTGCACAGCACGATTTACGACCATCTTCTGGCGGCGATTGAATGCGGCAAGCTCCCGCAGTCGCGGGAGCAATTCTTTACGAGCGCCCAGGAAAAGGAAATCGAAGCGGCCTTTCGCCAGGTGCCCGACGGAAGACTTGTCGATGTCAGCGCGTTACTCGGCGGAAAGTACGACATCGGTCTGCTGCGCATTTTCCGGGAAATTCGCAACGGCCGATCTCGTCTTAATTTGTAGCGATAGACTCAGCCGGGGGCGGGGCGGGAATTTTGAAATGCAGTTGATCGCTTAAGTAGTGCTGCAGATAACGCAGCGGATGCGCACGATCGTTCGTCGCGGCGCTGACGTAGGCGGCGAGATAGGGAATACAAGCCGGGCGGGCGCGAATGGCTTCGAGCACTTGCGGGCGGTGTTCGACATTTGCGAGCTCGGCAAAAATGTTCGCCAACCGCGTCTCCGCATCGCCCAACAAATCGCCACTGACGTGATCGGCAATTTGCGCCAGCGTGAGGTCGAGCGCTTTGTCCCATTGCCCCATCCGCCAAAAGGTCGCAGCCCGCATATCGCGCACATCAGCGGCGTACCGTCCATTTGGAAATTCGCGGTCGTAATCGTCCAGCGCTTGCATTACGCGCTTTGGATCGAACGGCTCTACGCGATGAGTTTTCTGGACGACATCGACCATACGATCCTCTTCGCCCCCGGATGTCGCGACCGTGTCGCAAAGGATGTGTGGACAGGACAGAGAGTAAATCGCGCGCGCCAGAACGAACATTGCCGCTTCGCGCTTGTGACTGCGCGGATATTTCGCCAGAAAATCACGCGTCATTTTTTCCATCTTCGCAAAATCCCGCGAATAATACGTGACTCCATCCAATTCTTTGCCGCCGGGGATGTCGGTTTTCACCTCCATGCGCTTGCCCGCGACCAGGCCGATGCGGCAAAAATCGAGATAATCGTGGAATGATTGCAGCGCGGGATTTTTTTCCACCTCGTCGATTTCTGCCGCGACCGCGTCATCACTGTCTTGCCCAGAAATTCCCGGATCGACAGGCGATTCGGGCCAATGGGTGCGATGCAAGAGATCGAGGCGGAGATTGACATATGAGAGACGCCCAGCCTCATCGGGCAGATTGGGCTCGGAGAGAAATTGCGCCAGGTCGTCCAAGCAATTCGCCAGAGTAATGTCTTCGCGCCCGCTGATGTTCTTGCGGACCAACTGCACAAGGTCTTTCACTTCGGCAGCATCCGCCCTTTGGCGCAGCTCCTTCACGTGTCTGTCGACATAATTCCAAACCTGATAGGGTCGCTGTTCTTCCTCAGAACTCCCGCTGGGATTCTTGCGAGTCAACGCGTCAAAGGCATTCTTGGCAGCGACTGAATAGCCCAGAGGCGCGGCACTATCGTCGCAGGCAACGACTGCCGTTTGGTCAGATTGTGCTGAAACGTCGTCGGTTGTCTCCTCCGACTTCTTTTGCTCAGATGGCAAACTCCAATACGCGGCGAAGCGTTGTGCTTCCGGCGAATTAGGCGACTCGGTGCGCAGTTTGTCGTAAATCTCTCGCGATACCGCTTCGAGCTTGATCTCGCGTGCGCGTTGCTCCGTGTAGAGCGAGAAGCGCGCAATTTGCGGCAACGCTTCCAATGCTTTCAAGCGCGCTTTTGCCGAAAGCGGCGTTCCAGGAAGCGCGCGCGCAGCGCGCATCCACCAGCGTGAGGCGTGGTGCAGTTCGTCGCGCTCGTCGAGTTGATCTTCAACATTGGGCAGGCCCAACGTATGGCCGTTGTCGCGCCGCAGCAGGCCGGAAACTGGCGCCTCTTCGTGCAGGTCGGTGTCGAGTGGAGCGCGCAAAAGCAGACCGCGCGCTTCCGCCCACGCATCGCCGAGGTCCATCATTCGCTGCGCTTTTTGTTCAGGCGTACCACTCTTGTCATTGGTCAAGCGCTCCAGCCGATTCACGATCTCCTGTTTATGTGGATCGACGATGTACTTCTTTGCTTCAGAAAAATCTTCGACTGTGAGATAACGTTCAGTGAGAGTCGCGCGCACCTTGCGCTTGCCCGCTTCGTCGAGATTCTTGTCCTCTGGGGTTGCCAGCAGTTCCGGCAACGGCGCGAAATTCAAGAGCGTATCAATGAACTGGTAAACTTGTTCTTGATCGGCGCCCGAGATGTTGTCGTAAACCGCGCTGTCTGCGGCATTCCAGTGCACTTCACCAGCGGGGTAGCCCTCGCTGTCGGACATGTAGAGACGCGTCAGCGACGGATAGCTATTTATCGCCCCGTACCCAGTTGCGCCGCTTTTAGACTCGGAAGTAGTTTCATCGCTCGTTTGTTTCTCGTCATCTGATTGGGAATTCTTCTCGTCATCCGTTTCTTCTTGCTCGTTCGATCCAGTCTTTTTCTCATCAGCGCTTTCCTCTTTGTTACTTGATGCGGAATTATCCTGGTCGGCGCTTTCGTCTTCGTCACTTGACGCGGAGTTATCCTCATCAGGGCTTTCTTCTGCGGCACTGGTTGATGTTCCGCGATCCGGTGAAGCTGTTGCGAGCAAATCGCGTAACGTAGCGATAGCGTCGCCAGCCTGGTGATTGTCTGCCAATGCGAGCGCCAGCCTGATTTTCACGCCCGGCGTCATTCGCGATTTCGGGAAGGTGTTCAGAAATGTTTGGAAATCATCGATTGCTTCTGGCGTTTTGCTGGCGCGTTGCAGCGCGATCGCACGTGCGAACAGTAAATCATCGCTTCGTTTCAATTGATCGGAAGAAATTTGCGAGAGCTGCAACGCCTGGGCATGATTCCCGCTCGCGCTCGCCGCGTGTACCAGCATGGCCAGATAACGCGGCTGCCAATCGTTCGATTTGTAAGCGTCCTTTTGCTTGGCGACCGCAGCGGCGATGCGCGGCAAAATAGTCCGCCGCCATTTGCGCACGTCCGCAGGATTATCCCATTTGCCGTTGTAATTGTCGGCTTCGGGAGAGGCGAGCACGAGGTACGTGAACGCCATCGCGATACGCGGATGACGCGCGATGAGCGCAAAAGCTGAGTCGCCTCCTGACTTTGGCGCCAGATGTCCCAGCGATTTTTCGCAGTTGTAAATGGCACTCATCAGCGTTTCGGGATGACCCGGCGTTTCCGCTTGAGCGATGTAATAATCTAGCGCTTTGAGATAATCGTTCGAGTCGTACGCCAGTGCGCCCAGCCAGCCGAGTGCGTCGGCATCGAATCGGCCATGTGGATAGCGCTTCCGAAGAGCTTCGAATCTGGCGATCGCGACTTTGCGCGCGTTGGCCAGCGTTTCTTCATTCTCCGCCGCCTCCTGCAATTTGCGCGTGGCTGAGAACGCGCAACGCGCGCTCATGAACATCGCCATCTCGGCGCGCGGACTTTTTGGAAATTCTTTCACCACGCGGTTGAACCAATCCTGACATTCGTCACGGTCGCCTCCAGCGAATCGACGTGCGCCGCCCAAATAAAGCCAGTTGGCTTTGATCGCGCCCTTGGCAGATTCCGCGCGTTGATCGAGCTCGCCGCCGGAAAGATTCCCGTCGAGCCGCTCTAAAATATACTCGCGTGCTGCGCTGGGATTTTCGGGGGATACAGCGACGGCGTCACGAACATCGTGTGCGAGGTTGCACGAGTCGCTTCCGGGTGTGTACGACGCACGCGCTTGCGCGATCAGATCGTCCGCAGTTTTCAGCAGTTGTGGCAGCGGCTCTTTGCCGATGCGACCTGCCAGCTCACGCAACTTCGCAGAATCCCACGATTCCGTCGGCGGCTTGATTGCCGATGTTTCAAGAAAAATTTCGCCGAGTGATTTGCCTGGCAAAATAGCGAGCGTGTCGGACAACTTGGCAGGATATTCGTACGAATCGCCGCCGGTTGCGTAACAGCGGCTCGCCGCGACAAAACAAGCCGCGGCAAATAGCGCAGTTTTCATTCCAGATATCTCCACGAGGGCGCTCCTTCGATGTTCAGAATTCGGTAGCGAGTCTGCCTGAAATCTGCTCCTGGCGCGAGCTGAATCAGCCCGGTACGCAAATTTTCTTTCGCCCGAAGCTGAGCGAACTGGAATCGCACCCGCGTGGCAAATGGAACCTGTGCCGGTTTCTCATCGGCAAAGGCATCCACGCTCGCGAAATCGCCGCGTTGTGCTTCGCGGAAAATTGGCGTGGCCGTTTCCAGCTCCAGCACATAACCGCCGGCGTTCGCTTCGTTCGCTGCAAAATGCGGCTCCAGATCGCTGTCGCCCACATTTGATAGCTCAAGCGTTTCCGAGTCGGCGGGTTTCCGCAAAATCAATCGTGGCCCGGTTTCCAAATGCCCAAGTTGATGTAAGGACCAGCCGCTGGATGCTGTTGAATCTGGCAAGCGGAAAAAGACAAAGCCTCGTGCGCCGGCGCGCAATGATGCGCTGATGGCGTCTCGCAGTGCACCGCGATCCACCTCACGCACAATTACTTCATCGCCGGGGTGGATCGGCGTGTTTGCAATCGAGGTCGACCTTGTCGCGCGCAGAATGGATGCGCCGAATTGCACGCGATTCGCCATTTCAAAACTTCGATTAAAACAGAGCTCGTCCCAATTCCAGTTACGGATTTGCCCACGCAATTTTTGGTTCTCGTCGTACACGCTTAATCGCGCGAAAACAGGCAGGCCCGCGCGCCACGGCTTGCGGCACGCGCGCCAGTGCTCAATCAACTTCGATATTTTTTCCGGCGAGATCAGCGGCAGCGGCGATTGGTCTTTCAAGATCGGTTCCGGTTCGAAGTCGTACAGCATTGGCAGCAGTTCGTCGACGTTTGGCTCCAAAAGTTTCAAATAATCGGCGCGGCTCCAATGCGGCAAAGCCGCGATGCTCAAGCGGGGAACAAGCCTATGGATGCGGTTCAATGTCTTTGCGTACTCGGCGAGCAACCGGTCTGGCGCATCATAATCAAGCTGCAACTCATCATGTTTCGCGCCCACAGCAGACAAACTGGCGAGGAGCGCCGTGACGGAGGCATCTGAAAACGGTTGATGCTCCCGCGAAACCAGCCGCACCACGGGAACAAATCGGATGTGAGCGCCATTGGACAATGGTAAATTGAATCGCGCTTTCCAACGCCAGGTCTCTTTGACGTTCTCCAATTCGCCGGCCTGCCAGTAAATCGTATCTATTTTTTGCGCCTCCAACTCCGCCAACTCCTGTTCGTCTAGCGGATCATCGCGCTGCCAAACCCAATAACGAACATCGTGCGCCGGCGAAGACATCGCGATTGCGCTGGAGATAGCGGCGATCGCTAGAACGAGAACGCGTTGCAATCTGTGACGCATTCCACGTTGCTTGTTACTTCTTCTTCAGCTTGCGTAGTGCTTCCTTTGCTTCCTGCGCGTATTGGCCGTTCGGCTCCAGCTTTAAAGCTTCCTCGTAGTAATTTCGCGCGCTCGCGAAGTCTTTCATCTCAGCGCTGATCTGTCCGAGACCAATCAACGTCCCAACGGATTTCGGATTGAGCTGGTGCGCTTTTTCGAACGACTCGCGTGCCTTTTGCCATTCGCGAATATCGGCCCAATAACCGGCTGCATCTTTGAAACCTTGTGGATCATTTGGATATTGCTCGGTTGCCAGTGTCGAAATCTGGAACCAGCGCTTATCGTCCTCCGGGTTCTCCTTTTTCTCGTAATACGAACCGTACTCGTGCAGCTTGTCCGGAACGAATTTGTCGGCAGGCTCGCCTAGCGGCTCGCCTTTCAACCACTTGAGCTGTGCCGGATGCTCACGGGCATACGCGACCATTTTCTTTAATGTCGACAACTCATTATCGAAATCTCCGGATTCTTGATAAAAGAAGGCGAGCCCGCACCAGATATCGAGGTGATCGGGAAATTTCGTCGTCGCTTCCTGCAGAAGCTCGACCGCTCGCTTCATACCCGGTTTATCTACCTCGTGTATAATGGTTCCCACCTTTCCTGTTCTCTTATCCGTCACCGTAATGTCGCCTGGGGACGGGCTCTTCATCTCGAGCCTCATCTGGCGTTGATTAAAATAATAATTCGCGCTGGTGATCCACGCGTCGGGATCGTCAGGTACCTTCTCCCGCCATTCGGTGAGCAGCGGCTCGATCTGCCCCTCCGCATGCTGATCCAGCAGTTGTCTGTAACGGCGAGCGAATTCCTGGCCACTCGCCACCTCGGACTTCGGCTCGACATAGACCAGGGTTTTCAGAACGTTCTCGAGTGCCCCGAAATCTTTCTGGTAACTGGCTTGATCGCTGGATGTGAGGACGATATAAGCGACCCCTTGCGGAAGTTGGACGTAGCCCACGCGTTCCCACTGCGAGTAAGTCTTCGTCGCAGGGTATTCGTTGATGAAGTAATCGTGGCCGTCCTTAGTTTTACCGGTGGCGATTTTCTGCTTCGGCGTACCATGCTTTGCCTTCATGCCCTGGATAGCCCATGCCACGAATGCTTCTACGCCTTCCCATTGCGGACTAGCTACCTTCGCGTACATGCCGGTCTTCGCATCCGCCCACGATGAGCCCTTTGGGTAAAGAACGCACGGCAAGTCCTGCCCTTTGCCCACCTCAGTGTCGAGGACCCAGCCTTCGGGGGCAGTGATGTTAAAGCCGGCTTTCGGGCCGTGAACAATTCCGCCGCGAAATGTTTCTTCACCGAGCAGCATGCAGGCCGGGGAAATAGCGAGCGCAAGAAACCCGCAGATCCATATTTTTGTTTTCATGTTATTGAATGGGTTACTCGTTAGTCTTTTGTTTCTTAACAGGTTGCGTGCTTAACACTCGCGTTTTATCGGCGGGTAGAAGCTCGCATTCACCTTCAGCGTCAAACCAAACATGATAGAGAGCGGCCGGTTCGTCGCCGTCGTCCTCTTTTTCCGCCTCTCCATACTGACCGAGCGTGGCGGACGGATCGCGTTCCTTGACCTGCCACTGCGATTCCTCGCTGACCACAAACCGCGTCGGCGAAATCCATTTCACGATCTCGGAATAACTCGAATTCTGACGCGCCTTCCACGGCTTGCCTACGGTATCCTCGGCATAGATCTGATCCTCAGTGAGCGCACCACCGAGTTCTTTCGTAAGCTGGCAAAACTCAGGCACTGCATGACAAAGCAGTTCCGGCGTCTTTACCGGATATGCGCGTCGATTTTCAATGCGATAAATGGCGTTGTCCGCCCAGTGCCGGTCAGCCCGCGACGTAATTCCAACATGTTTGGAATCCGGCGCCCAGTGTGCGTGGTATGCGTCGGGCGCGGAATCCAGACCGGTGGCCACTTCTTCCAGTTGTCCGATTAGTTTTTTTGTATGCGCATCCCGCAAATACACTCCAAACTCTCCAGCCTTATTCTCCCCGGTAACAATAGAGAACTTCTTGTCCGGTGAGGTTCCGCCATCGATCACCAGGAAATTCTCCCGGTTTGTAGTCGTACATGGCCGTCGCGCCAGCATGTGCGACGAATACAAGGCTGAGGGCGACCGCTGCTCTCATTCGCGATCGAATTTGTCTCATGGGATGGGAACCATCAAAACTGCTGCTAACGGGGGTGGCGATTGTGAAGAACGTCAAGAAATTCTCATTGCTTGGACTTACGACGCGTCATTCATTAACATTGTCCAGGCCGGCAAATTTCCAGGCGCTCTTGGTCAATTCAAAAATGAAGCGAATGGGTGCGTTTTCCCGGTCGTCCGGGGTTTCCTTAAAAGGGCAGTAGATCTCATACCGCCGTGCGGATTCTTTTCGCGGTTCGCCGGTTGCAAAACATTGCGCGGCATTGGCCTCGCCTTTAAAAATTTCGTTATAACGGCGCGAGAAGTCCTCCTTTTTCTTTACGGCTTTTACCCCATAGGGCATCGACAGTGGGAATTTCGTCATCTCCGCGATCACCGCTTTATCGCCAGCGATGACTGCGGATTTAAATTTTTTCCAGAATGTCGAAAAGTCCGTCTGGGTCCGGATAGGTTCTGGGTCCGCAGCGAGAATAGAAAATCTGCAACCGATCGCGCACGCGACGATTGCAACAAAGACACCAATTACACGAATTGTCACGAACCGCATAAGACTCGAGTCAGTTGTTGGATCATTAGTGTGATTCGTGAATGGAGCTG
>WNFP01003613.1_pt1 | contig 14017 bp, 13 predicted proteins | sample 5400201 | NCBI WGS metagenome assembly WNFP01 (sample SAMN13153355, study PRJNA577476) | soil metagenome | isolation source: 115 cm saprolite under Madrone tree | place: USA:California | collected 2016-06-14
GAAATCGCGATCCTGCGCTCGATGGGCTACCGCAGGATCGACATCTCCGCGATTTTTCTCTGGCAAGGCGCACTCATCGCCGGTGTCGGCTCCCTGATTGGCTGCATCCTCGGTGCGATGCTGACGTGGGGAATTTCCCATGTGCCGATCCGCATCCGCGGTTTGCTTTACACCAATCACTTTTTGGTTGTTTGGGATTGGCGACATTATTTCTGGGCGACCGTGCTCGCGATCGTCGCCGTCTTCATCGCCAGTTACGTGCCTGCGCACCGCGCCGCCCAACTTCAGCCGGTGGATACGTTGCGCGGATCGAGTTTATGAAAGGCGAACTCTCTCTTAGTTGCCGCGACATCGAGCGTTACCTCGGCGAGGAGGAATCGCGCGTGCACGCGCTGCGTGGCGTTTCGCTCGATGTTGAATCCGGGAGCGTTCACGCCGTCGTCGGCCCTTCGGGCTGCGGCAAGAGCACGCTGCTCTACATTCTCGGTTTGCTCGACGTACCGAATGCCGGCTCGGTCGAGATTGCGGCGACCTCGATTTCGCATCTCAAGGATGAAGAACTCGCGCGCACACGCAACGAACTGATCGGCTTCATCTTTCAATTTCACTTCTTGATGGAAGACTTTACCGCGCAGGAAAACGTCATGATCCCGATGCGCCGGCTCGGTCAAATGAATGAAACCGAAATGCGCGAACGCGCGGCAGCATTGTTGGAAGCCGTTGACCTTGGCGACAAGTTACGACGCCTGAGCCGTCACCTGTCCGGCGGCGAGCAACAGCGCGTGGCGATTGCGCGCGCCCTGGCGAACGATCCTCATGTCATTCTCGCCGACGAGCCGACCGGAAATCTCGACACTGGCAATTCGCAACGCGCATTCGAGTTATTGGCGAACCTGGTTCGTGAACGCGAGAAAGCGTTGCTTCTTGTCACGCACAACCGCTTCATCGCCGACGCCTGCGATTGGGTCCATGAGATGAAAGACGGCCACATCATTGCCAGTCATCCTCGCGGCCGGCGAATCTCAGTGTGACATCGACGCGTGGGCAGCGTTCGTATCACTTGCTGGTTTCAAGTGCATCAAGAATTTGTCAATGTATTCGGACCAGGAACGAAACTTTCGCGCGCGGGCTTCGGCGGAAAGTCGCGCATACAATTGTCGATCTAACAAAAGAGTTTTGATTCCTTCCGCAAGCGCGGCGGTGTTTGTTTGATCGACAATCAGGCAGCCACCGCCGCGCGCGACTTCACCAAGGGCACCGTTCCCGCCGCAGATGCAGGGTTTACCGTGGAGAAGGCTTTCCACGATCGGGAGACCGTAGCCTTCCATCAATGATGGATAAACAGTGAATCTACATTCGCGATATCCGCGTAACAGGGTGACGTCGTCGACATGTCTTAGCCAGCGCACGGGGCGACCGGCCAGCCGCAATCTCCAAATCTCGCGCACTATTTTGTTCAATGGCGCGCCAACGTTCCGGCCGATCAGCTGCAACTCAAAGATTAATCCTTCCTTCCACAACTTTTCAGCCGCGCGAAACAGTTTCAGGTGGTTTTTGCGGCCATGAAAAGAACTCACATAGAGAATGAAATTACCGGACGTATTGCTATCGGGGGACGCTTCTGCACCTTCAAGCTCGCCCGGCCATGGCTCGACACAGGTGTCGGTAGCGTCACAACTGTATTCTTTCCAAAAGTGACGAAGGTCGTCTCGTGCTTCCTTTGAAACGCAGATCACCAGATCAAAAAGTGCCAGCGCTTCGAGATAAGGGCGCGTTTTCTTTTCCCGCTCGGGATAAACGTCCGTTAGCCGCAAATCGGTCGCGTCATGAAAAATGGCGATCGTGCGCGTCAGCGGATCCTCACCGCGCCATTCCGGACGAGCGGCACCGTGCGAACGGGATTCGAACGGCCGGGTGAGAAAACGAAACTCCTGCTCGCCAAGTTCGGTATAAATGTTCCCAACTTTGTTCCAGGAAATCGGTCGGACATCAAAACGCACATTGAGCTCCGCGAAAATCTTGCGCGTCATCCGCTGCATCCCGGTGTTTTGGGGAGAACGGCACGCACTCGTAACGTCAATGAAGACTCTCATTGAGCAGGAACTCGCCAGCAAATGAATTGGGCGCGCGTTAATTCAACCTGAACATTCGGATAAAGCTGCTGCACAACGGGAAAATCTCGCGCGACGCTCGCGCCAATCAGTGGCGGCTTTGGTGGACTGGCGCGGATTTCGTCGGTCGTGAGCTTGATCACCGGGAACCGGAAGTTGCCGTGAAAAAGATAAAACGAATCCCACAACAGATCGTTCCCGGGAACGACCGCCCTAATTAACACTGTCTGGATGCCGGGCCCTTGTAGCGCGCCGAGCTTTTCCGCGATCATTTTTTCATCCGTGACATCGCGCCCCCAAACATTGATCCGAATTTGACCATGAACGAATCCGGCGATGAGAAGAATAACCAGCGCCGCAGCCGCGCGAGTTCGGACTGGCGGCGGTTGTTTTAGGAACCGGTAAAATATCAGCGCGAGGAGCAAACAGAGCGCCGGCAAGACCGGAATGGCATAACGCACGTGCCGGAAGTTTGTCACGATCAACAACGCGACCCATGCGACAGTGACAATCGCCATTTCTCGAATCGCAGGCGACGGCCGTTCTGTTTTCGAAAAGAGAATCACGAACGGCGCGAGCAAAGAAAGAAAACCGCACAGGCCGCCCGCCAGACTCAGTGCCATCGGAACCTCAAAGTAAGGCCGTTGTCCAAGGCCACTTGGCCCAAGCCACACGACGACCTCATCGTGATAAAGATCGCCGACCGGCATCTGATACTTGAAGAACTGAAGCAGGGGCCAGATCGACATCAGCGCAATCGACAAAACGAGGCTTCCAGTCAACCAGCCGAGACCGTTGCGAAGCTCGCGGCGATCGGCTTGATTCGTCAGCCGCACGATAAGGATCAGGACCCAAATCAAAAATGGCAACGGGATTTTTTGCAGACTGCCGATCCAACACGCGACCGCCGCCGCCATCCACCAGACCGGATTTTTGCGCGCAAGCTCAGCGAAAACGAATACCAGAACCGTGAAAAAAGTGAGACCTATATCGAGGAGCCCGCGCGCGGACTCGCTCGAAAACAGCGGCGCTGAGATCAGGATGGCGAGAGTCAGCGGAATTAACCACGGTTGGTCGGGTTTGATTAGAAAAACAAGCCAGCCGAGCACAGCCGCGGTAAGTACACCGTAAACGAGCGGCCAAATGCGAACCGCTACCGCGCGATTTTCAAACCGGGGCAATGTCAGACTCGTTAACCAGTATTGCAGGGGGGGCTTTTCAAACGAACGATGAAAATTGTAATAAACGACCCAGGGCTCGGTCATGAGCATTTCGCGGGTGCGTTCGGCGGTCAGCAGTTCGTCGGTGCCGGACATGATTCCCCGGGGCGCTTCCAAGCCGAGCCAAACGGCGAAAGCCAGGATGATAAAACCAGTTACCGCAACAGCCTGGGCTCGTTGTCGATAAAAATCTCCTGGGTCTGTTTCGATAAATGACATCGGAATAACGTCAACCGCCATGATAAGATCGACATCCATCCACGGGAAAACAATTCGTGCAAGGGCCGCGGACGAACTTTAACCTCCGAATAGAAACCGCCTGACTGCACACGATGACGAAAGTTTCGGTAACGGGAGCGAGCTCCGGGATCGGTCTTGCGATCGCGAAAGCGCTGACCCCGCGAGCTCGCGGCAAAGTTTCTGTCAGAGCGAAGGAAGAGGATTCATGTCTGTAAGGCGAATCTTGCTAATCTCGGCGATTTTCTTCGTCGAAGCCCTGCTTGTTCATTTCTTTCTGGCTCAGCGGTCCCCGCTCTCTGGGGACGACTACTCGTATTTGTATCAAGCAAAGCTGTTCGCGTCTGGCAAACTGTACGCCGAAGATCCTATCTACAATCCATCGCTTCCGTTTTACGACTGCATAGAAACCTACTGCCTCAGAGACGACCAAGGACACAGGTTCTCCAAGTATCCGCCGGGCTGGCCGGCTCTTCTGGCCGTAGGCGTCAAGCTCCGAGCGCCCTGGCTAGTTGACCCGCTTCTTGGCGCTCTACTGATTTTTCTAATTTTAAAGTACGTAGAGCAGCGAATGGGCAAGGAGTTGGTGCGAGTCACGTCTCTATTGCTGCTCCTCTGTTTTTTTCTCTCCTACTACGCAGGCTCTTTACGACCTCATGTCGCCACCGCCCTGTTCGTGTTCGCCGCCTTCCTCCTTTACGATGCCCAAGAGAGGCGTGCACAGTGTTCCAAACTTTGGTTATTCACTGCCGGAGCGCTTCTTGGTTATTCGACGATGATTCGTTACCTCGATTGGGTCCCTCTGACCGCTTGGATCGGTGTCAGCCTGCTGTGGCGCAAGAGGCTCGCTGACCTGATGCTGTTCGGAATCGGCTTCGGAGTGCTGGCTAGCGACAACCTGCTATATAACGCGTTGCTCTCGGGCGATCCATTCCGGGTTCCTTCGACGCTCCGGCCCGCGTCAGGCAGCATTAATGACCGTCTCATGATTTCATGGAACGGGTTCGTGGTGACGATAGTCCGCTTGGTAAACGTTCTCTGGGCTTTCCCGCCCGCGATTCTGTTATTGGTCTTCTGGAGACGTTACCAGCCCTCCTCCAAGGTCAAGATGTACCTCGCATTGTTCTCAATGAGCGTCGCGATTTATTTTTTCTATCCGGCGTCTGTCGGTGGCCCGGGTCCCCGTTACTTTCTCGCCTACTTCCCATTCCTGGTGCTGGCAGTCGTGGAATTTTACCGATGGATCTGTCACGATTCTCGACCGGTTGGGCGACGGCTTTGGAACTTCGCGATCGCTGGCCTGATTGTATGCGGCCTGGTGTTTGTGGCGACTGAGGCGTACACCATGTACTGGCGGCGAGACCTCGAGCGGACGGTTCGACAAATTCGGGATGGAAAGAACATCGTCCTTCTCAAGACCGGAACTTATAAAACGGTTGTCGGCGATTTGACTCGAAACCCGCCAGCACTCTCATCCTCTGACAGACTGTATTTCGCATGGTGCGATAAACCCCGGCGCGACGAGCTTCTGAAACGATTTCCAGAATACAATGTCTTTGTCTACGAATACCCGGGACATTTAACAAGACTTTCGACCGATTTTTGAATGACGATGACCTGAAGGAGGTGAGACCGGTGCGTCTATGAAGAAAGTCTTTTTAACTGGGGCGAGCTCGGGCATCGGCCTTGCTATTGCGCACGCGCTTCTCGCGCGCGGCGATGAAGTTTGGGGAACGTCGCGCAACCTGATTCGACTCGAACCCGTCCTGGGAATTCACCACGTCCGCCTGGATTTGAGCGACTCGCGCTCGATTGACGATGCGTTCAAGAGCGCACTGGCCGCGGCCGGTTATTTCGACGTCGTCATTAACAACGCGGGCAGCGGCCACTTCGGTCCGGCGGAGCAGTTATCCCAGGAAGAAATCCAAAAACAATTTCAAACCCTGCTATTCGGTCACCTGCAATTGATGCGACTCGCGCTCGCCGCGATGCGCGGGCGCGGAAAGGGTTTGATCATCAATGTCACATCGCTCGCCTCGCGTTTACCGGTGCCATTCATGGCCGCATACAACGCAGCGAAAGCGGCAATGGCGTCATTCACCATGTCGATCCAACTCGAACTTCCAGACGCAAACATTCGCATTGTCGATCTTCAGCCGGCGGATATTTGCACCGCGTTTAACGATACGATTCCAAAAAGCGCCGAAAATGATCCGCGCTATCAGGCGCGCGTCGCCAAAACCTGGGAGGCGGTCGATCGCAACATGAAGAACGCGCCGAAACCGCGACTCGTTGCCGAACATGTACTGCGACTCATGGATTCAACAAGTCCGCCCCCGCGGATCACGGTCGGCGATTTTTTTCAAACGAAGGTCGCACCGTTCATTTTCCGATTCTTGCCCCAGCGTGTGCGAAACTGGGGATTGAAAATGTATTACGGAATATGAAATCGCGGATTTCGGAGGCGGTGATCCTGATGGCGGGATGCGGCTCGCGATTGCGCGGCGCCGATGAAACATTTTTGAAGCCGCTCCTACCAATCCACGGCCGCCCCCTTGTTTCCTACACCATTGAGGCTTTGGCCCGATCCGGCATCGGCAAAATCGTGGCCATCGTCGGATTTGAAAGCCGCCGCCTGGGCCCGGCTTTGAAAAAATTAATTCCATCCACGATGGAGTTGGATCTGGTCGAAAACCGCGATTGGCAAAAGCAAAACGGGATCTCGGCTCTGGCAGCTCGAAGACACGTGAGTGCCCCGTTTCTTCTGACCATGTGCGATCACCTCTTTGACCGGCGAGTTGTCGATCTTCTGATCGAGCATACCGAGAATCGCGCTCTAAATCTGGCGATCGACAAGAAATTGGATTCGGTTTTTGATCTCGAAGACGCGATGAAAGTGCAAACGCGCAATGATCGCGTCACCGCCATCGGAAAAGACCTGCAAGATTACGACGCAATCGACACCGGCTTGTTTGTTTGCCCTGAAGAATTTTTTGATTATCTCGAGCACGCCAAAAAAAATGGCGATTGCAGCCTGTCCGATGGCGTTCGTTTGATGGCCGCGGACGGGAAAGTGCACGCCATCGACATTGGCAACGTCTGGTGGCAAGACGTCGATACTCCGGCGATGCTGCAAAAGGCGGAGCGCAGCCTTCGGCAGGCCAGCTAGCGCCCTACTTACCAGCCGATAGCGCGACCGCGGGCAAGAGTGGCTCGGCAGATTCGGGGAGCGCTTGCGGGCGCCAGTTGTCCAGCTGACTGGAAGCGCGCGCACAGCCGATCGTACAGGTAGCGTGACAAGATTTGTATCGGTAAAACTGTTCCCGGAGATCGGTCGGCGTGTACTCCATCAAATCCTTTGACCAAGCCGTTCGCGTTTGTGAGCACCAGTTCACTTTGCCGAATTCGTCAATGTAAAGATAACGGCTGCCCGCCCGGCATTTGAACGGCGCGATGCCCTTACGCACGAGACGGTCGCGATAATCGGAGAATTCTTTCCAAGTCTTGGGAATCTTTTTCACGATCCGTTCGAACAAGCTCACCTCTTCGCGGCTGAGTTTGAGTTGTCCATTCGAGTCGTGGATCAACAAGACTCGCGGTGTAAATCCCATCTTGCTTGCGAACGCGATTACTTCCTCGACTTCCGCCGGAGGAGCTGCACCAATTACGCCACTGACCACGACTTGAAAGCGCGCATGCTCTCGTAACGACTCGAGACGTTTTTTGAGGTTATCGAGCACCTTTTCGGTTGTGACGTTGGCGTGGACTCCGTCGATCGAGATTTGCATTTCCTGCAGGCCGGCTTCGTTCAGCGCCTGGATCAACTGCGGTCGCAAAAGAAGCCCGTTTGAAATCATGCCAGTCCGCAAAAATCCGAGCTGACGGCATTTGCGGACCAGCCGCGGAAGGTCGGGATGCATTGTCGGCTCGCCACCGGTGAGCGAAATGCCGAACGTGCCGAGACCCTTTAGTTTTCGGAGGCGTTGCTCCAGAATTTCGAAGGCGATGGGACTGCTCGTTTTGTCGTACTCGGTGCAATAACCGCAGGCGAGATTGCAGCGGCGAATAATAACCATCTGCGCCAGGAACGGGCTGTAGCGAAGGCGGGAAAGAAGGGCAGGCTCGTCATTAGAATCGGGCCGGACGGGAGAGCTGCTTAAGACCGAACCGTTGCTCGCAGTCACAAGGCCGGAACTTTAGCAAGGTCGAGCGTGAGAGCGAATCAATTGTGACTCGGCGAGGGTCATGCCGCGGCTTGCTCCGGCAAAAGCCATCCGGTATCCAATTACAGGCGAAATGATCGATGAATGCCTGATCATAACCGAAAACGCCGGTGCGTTGACGGAGTTATGCGGAATCTCAGTGCTAGACCGGCTCTTGCGCACACTCCAACGCTGTGGGTTCCAGTCTGCGACAGTTTGGGCAACCGAGCCCGATGCGATCCGAACAGCGCTCGCCCGACCATCGCAATTCCAGAATCAAATCGCGATCAAAGTGCGAGGCCGAGAAAGCGGACCGCTGAGCCTGAAAGAGATTGTCGATCTTTCGGCGGGTACAGGGGAACTCTTCATGGTTGTTAAAGGCGACATGATATTCGACGATCGCTTGCTGCGTTTGCTTGCGACGCAAACGACAGCAACCGCCTTAATCGATAGCGCGCCCCCCGAATCTCTTCAGCAATTGATTGCGGTACCGCAAATCGACGGCGGATGGTTTTGCGGCGCGGCGGTCCTCAACAAAAAATGGGCGGCAGCTCAGGACAGCTTGGTTGAAGAAAGCATTCGCAAAGGATTAGCAGAAGGAGCAATCACTGTAGTCGATGTTGCGGCGCAGCCGACGTACTCGCCGGAAATGCGCCGGCCGTTACGGCCTTTCTGGTTTCCAGCGCCGCCTCCATCGGAAAAACTGTTGGCCGAGCAACTCATTCTTCGTTCGGCGCAGAAAGGTGCGCAGGATCTTCCCGCCTGGGTCCATGCGCCGATTGAAAACTTCCTGATCTCCTGTCTGTGGAGGACGTCAATCACGCCAAATCAGCTTACGATTTCTTGCAACGTAATCGCGTGGACTGCGACGGTTCTTTTTACCACGGGTCATCTTGCCTGCGGATTGGCGCTTGCCCTCCTTGTCGGCGTACTCGACGGCCTGGACGGAAAACAGGCCCGGGTGAAGATCGAAACAACCAGCGGCGGCAAACTCGAGCACTGGTTTGATGCAGCTTTCGAATGGTCGTGGTGGATCGCGCTCGCGTACCACTTGCAAATTTCAGGAAAATTACCGGCAGCGTTTTGGTACTTGTTTCTTCTGCTGCTCGCTGAAGCGGTCGACGGTATTGCTAAGGGAACGGTTCTTTTCAAAACCGGAAAATTGATTGATGAACTCAGCCTTTTCGAGCGAGTGGTCCGTCTCTTTGGTGGGCGCCGGAACGTTTACGTTTGGATTCTGACGATCGGCCTCTTGTTCGGGGCGCCGGCCAAAGCGTTCATCGTAATGGCCTGGTGGGAGGTAGCGACTGCGATTCTGCATCTACCGCGCGCGGCATGGGTGCTTCTTGGCCGGGAAAGATCGTAACCACGTTAACCGTGATCGATTCGGCGCCGATAAATACGGTAGGTTTTGTATTTCGATGCGCCCAATGCTTCGAGGAAGCGATTCATCAACAGATTGTCTTCGAGCGTCATACTTAGCTCGCCAGAAAAGCCGCGCCTTGCTCCCTCTTCCATTACTTGCAGAACCAGCATCTCGGCAATGCCGGCGCGCCGGTACTTTTCCACAACACCCAACGCAACAAAACGCACCGTGCGAATTTTGGAACGACGGTAAAGCAACTGAAGCAATCCAATCGGTAGTCCAAAGCGCGTCAACCGCCCGTTCACGTGGCGCAAAGCGACGTTAATGTCCGGCACGCAAATCACGAACGCGACCGGCGCGTCGTCGACCTCTGCGATCAATGTCATTCGTGGATCGATGACGGGGCGCATCTCTTTCGCCATGTGTTCCGCTTCGGCCTCGGTAAACGGCACGAAACCCCAATTGTTTTTCCAAGCTTCGTTAAACACGGCAGAGAGGCGGCGACTGTCGTCAGTTAAATGGCGAAGATCAATCGGGCGAATTTTGGCTGAACGTTTTCGGGCGCGCGCTTTCGCGATCGGGCGCAAACGTTCCAGCGGCGGAGTCGTCGGCACAAACCACCACGCGTACCAATCTTTTTCCTTTTCGAAACCACACGCTTCGATCAGTCGCGCATAATAAGGCGGATTGTGCGCGGTCAGCAGCGTGGGCGGATGTTCAAAGCCATCAATTAGTAATCCGCAGACATAGTTCGTTGAATAATCGATCGGGCCCATGATTTCGCTCCGACCTCGGCGGCGTAACCAGTCCGCGGCGCTATCGAACAGTGCCCTCGCAACATCGACATCGTCGATTGATTCAAACAAACCAAAACAGCCGACGTTGGAGTTGTGGAGCGCGTTATAGTTCGGATCGTCGCTCGCCATGATGCGGCCAACGATTTCGCCATTTCGTTTGGCCAGAAATAACGCGGCCTCGCCGTGCTGGTAAAACGGGTGTTTGTTGCGATCGAGAAAGCTCCTTCGCTCGATAATCAGAGGCGGCACCCAGGCCCGATCGTTTTTGTAAATCCGCCAAGGAAATTTGATGAATTCATCCCGTTCCGAGCGAGAACGCACTTCGACAACTGATATGGGATGAGCGGTCACGCGCTGTCTTTTTGCGTCGTGAGAAACCGAATAAGCGAGCGCGATATTTTCTCCTGCCGAAAAATAAGGTAAACGAGCAAGAGATTGCCGGCAGTGATTTCCAACCAAAAATACCAGACGGGTTGATGGACCAAAAATAAAACGAACAAGACGAGCATTCGGGAATTGGTCATCAACAAGCTCCACCATTTAAAGGTCGGACGCGCCAGATCCGCATAGCGAGATTGAAATGTGGACGGAACCGCGCCCCCGAAAGTAGGCTGCATTTTTTCCTGCAAGCGTCTTACCCCTGGCAGAAGAAGCTCCTGCTCATGCATCGCATTGAGATATAAACGGAGGAGAAATTTGGGCCACGCGGCGGTGCGCCAAGTGTGCCCATCGTATTCCCGTTTTAGTTTCGATGTAGAATCGAACTCGCTTCCGCTCTTTCCAAAATAAAGATAGGCGCTCCGGCAATAGTCGGCCGCGCCGGCCTGCAAGCCGTGGCTAAGACCGGCGGCGAGAGCGAGAATCCAAATCGCGCCGGAAAAACCTCCGATCTGCAAACGCAACGCGAGATGAACATAAATGCTCAGCCAAATAACATGATCGACAACTGGATCGAGAATTCGTCCGGTCCGGCTTTGCTGATTCGTCAGGCGAGCGAGCTGGCCGTCAGCATTATCGAAAATGTTGGCAACAATGTGAAAGGCCATTCCCACGAGATTGACGACAACAGCCCGATAAAAATAAAGATGGCCGGCGACGATGCCGAATACTCCGCCGATGAGACTAACTGCGGTCGGCGTGAAATTCAGTCGCGCAAAAAATTGCGCCAGACGGAAACCGACTCGCCGATAGAAGAAAAGATCGACAACTCCTTCGAGCTCGCGCGATTTGTAGGTCCCGTCGATCGCGCCCGAAGATTTTGAAGGCGATTCAGAGATTATGCTCAGGTCGCTTCCCACTTCAGGCGTTCTGCAGCGCCGCGGGGACGAGCGTGTCTTGAAGAATATTTAAAGCTTCGTCGAGATCGGCCCGAGTATGCTTGGCGGTGACGCAGGCGCGAAAACAAATTCGATTTTGTGGCACGGCTGGGTAATCGACCGGCGCGACCCAAAGTCCGCGTCGCCGCAATTCATGACCGAGTCGATACATCCGCTCCCGATCGCCGATCACGATCGGCATCACATAGGTTGTCGATGCTCCAGTGTCGAGGCCGAGTTCGCGCAGCTTTTCGTGAAAATAGTCGGCGTTTTCCCAAAGAACCTTCCTCAACGCGGCTCCATCGCGAATGGCAATCTCCAGGGCTTTGAGTAGACCCGCGATGACGGCCGGCGGCAACGCGCACGAATAAATGTAAGGGTGCGCATAAAATCGCAGATATTGCAGGGTCTCTTTCGAGCCGGCCACAAAACCGCCGAGCGCTCCGAATCCCTTTGAAAAGGTGCCGTAGATCAGCGGCACGCGGTCTTCCACTCCGAATTCTTCGGCGGCGCCACGGCCGTTTTTTCCGCAGCCGAGGACCGAGTGCGCTTCGTCAATGAAAACGCTTGCGCCGTGCGACTCCGCGACGTCGGTCAGCTCGATTAATTTTCCGAAATCGCCGTCCATCGAATAAATTCCCTCTATGATGACGAGCTGCCGGCGTCCGCTCTTGTGACTCAAAGCAGCGTCGAGCGATGCCGCGTCGTTGTGTTCAAACTTCTCGGTGCGACAACGGGAAAGCACGGCGCCGTCACGCAAACTTAGGTGCGATCGATTATCGAGAATCGCGACGTCGCTCTTGCGGAGCAGCCCCGAGATCGTGCCGAGGGCGCCGCCGAATCCGCTGTTGAAGAGCATCGCATCCTCGCGACCGAGAAATTTCGCGATCCGCGATTCCAATTCGCGGTGAAGATCGGTCATGCCCGAGAGCATGGGCGAACCGCATGCTCCGAGACCGTGGGTATTGAGCGCGTCGTGCGCCGCCGTGATGACCTCGGGATGATTGGCGAGGCCGAGATAATTGTAGGAACAAAGATTGATGACGGGCTGCGACTTGCCGTCGTATCGAATGCTGGTGCGGGCGTCCGCACTGGCGAGCAATTCCGGCTCATACAGTTCAACCGCCCACGCGCCGGCCTGCATCCAGGCGGTGAAACTTGGCGGGGCTTGCAACGGGTCGCGGCTTTCACCCGCGAGGAAATTGCTCAAACTGAGTTTTGCAGGGTCTTCGTTCATTCCTTATGGCAAATCGGTCGCCGGGGCGACCCTTCCATATCGGGGCAGCTATTGTACTTCCCGTCGCGCAGTCGACAAGGTTTAAGTGTACCTGCTGGGCTGCCCCCTACCTACGATTCGTCCGAAAAACGTAATCCCAGAACGGCGAGCTGACGCCGTAACCCGCGTGATCGTCTAGATAATGGTGACGCAAATGGTGCTGCTTTAGCCGATTCCAAATGCCGCTTTTCATCGGAAAATGATGGATCGCGTAATGAATGGAATCGTAGCAAACGTAACCACCGGCGAAGCCGGCCCAGATCGCCGGCGCCGTGCGGCCGAACAGGAAAATGAATAAACCATAAAAAATGATCGCAAGCGGGATGCTTACCGCCGGCGGCATGACCAGCCTTTTGGCGTCATTCGGATAATCGTGGTGAACGCCGTGGACGACAAAATGAAACTGTTTTCCAATTCGAGTCTTTGGCTCGTAGTGAAAAGCGTAGCGGTGAATCACATATTCGAGCAAAGTCCAGATGGCGAGTCCGAGCCCAAACCACAGGACAACGGACAAGATCGACAATTGTGCTTGATGAAGAGCGAAATAAAGGCTGGCCATAATCAGAGGCAGATAAAGAACCAGCGGCGTGGCCGGGTGGACGCGGGAAAAAAAATCCACGAAGTCGCTTTTGAACATCCGCACACTCTCATTGCTCGACGATTTGTAAGTACGCTCCGGCATCTCCCTTCAAATTAAATCTCCAGCGCGCTAAGATCAACGCCTTGGTTGAGCTGTAACTTGGAAATCAATCGTTGATTCTCGATGCCAGCGCCCTATCGCAAGCTAATAGTCGCCATCGCGTTGTGCGGAATATTTACTTTGGGCATTTGGCCGGCTTTTCACTCGCCAGCCATCCCCATGGATGAAGGGATGGTTCTCGTTTACCCGGAGATGATTTTGAAGGAACAGCTTCCATATCGTGACTTTGAATCGATCACGGGCCCCGGCAATTCAATGATTCTCGCCGGAGCCTATGCCGGCTTCGGTCCGAATCTTTTTGTCGAACGAGCAGTGGGATTAGCTTACCGGATCTTCATCGTATTGGCGATTTTCGGAATCGCGCAGCGTTGGGGAGCTCTTATCGCAACCAGCTGCGCGATCCTCACGATCGTGCTCTTGGCCGGGACCGATCTCTGGGCAAATACTTGGTATACCGGCCTGTCGTTCGCACTCTGTTCGCTCTGGGCAATGGCAGATGTCATGTCGAGCTGGCGCTGTTTTGTCGCCGGCCTCCTCGCCGGCGTTGCCCTCTTAGGGCGCTGCGATTTTGGACCAGCATTGCCGGTGCAGACTGGGTTATCCTGAACCGGCGATGGGATTTTTTAAACGATCTTAATCGGTCTACTGCGTTTGGTTCGGACGAACCGAATCAGATCGTGCGAGAAAATTTCGAACTCTGGTGGCAAGGAGGGGCTTATCTGCTGTTCCGTAACAAGCGGATCAGCAATGCAATTGTTCCGCCACCGCCATAACGTTGCCAATTACTTTCCA